>Ga0210022_1001444_pt1 | contig 15782 bp, 10 predicted proteins | sample CryGeymeta201520_FD_183984 | JGI IMG/M metagenome (GOLD analysis project Ga0210022, IMG submission 183984) | Groundwater microbial communities from Crystal Geyser aquifers in Utah, USA - Crystal Geyser metaG 2015-20 (SPAdes) (version 2) | ecosystem: Environmental > Aquatic > Deep subsurface >... | reverse complement strand
AAAAGCGGGGAATTTGGGGGAGGAGAATTGCTTTTGCCGGAAATTCCCAAAAACGGGGGCTTTGGGGGAGGAGAATTACTTATACTGGAAATTCCCAAACCAAGTAGCACGATAAAGCCAGGCACCAAGGGAGCATAATACCAAAAGTAACGGCTCACACCCAAAGCCGAATACGCCAGAAAATAAAGCATCGTCCAGGCCAGGAACAAAGCCCAATGGTGCGCGCGCCGAAACATAAAGAGCGTGCCGGCTGCAGCCAATCCTGCTTCCAGCAGATAAGGCCACCTGGGGTACCATCCTAAAATAGTCAACAAGCCCGGAGCAAATCTCTGGCTGATCGCCATAGCCCCCTGATGTTGCTTAACAGCCAACGTGGCCGGTAACGGGGAGCCAAAGTAAGCCCAGGCAAAGGCAAACCAGGGCACGGTAAGTCCCAAGAACAGCGCCAAAGCCAGCCAGGGGACCGGACGACGTATCCGCAAAAAGTAATGTGCTGCCAGGATAAAAGCCACCAAGATACCGTCGGGACGGGTGAGGATGGCCAGGGCGACGCAGACAGCCGTCAGTGGATAGCGCTTGCGGGCATAGAAAGTAAAAGCACCCAGGCAGAAAGCCAGGTAGAGCGGGGTCTCAGAACCCAGCGTGCTGACCAGCAGAGGGAAAGTAGGATAGAGCAGTAGTCCGCTCCAGCCTACCAGAGGCGCTTGCCAGGTGTGCGCCAGGTCCCACAGGAAAAGCCCCCCCAATGCCAGACTGAACGCGCCGAGCAGGTTCGCCAGGTGTGGCAGGTCGGGCCACAGATTTCCGAGCAGAGCTAGGAGAAGGGTAAATAAGGGAGTGGTTGTACTTAGCACCCGCTCGCCGGGATTATATACAAATCCCAAGCCGTGCTGAAGGTTTGCGGCATAGCGGTAGGTGATAAAAGGGTCGTCGTAGGCCCAGTTCTGTAGAACGAAGTAAAGTAGCCCGGTGACAACAACCAGATATAAAAAAAGCGCAACTAAAATATACCTCTGGTGCTTCATGAAATAGAATCCTATCGCTCGGGTTCTTGAAGAAAAGTAATGGAGGTAAATCTCATAGTCATGGTCTCCGGGGCGTCCTCATGAACCATAGTATCTGAGGAAAGGTTCCTAAATTCAAACCAGAGATTGTCCATCAGCCCGGTAACCTCGCGCGAGGGCAGAGTAAACGAGACAGATTGCTGGGCACACGAAGTGAAGGTATAATCTCCCAATGGATACTGATTCCATCCTGCTTTCATCGTCTCTTCCGTAAAAAGGCTTTGACAGAAAGGCTGGACTTGGAGCACAATCCGGTAATTATGTCCGCGCTCAAGAGCTACCAGTACAGCTGTGTGATTTCCAATAGCTTGCCTTCCCCCTTCTTCCGGACTCCCCCAACCCTCCTTGAAAAGGAGATTCCAGAAAGGATCATTTAGCGGCAGCAATCCTCCGTGCGCAACAGAATTCCTTCGAAGTAATCCCTCCGGCTGTGCCATTCCAGTCACCGAGAAAAAGACCCTGGAATTCTCGAACAAGTCTTGGGTATAGATATAGTAGGGTAACCAGATCGAGGTCGGTTCGCCGGCAACCACCCACTCGAATTCCTGTTTGCGAACAGCCTCTTCACCGATTTGCCGAACGAATGCACGGCGGGCAATATCATTTTCTGTGCGGGCGGGCAGGGCAGCAAGACCAGCCGCCTCAGTGTAAGTACTGCTGTGTAGGTAAGTTGTCTTTCCAGCCAAGTAGTTCACATATCCATGATGGGGGACCCAGACTTGGCCCGGGAGTTTCTCGAGGCGTGAGACGAACTCAGCCCAGAGGTTTCGATCCGCCTGACGAGGAATCTGCGCCAGAGGGTTATAACTCAGGATGCAGAACTGCAGTAGAAACAGGCCCAGCAAAACACCATCGAAAAAAAGTGTCACATATTTGCGCTGATCACCACGATTGATCTGGCGGCTGATTTCTGCAAACCCCAGCCCCGCTAGAGCGGCAATTCCCAAGCAGGCTGGCAAGAAATCATTGTCATAACTCCAGGGATGAAGGAAGGTGATCCAACTGCTCGCAATCAAAATACAGGCAAAAGCCACATTTGCTCGAAACTCCTGTCCGACCATCGAGTTTTGCAACAGGGAGCGTCCCTTGAGCACAAAATAGAAGACAGCCACAAGGATCGCCGGCCAATACGCAGCGAAGAACTTGCTCGGGAAAATCCCGAGAGCACTGCGGCTCGTAAATCCATATAAGACAGAATTAAATGCATAGAACGAATACCATCCCTGGCTCACAAAATCTAGAAAAAGTAAGACGGCCACACCTATAATAGCGACTGAAGCCAATGAGAACCAGGTTCGTCCTCTCGACTCGACGAGAGAAAGAAGAAGCAGCACGAGGATTACTATGACAGCATTTTGCTTGGTATAGAATGCCAGCACGTACAGAACGCTGCTACCGATCATTCCCTCTCGAGATGGAAAGCGCCGGCTGACCCAAAAGCCAGCCAGCAAGAAGAACAGGGCCAACGAATCTACCTTGGCCAGATCCATCCAGGCTCCCGCAAACCGATAGGACGCGGCGTAGATGCCAGCCGCCAAGAGACCAGCTGTACTATTCGACGAACTCCTTGACACAATCAAGAACAAGAGCGCGAAACAACCTACGGTGGAGAGAATCGAGACTAACCTGGCTGCCGTAAAACCGATGCCAAGAACTTGCATCGAGAAGGCGGAAACGTAGAAGAATACTGGGCCGTAAAGCAGCGGGATAAATTGGATGCTAGGTTGAGTGTAGAGGAAATGACCATCCAGTATCCACCGGGACGCATCGATAGCGACCCCCTCTATCCATTCCAGTTCAAACGGATAGAAAAGGCGCGCGGACGCGATCACAATGAAAGTGACAATGAAGGCGAGAGAGAAGAGCGAAATCACCGCGTTGACAACTCGAAGGGAGACCGGGGTTGGCACGCTTGAGGGTTTGTACTCAGAGTCCATTGCTTAGCCTCGAATTTGAAGCCGTTTATACAGCCAGCCCACAGCCACGAACCAAGCGGGCAATCCGGCGGGTATTATAATGAAATAGTCGGCTTGGGGCCAGGGCAATAGGGTGGTGATACGCATATCCAGGATCAGAGTGGTGTATGCTAGGAACATATAGGCAAATGCCGCTAACGTATAGCGGGTAAGCCACACGCGATCCTGACTGAGGATTGCAAATGGAACAATCCATACAAGGTATTGAATAGAGAACGCATGAGTTAATGCAAAGAATGCGACCAGGAGGGTCAGAATGCCACCTTCAAGGGACTGCTTCGAGACTCTCAGCACCCAGATCAGCCCCAACGCACCCAGAGTCACATACTTCCCATTGTTCACTAGCCAACTGAATGGCGCATCGAAGCCCGGCCTGAGGACTGACATCAGACGGAAAAAGTACGTATAGCCCCAAATGCCAACCCCGTGGTTGTAACTCAATGCTGTCCGAATAATCGCGCCCCATGGCGCTTCGAGAAGAAGGGAATACGCCGCTACCCCAAGGAGCGGGATCAGAACCGCCACTACTAGGAACCAGAACCGGCGGGACCAACTCTTGATAGCATAGAAAATGGAGGGCAGGACCAAGACCGGCCAGCTTTTGTCAAGGATGCCCAAGCCCAGCCACCCGCCGGCCGCAAGTGACGACCTGGGCAAAATCCACAGAGCAAGCAGGATACAGAGCAAAGGGATAGCATCGAATTGACCATGATAGGCAGAAACAAAAATTGAAACAGGGTTAAAAGCGTACAAGAGCCCGCCCAAGAAGGCGGGCTGCAGTGAACCCGACGCGCGGTGAAGCATCATGAAAAGCAGCACCGAGATAGCAACGTCGGCAGCAATCGGCGCCAACTTTACAATTTCGACAAACGGCAGGTGTGTCGTGACCGCCAGCCACTTTGAAAACCCCATCCAGTACATTTGCAGGGGAAGATAAGGATGGCGACCGATGGCCACATCGCTCGTATAAACATCTTGGCGATTTAAGACCAAGCTCCCTACCATCTGGTAGGACTCGATATCATATCCAGCTCCGACCGGAAGAGCGATTTCCGGCACGAGGCGCACCAACAATGCCGCCGCCACGATGATCAGGATAGCTTGCAGGGCCGAAGTAGCTTGGAAGCGGAATGCGTACGCCAGCCACAAGTAAGCGCCCAGCAAAATCAACGCCCACAGGGCGCTGAAAATGAGAGGAAGAGTCATTGGAGTCACCTTCGGTCACGGGCTCCACTCAAGATACAGTGGTTCCAGTGTCACCGTGAGTGATCCAACTGGTGGGACCGGCATCCCGTCTACATGGTAGATCGCCAGAGGAACTCCGGGTAAGTTAATCGGATGCGACGCGCCATCCAGCGACCAGAGGAGCCAAATACGGCGATCACCGCGGTTAAACTCGTATCCTTTCACGTGATCATATTCGGTGATTTCTCGCACAAACGTCGCATCGCGTAGTTCACTACAGGCAAATTGGAAAGCCGTGTAGGCCGGGCGGGGGGTGAGATCAGGATTCAGCAGACCAGAGTTTTGCCATCCCAGCACGCTGTACCAGACACTCGCACGCAGTCCCTGGGCAAGTGCCGCGGCATAAGACTGTGCTACGTAGTAAGCCTTGGTCGTCTCATAAATGGCATCATTGCTGCACGATCTGCACAGAATAGCTGTCTCGGTGTTCATCAGAAATTTGCCCGAAAATCCATAGGCAGTCAGCACACTTTTCACAAAACCAGCCTTGGCAATAACGGTCGGTCCGGTCGTGTCCCACGCCGTATTCCAATTCGGCATCTTGTATTGCCCCAATGCTCCCCAGTAAACGTCGTAAGTGTGGAAACTGACCCCGTCAAAATAGGGACCGCCACCGCCCAGCAGAATCCCCTCCAAGAACTTGGCCGGCTTGTCAGTGTGAGGGGGAGTGAGCGAAGCACAGACAGACGGCGAACCGCGCGGGTCACAATCCAGCAACAGCCCACCTACCAGCACCTGCGCTTGCGGATCGGCGGCCTTGATTTGCGGATAGGCCGCCTTGAGCATCTCAGCATAGTCCTCGCCACCGTAATAGGCATCGGTCTGATCACCCCAGCAACCAAATACGCTGTCAGCCGGAACAAGGGAAGGATCCACATCCGGTTCGTTCCACAGTTCCCAGTACTTGATATTGTAAGGAGGCACACTGTAACGCGCAACCAAATCGTGCATAAAGGTAGCAAACGCAGCAAACTTCTCCGCTTTGATCGGCCCACAGAATGAACCCGGAACTTTCTGGGCCCAAGCAGGTGTGCTGCGCACGATCAAAATGACCTGGATGCCTTTGCTGGAGGCATTCTGCAATTCACTCTCCAAGCCGACCATGCCGCTCCAGTTGTACGTTCCCTCGGTGGACTCGACGCTTGACCAGAGCACAGCATTGCGGCGCACCCAGTATGTTCCCGCCTGGGTAACTTGTTCCAAGCCGCGGGCTGCGCTGATCGCGTCCATCTCCACGCCGAAAATGGGATCGGAAGGAGGCTCTGGCGTGGCTGTCGGAGGGATTGCAGTTTGCGTTGCAGTAGCCGTAGCAGTGGACATCGCGGTAGACGTTGCAGTAACCGTTGCGGTGGGTGTTATTTGCAGAGATCGAGGCAGACAGGACGTCGCCAAGAATAACAAAGATACCCACAAAGCCAGTGCGGTAATCCTGTTCATGGGTTCCACTCCAGATAGAGCGGCTTCAAGTCTACGTTCATGGAAGTTGCTGGTGTTACTGAGTTGCCTAAAGCGTCCCAGACAGCCAAAGGTGCTGACGAAAATGTGATGTCATGTGAACTTCCATCCAATGACCAGAGCAGCCAGATCGTACGATCTCCACGGTTGAATTTATATCCTTTTACTCCAGAAACACCACCTATATCCGCACTGCCAATGTCTCCCACAAACGAAGCGTCCATCAGTTCTGAACGAGCGAATTGGTAGGCATAGTAAGCCGGGCGTGGAGCGCCGCTTGAAGTGAGCAAGCCAGAATTCTGAGCGGTGGGCCTGAACTCGCTCGCAAAGGTTTTCAGTGGCAGAGTGAGGTCCGAACGAAGCAGGCCGGAATTGCGCCAGCCCAGGACGCTATACCAGATGTTCGCGCGCAAGCCCTCTGCAATGGCTGCCGCATACACTTGCGCTATGTAGTATGCTTTCGTCTGCTCAAAAGGAGAAGTGGGCTCTGACTCACAAGGGGGTTGTCCTGGTGGATCGTTAAAGCCACCACAGATAATTGCTGTCTCTGTATTCATTATGAACTTGCCGTAAATATGGTAAGTGTCCAAAACCTCCATTATGAAGCGTGCTCTAGCAGTGGTTGTCGGACCGCTTATATTCCACCCACTATTCCAATTACGACTGCCATACCTGCCAAGGGCCCCATAGTAGTCATCATAGCCGTGGAAACCTACACCATCGAAATAAGCGCCACCATTGTTACGCAAAATGCCCTCCAAGAACTTGGGCGGCTTGTCATTGTGAGGGGGAGTGAGCGAAGCACAGACAGACGGCGAACCGCGCGGGTCGCAATCCAGCAACAGCCCACCTACCAGCACCTGCGCTTGCGGATCGGCTGCCTTGATCCTTGGATAGGCCGCCTTGAGCATCTCCGCATAGTACCCGCCGCCGTAATAGTCATCATTCTGATCACCCCAGCAGCCAAATGGAATACTGTCACCTCCTATATACGCGGCCAGCGCCGGATCTACATCCGGTTCGTTCCAGATTTCCCAGTATCTGACTTTGTAGGGAGCAACACTATAGCGAGACACCAGGTCATACATAAAATTGCCGAATGCCCCCAGTTCTTCGAGTTTGATTGGGCCGCAGAAAGAACCAGATACTTTCTGCGCCCAAAGCGGGGTCTTGCGCACAATAAGAATCACCTGTAAGTTCTTGGCACTGGCGTCTCTTAGTTCTTGCTCCAATCCGGCAAGAGCACCCCAGTTTCGTGTACCCTTATCAGGCTCAACGTCTGCCCAGAGCACACCGTTACGGCGCACCCAGGTTGTATTCGCCGCCACCACCTGGTCTAACCCGCCGTCGGTGGTGATCTGGTCCATTTCCACGCCAAAGACGGTTTCGAGTGGAAAGCGGTTGCTGACGAGAGGTAAGTATAGAGTGTATGGTGAAGAGACCGCTGCGATAGCAGGCTGCACGTTCCTCAAGTTTGAATGGCCGCTAACAGAATGAGAAAAACCCAGCACACTGCTCAACATCAGGCTCGAGACAAGTAGAGCTGGCAAGGAAGTTCTACGAATTGACATGTAGATTACATCCTCTCCGCCTGGGCAACTTGTTCCTAGCCGCGAGCTGCGCTGATCGCGTCCATCTCCACGTCGAAGATCGGAGGGGAAGCAGGGCTGCCCCCCAAGCCAGTGGGGTAATTTTGCTCATGGGTTCCATTCCAGATAGAGCGGTTCGAGTGTCACCGTGAGTGATCCAACCGGTGGAATCGGCGTCCCGTCTACATGATAGATCGCCAGAGGAACTCCGGGTAAGTTAATCGGATGCGACGCGCCATCCAGCGACCATAGTACCCAGATGCGACGATCGCCCCGCTGAAACTCGTACCCTTTCACGTGATCATATTCGGTGATTTCTCGCACAAACGTCGCATCGCGTAGTTCACTACGGGCAAATTGGAAGGCCGTGTAGGCCGGGCGTGAGCTGAGATCAGAATTCAGCAGACCAGAGTTTTGCCAGCCCAGCACGCTATACCAGACATTCGCACGCAGTCCCTGGGCAAGCGCAGCGGCATAGGCCTGCGCTACGTAGTAAGCCTTGGTCGTCTCAAAAATGGCATCATTGCTGCACGATCCGCACAGAATTGCTGTCTCGGTGTTCATCAGAAATTTGCCCGAAAATCCATAGGCGGCCAGCACACTTTTCACAAAACCAGCCTTGGCAATAACGGTCGGCCCGGTCGTATCCCACGCCGTGTTCCAATTTGGTATCTTGTATTGCCCAAATGCTCCCCAGTAGACGTCGTAAGCGTGGAAACTGACCCCATCAAAGTAGGGACCGCCACCACCCAGCAGAATCCCCTCCAAGAATTTGGGCGGCTTGTCAGTGTGAGGGGGAGTGAGCGAAGCACAGACAGACGGCGAACCGCGCGGGTCGCAATCCAGCAACAGCCCGCCTACCAACACCTGCGCTTGCGGATCGGCGGCCTTGATCTGTGGATAAGCCGCCTTTAGCATTTCAGCATAGTACCCGCCGCCGTAATGGGAATCGCTCTGATCGCCCCAGCAACCGTATATGCTATCACCGTATCCGAAAATGGAAGGATCAATATCCGGTTCGTTCCACAATTCCCAGTACTTGACATTGTAAGGAGGCACACTGTAGCGCGCAACCAGTTCGTGCATAAAACTGCCAAAGGCGGGCAGTTTGTCTGGATGGATAGGGCCGCAATAGGGTCCTGAGCCGGCTATTTTGCGCGCCCATTGCGGCGTGCTGCGTACGATCAGGATCACCCGCATGCCTTTTTCGGAGGCATTCTGCAATTCACTCTCCAGGCCAGACAAAGCACCCCAGTTATATGTTCCCTCGGTGGGCTTGACACTTGACCAGAGCACGGCATTGCGCCGCGTCCAGGAAATATTGGCGGCAGCCATCTGGTCTAATCCCCCACCTGATGTAAGTTGGTCCATTTCAGCCCCAAAGAGGGTCTGAAGCGGGAAATTACGCATCACCAGCGGCAAGTAGAGAACAGAAGGGATGGGCGCGGCTACGGGCCGCATCACCAGCGGCAGATACAGAGAAGGGCTGGGCGCTGCTACGGCCGACGAGGCGGTCACAGGATTTGCTTTTACCAAAAATGGGGATAGCAAAAATATCCCGAGCAGCATTGCGACCGTCGTTCGCATTAATCGTGATTTCATGTTGTTCCTCCGGTTTATCTTATGGAGTAAAAATGGATGAGACTCAATAGCGCGGCAATATCCAAACCCAGGAAGAGGAGAAAATGTACCAGGAATTTTGCGTTGGATGGAGCATGTGTACAACGCTCGACGTAACGCATAATCTCCAACCAACCTAGGTTTAACACCAGCATGGTGGGGATTATCGCAGGGTAAGTGTAGCGCGCTCCAGGTATGAAGACTGAATCGGTCAGCGATTGAACACCCCGCAGGATCGCCGATCCCCATATCCCTACCAGGGCAATGCCTAGAAACAGGAGCACATTCCACGGCAGGGCGAAGCGTTGGCGCCACAGCGCTATTCCCGCCCCTCCCAATCCGGCCAGGGTAAGCATCGCCAAGAGGAAGTAGGGCCGACCGGTAAATGGTAAGATAAGAGGAACGTGACCCCAGCCAAATTTAGCCCAAAAAGTGCGCAATAGATTCTGCCCCGTTACCTGATAATACCATCCTGCTCCAGGCCAATCAAGTAGAGAGCCCAGCATCAGCGAAGGATAGGACGTAATATAGAAAAGTTCTGTACTTATCTTTTCAACCCACGGTCGAATCCGCGGTCCACCGCTCTCCGCAGAAGCGTTGCGCAGCAAGTTATCGAAAGCCTGTCCTCCCCACATCCCTTGCTGCGCCGCCGGGTCGTCAAACTGAGGCGCCGCTTCCAGCGGGCGCGCGCCTTCCACCATCACCAGCCCATCATAGAAAACCGTCAATGTGTCCTGGCTCTTCTGACTGGCAGGCGCCAAGATTACCCGCGCGCGGCTCGCATCCTCGGCTAAAGTAGCGGATATGGCAAAAAACGTTGGAGATGTGCCTATTTGAACTGCTTGCGAAAAGGACTGCCGCCCATCATAGAGGGTAAAGGCGTTGATGGTGAGCGGCTGGGTAGCCCATATCCACCCCCCTAGCGTGACCGTTTTGCCTCTCAGCGCGATGCCCTCACTCATGGGAAGCAATTGGAAGATTTCCGCAGGCGCGGCATTTGGTACTGCTTCCAGTTGCAGAGCATGCGTTCCCAGAGGAGCCTCTGATGAGACGACTCGCGTCGAGTTCGCCTGCAAAGTGCTACGAGAGCGATACCAGAAAAGAGCATCTCCCCAGGAGAAGACTGAAGCCAGGACAACCGGAACCACTGCTGCAAGCATCACCCAAGTCACCCAGCGCCAGCGACCCCGAAATAGCGAGAAAAGCAGCAGAAAGCCTAGTAGTGGCAGTGCGAGATACACTGTCTCTTTGGTCCATCGGGATAACACAGCGGTGCTGCCCACCCAAAGGAAACGTGTGAAGGAAAAGCCCTTCTGCATCATTTGCAAACTTCCCCAGAGGAACAGGCAAAACAACGCTGTCGCACCCACATCGCTATTAACTGCTGTCATCAGGTCAACGTATCCCGGTAACATAGCCATTGTGAGGGGAACCATCCAACGTAAAGGATGCTCAGAGGGAAAGAGTTCTCCTACCGCCCCCCACGCGGCAACGATACTCAGCAGATACAAACCCAAAGAAGCCAGCCGCGCCGCGTACAACTGCAAGGTGACATCACCGAATGGCAAGAACCGCAGTGGTAACGAGACAAGCAAGTAGTAGGAGGGAGGATGATATAACAACGGAAGACCGATCCAGATAGGCTCATCCTCAGAAAGCAAATCCGGGCGAAAGTTCAAGTCGCGGAAAAAGCCATGTTGTAGCATTGAGGTCGCAACTTGCCGGCGCATGTTCTGATCATAGTCACCCGGCTTCGGCAACTCCAGACGATTGGCAATCAACCATGCATACTCGAAGTGAGTTGGCTCATCGTAGTGCTGCCAGGGAGGAACCAGGAAGACATACAGCAAGCCATGCAGCAGACCCAACACAAGGATCAGCCGCAGCGGAGGAATTTGCCAGAAGCGCATCAATAGGCACCTTTACCACATAGGACTACCCAGATTGTCCTGAGCAGGATTTGCAGGTCGAGCCAGATCGAATAATGCTGTATGTAGAAAAGGTCATCTTCAGTGTATAGGTGCATCGGTTTATCGCTGCGGCCATTGACCTGCCACCAGCCAGTAATTCCCTGCGGCACGGCAAAGCGCTTGCGCTGCCAGGGCTGATACCTTTCCACCAAGTAAGGCAATTCTGGACGTGGACCCACTAGGCTCATTTCCCCTCTGAGTACATTGAATAACTGAGGCAATTCGTCCAGACTCATACGACGAAGAAAACGCCCTACCCGCGTCACCCGTGGATCGTTTGCAGTCTTGTGAATCAATCTCCCCTGTTCATCGTAGCGGAATGCCTCTTCCAGGTGTTCCTCAGCATCCGCTATCATAGAACGAAATTTGTACATCCAAAACAGACATCCATTTTCACCGACCCGTTGCTGTTTCAATAGGAATGGTCCCCGCGAGTCCAAGCGAATGGCTAAGGCAATGATCGCCATCGCGGGTAAAGCCGGTAAAAGAAGCAAAGTGCCCACACAAAGATCGAACGCGCGCTTGATCACACGCTGGTAGCCGCTTAAGGTGGGGACTTTAATGCCGATCAGCGGTATCCCGCCTAAATTGTACACGCTTGAGCCATAGAGGAACAGGTTAAAATAATCGGGTACGATCCATACGTTGCAAGGCTTGTCAATTAGTTGCGTAACAAATCCCTGAACTTTTTCATAAGACTCAGTTGGCAGAGCCAGCAAAACGTCATCCACCTGGAGGCTTCTTATGGTGGATTCGAACCGCAATAGAGGTCCCAGGTTGGGAACCCGTTCGTCGGCTGTTGGAATAGGGGGGTCGTCAGTCAAATAGCCAACGAGCCGTATACCGTTCCAGGACAGTTCATGCAATCGTTCCAGGGTGTGACGGAGTGCATCGCCTCCGCCAATTATCAAGACGCGGCGTGCAGCAATACCTTGTTCATATCGCCTCTTCTGGAACAAATGCGCCACGGCTCGCCAGGATGTAAGTAGAACAAAATGCACGACATAGAAATAGACCAAGGCCAAGCGTGAAATATCTCGGTTAGTGAAATAGACCAGTCCTGCCAAAGCCAACCCAGCAAGTAAACAGGCTACTGTTAGCGTCTGGTATTCATCCGCTGCGCGAAAGGTGCGCTCTGGATCGTATAATGAGAAGAGAAAGAAGACCACTGGATACAGTAAGGCCGCTTCATAGTACAAGAGGCTCCAATCCCACTCTGAGAGCAAAGGGCGACCCCATGGGAGGTTTAGCCGAAGCCAGAAGGCCGCTACTACAGCGAACAGCGTAAGCCCCAAGTCTATTACAAAAGAGATGATGATATAGTTTGAATTACGGTTCAGCATATTTTATTCCAGACTGTATCGCTTGATCCCTAAAGTCTGCAGCAAAATGAGCCACAAAAACAATGGGTTATTGACGAGATAGCGCTTTCCTAAACGTCGTGGTTCGGTCATGAAACGATATAACCATTCAAACCCACTGCGCTGGATCCAGCGGGGTGCCTGCTTTTTCAAGCCAGAGTGGAAGTCAAAAGCCGCGCCTACACCAATCATCACAGGTGCCGCCACTTTGCCCAGATGCTCTTTCATCCAATACTCTTGCTTGGGGGTTCCAAGTCCAACCCAGACAATATCAGCGTTTGATACATTGATCGTTTGCACAGTACGAAGCTCCTCTTCGCCTGTCAGGGTATGAAAGGGAGGAGAGTACGTTCCCGCAATATTCAAACCTGGAAACCATTGTGTAAGGTTCTGTGCGAGGCGTTCTGGCACACCCACTCTCCCTCCATAGAGAAAATGGCGGTAGCCTTTCTCTATGGAGCGTTCGGTAAGTGCCAGCATCAGATCAGGACCATAGACCCGCTCGACATGACGGCTCCCCCGGAGGTGGCTGAACCATACCAGTGGCATTCCATCCGGTGTAACTAGCCCAGCGGTATTGTGGATACGCCTAAGGTTCTCATCTCGCTGGCTTTCCATCACACCGTGAACGCCAGTCACACACACATAGTGTCTCTCCCGTTGAACAATCCATTCCTCAATGATTGCCAGCGCTTGAGACATTGTAATGGCACTTATGCCAATCCCCAGGACGTTAACCCGTTCGGTCGCCTGCATCTATCGCTCCCTCGGTTGCCGATCCAAACGCCTACGCATGGAGAGGTCAGCCACCAAGCATAATCTTGCCCAGCCTTCCACTAGCGCATCGGTGACCATGACGCAATGATTTTGCCAGAATGACAATGGGCTTTCCTTCTCATGCTTCTGTCAACGGATATGGAAATTCAGGAGCCGTTGCCAGGCTATTTTCTCACGCCAAAGTGCAAAGATACCCATCAGTGTTAATGGTATATATATTATCAAGTGTAACACGATCCCATATCCAAGCGCCACTTCCTTTGGCACGGTGAAGAGCGAAAGGCTAAGAATCACCAGATAGTGAAAGACGCCGACCTGACCAGGTGCAGAGGGGATTGCCGCCACTCCTACTTGCAAAACCACCAGTAAGAGCAGAGCGGTCCAGATTGGCAAAGACAATCCCATGGCCAGCAAGACCAAATAATTCGTGGATATTCCAAATAGCCATGCTATTATTGACCAAGCGAACAAACCACTCAACAGGCGGGGGTAACGCAACACACTTAGACTGACCAACGCATATTGTGCTTGCTCAATCAGTCTTTCCTTCGATACCCACGGGATGAATCGGCTTGTCCATCCGACTCCCCGTAGGATTGCGTCCTGCTGCCATGCTACGAACAGTAAGAGAACAATAAACAATGTGATGGTAAATGCAATCCGCGCGGATTCCATTAACCAGTCCGGTAGAGCCATTTGAGTTAAGAGCAGTGCTACAGAAATCAGAATCACCGTGAGTTCGATAATTTTCTCGACGGCGATTGTACCTAGAGCGTACACCTTACTGGCTGATTCAGTCTCACCGATTAGAAAAGCCCGGACGAACTCGCCTAGCCGCGTTGGGGCGATCATATTCGCTAGCAAGCCGATAGATAGAACCGAGAAACATCTGCCTAACGAAGGCTGCTTATGTAAAGCAAAGAGCAATCTCCACCTAACCGTCTTGGCTGCGATATTAGCCACAACGGTAATCACCGCCAGGGCTAATAAGCCTAAATCTGCCTGGGACAAGATAGAAATCACTTTCGAGAAGTTCACATCACGCAAGGTTAGAACTAGAGTACCGGCGGTGAAAGCAGCTGCCATCAGTAATTGCCAGCCACTCCACGATTGCTTGGGCACAGACTTCTCCATACTTTTTCCTCTCCCAGCAACTCCTCAATGGGTCAATCGCGTCCGCGCCAGATAAGCCAGGCCTGAATCCCAAACCCTAGGGCAAGTACTCCCCATACCAGCGATTCCCAGATGGCCGATGCGTTACTCATCAAGCCTAAACAAAATAACATTCCGGCCAAACTGATGATCACCTGCATTCGCCAATACCCTAAGATCACGCGCAGCCTCTCCTTGCGAATCGCTGCCTCCCAGTTAGAATAACTAAATACAGCCAGCCCAAGCGCGCAGCCGACTATCCAGAGCGAGTTGGTTATTACATCAATCCAATCAATCATCAAGCTGAGATCCCTGCCGTTCGTTCCACACTTGCACCTTGATCAGATAATCTTGGCCGCCGCTGAGCAAACAAGCCGCAGATCAGTCCCAGCAGCATCCAGAACAAAATGCCTGGCTTTGCTCCTAATGCTGTTGCATCCGTCAAGCTAAAAACCATATGCGCAAGCAAGCCACCTCCCAAACCCAATACCAAGGCTTTGGTTAAGAAACCCGAGCCAGCAGGCGAACTCCAGGTTCCTGCAGAATCTCGGGTTGCTTTCCAAACTGCCAACAGCATCCAAAAAGCCCCGATATAGAGCGCCAAGAATGCAATCAAACCAGGAATTCCCAAGTCCAAGGCGGCCTGCAGATATTCGTTATGGGCGTGACCAATGTCCACATCCGGGCCAATCAGAAAAAGCGGATAGAGCACATGCACAACACGCCGGAATGTATTCAATCCCATACCCGTGAATGGAAAGTCTTGGATGCCATAGATCGCCCGTGACCAGAGTTCCATTCGACCCTCCAATGTATCAAGGGACAAACCCGCTTCGCCGGCCGGGTTGCTCCCAAAAGCACTTCCCAATAATATAGCCGGTCGAGATGGCCATAAAAAAAACGCTGCCAAGACTATTGTTACTACTATGCTGCCGAAGAAAGCCCACCGCCATCGCGAGGGCAGCACAATCAGAAGAATTACGATGCTAGCGATAACAAACCCAATATAGCCACTTCGTGATTGAGTCAATAAGAAAGTGGAGGTTATCAACAGTGTTGAAACCGCCAACACAAAAGCCATTGTGACTCCACGCCTCTGTCCGAGTGCAGCCAACCATTCTCTTCTTCGAATAATAGTTGTTCCTAGGAGGACAACAATGAGGAGAAGCACCCACACCAGACCACCAGCAACTTGATTCGGATGGAGTCCTTCCTCCACACCAGGTAGTCCAGTAATACGAGGAGCCAAACGAGAGGTGAGAGGCGTTAGAATGCTAAACTTTGCAGCCCACTTTGTGCCGACTAAAGCAAAAGCGGCTATGCCACTCCCTACACCTACGAAGGTAATTAGAGACAACCACCAGCCTCTGGCAGTTTTCCCATAGCGTACAAAGGCAAAAAATACACCAATGCCAAGCACCAGACCGGCGATCTTGGGTAGGCTGAAGGCAATATCAAATGTGACCAGCGTGCTGACCAGCACCATCAGGTACATCAGCAGCAGAGTCGCGTTGAGCGGCGTGCGCGGCAGTGGCTCGCGGCCTGCCAGCCAGGCAACGATCCACAGCCCCGG
>Ga0210022_1001439_pt1 | contig 15812 bp, 6 predicted proteins | sample CryGeymeta201520_FD_183984 | JGI IMG/M metagenome (GOLD analysis project Ga0210022, IMG submission 183984) | Groundwater microbial communities from Crystal Geyser aquifers in Utah, USA - Crystal Geyser metaG 2015-20 (SPAdes) (version 2) | ecosystem: Environmental > Aquatic > Deep subsurface >... | reverse complement strand
CGCTTCGCAGTCGGCGGGCGTGCAGGCGGGGTCGTCGCAGCACGCCGCGCCGCGCTTCGCGGTTCGGACAAGCCGCCACACCAAGCTGAGGGCCGCCGCTCCGACGATGATCCCGACGACGAGCTGATCGCTGTTCATCTTGGGCTCACCCTCTCTACCCCAGCCCCAGCAGTCTGCCGCCCTGGTACAGCGCGGTCGCCATCAACCAGGCAAGCGTCGTGGTGTAGAACACAACGAAGAGCGTCCACTTCCACGACTGCGTTTCCTTGCGGATCACCGCCAGGGAGGCTACGCATGGCACGTAGATCAGGACGAACACCATCAACGCGCAGGCTCCCAGCGGGGAGAGGTCGGGGTCGCGGCGGAGGGCGCCCCGCAATTCCTTCGACCCCTCGTCTACCTCGCCCAGGCTGTAGACTGTCCCCAAGGTTGATACGACGACTTCCTTTGCGGCAAACCCCGTGAGCAATCCGATGCCCGTTTTCCAGTTCGCGCCGAAGGGTGTCAGCACCGGCTCCAGGAGCTTGCCCAGGCGTCCGGCGTAGCTGTGGGTCACGGCGAACGCGGCGCGCTGGTTCGGTGGCAACTGCCCGACTGACGCGGGCGGAGCCGGATGGGTCAAGACGAACCACACGACGATGGAGGCGGAGAGGATCACGGTCGCCGCCTTGTGGACGTAGAGCTGGCCGCGCTCCCACATGTGAATCAGTAAGCCGCGGAGTGTCGGCACGCGGTAGGGAGGCAACTCCATGACGAACGGCGTCGTCGGCCCGCGCAGCAGGACTTTGCGGAACAGAGTGGCCATGAGCAGTGCGAGCATGATGCCAAGGACATACAGGGCGAAGATCACTTGGCCGGCGACGTTCGGGGCGAAGAAGGCTCCCGCAAAGAGGATGTAGACGGGCAGCCGCGCCCCGCAACTCATGAGCGGCACCACGAGAATGGTCACCAGCCGGTCGCGGCCGCTCTCCAGCATCCGCGTGCCGAGGATTGCCGGCACGTTGCAGCCGAACCCGACGAGCATGGGGATGAAGCTCTTCCCGTGGAGGCCTACCCGGTGCATGACCCGGTCCACCACGAAGGCGGCCCGAGCCATGTAGCCCGAATCCTCCAGCAGCGCGATTCCGAGGAAGAGAAACATGATGTTGGGGAGAAACACCAACACGCCCCCCACGCCGGCAATGACGCCGTCGATCAGCAGCGAACGCAGCTCGCTTTCGGGCAGTGCCGACCTGACGGTGGCGCCGAGCCAGGTGAAGCCCTGCTCGATCCAGTCCATCGGCGGCGCTCCGAGGCGGAACACCATCTCGAACAGCAGCCACATGAACAGGACGAAGATCGGGATGCCCAACAGCCGGCTGAGCACGATCCGATCAACCGCGTCCGTCCAGTCCAAGCGCTGAGTCTGCGTGGTCTGCGTCGCCTCTCGGCACGCGCCAGCGGCGAAGCCGTAGCGCCGGTCCGCGATGGCGATCTCGGCGTCGTCCCCGACGACCCGTTCCAGGTGCGTGCGTACCTGGTCGACTTCGCGCAGCAGGTCGGCGGCGTTCGCCTCGGTGGACTCGATCGAGCGGCGAACCGCGTCGTCGTTCTCCAGAAGCTTGATCGCCAGCCAACGCGGGGAGACACCGTCGCCCAAGCCGTGTTTCTCTACCAACTCCGTGAGCTGGTGGAGGTGATCCTCCAACTCGCGACCCAATCGGACCGGCACCTTCGGCCGCTCCCCCGCCTCGGCCACGCGCTGTACAGCGTCCAGCAGCGCGCCGATCCCTTCGCCCCGGTGCCCGACCGTGGGGACGAGCGGCACGCCGACCAGCTTCGAGAGCAGCTCGATGTCGATCTCGCGGCCGCTTCCCTTCGCCTCGTCGAACATGTTGAGCGCCACGACCAGCGGCACGTTCAGCTCGATGAGCTGAGTCGTGAGGTAAAGATTGCGCTCCAGGTTGGAGGCGTCGACGATATCGACCACCACGTCCGGCTTCGCGTCGAGGATGAAGTTGCGGGCGACCAGCTCTTCGGGAGAGTAGGCGGTGAGGCTGTAGGCGCCCGGTAGGTCGATGACCCGGAACTCGACCCCGTTGTGCCGACAGAGGCCTTCCTTGGTCTCGACTGTGACCCCAGGGTAGTTGCCCACATGCTGCCGCGCGCCAGTCAGCCGGTTGAAGAGAGTGGTCTTCCCGGAGTTGGGGTTGCCGGCGAGGGCGATGGTGAATGTTTTCTGCGGGGTCACTGTGTCTCGGTATCCAAACCAGATGAGGACTGGGCGCGGGACGGGGACGGAGTATTGGAGTGTTGGAATGAGGGAGCGTTGCGAAAGGCGAGCGCCACTCCCTCATTCCAACACTCCACTGCTCCGCTATGATCCGTCGGTGTCGGCGGGCACGACCAGGATTCCGTGCGCCATGCCTTGCCCCAGCGCGAGCCGCGAGCCGCGCACTTCCACGACAAGCGGCCCGCCGGGCGCGTGGGGACGGACCACGTTCAGTTCTGTGCCTGGCACGATGCCCAGGTCCGCCAGCCGCTGTCGCAGTCTGTGGCCGGCAACGACCTTGACACATACCACCGGTCGGCTCGGGTCGGTGAGCGGGAGCGGCACCGCGTCGCTACTGCGGCTCAACATGGATGTTTGCAGCCTCTTCCTTCCGCAGGGACAGATGATAACCGCGTACTTTGACTTCCAGCGGATCACCCAGCGGGGCGACCCGTTCTACTTCCACGCTGCTTCCCGAGGTTACGCCCATCTCCATCAGGCGGCGACGAATCGGTCCTCTCCCTCCGACGCGAACCACTTTGCCGCGCCACCCGGGCGCTTGCGCAGCTAACGAGGCGCGCGCCGACTCGTCGGGCGCCACCACACCCCGAGGCACCGCGGGGATCGCGATGCCCGCAATGCACTCGGCGCATCTCCCGGCCTCGCACCGGAAGCTCTCCCACCGGCCGGACAGCCGGGCCAGCCAGTCCCCGCCGCCGCGTGGACAGTTTTCGATGAATTCCGTCAGGCAGATGAGGCGCTTCAGCGTCCCCGCGCTGACCGCATGCTCCAGCGCGCAGGCTTCGGGTTCCACCTGGTCTCGCGGGAGCTGCAGGATGTCGTGGAGGAACCGAACCACCGCCTCGTGCCGCCGCAGAATCTGCTCCGCCGCCTGCAACCCGGCGGCTGTGAGCGTGGCATGACCATAGTTCTCGTGATCGACCAACCCCTTCTCTTTCAGCGCGCGCAACGCGGCGCTGACGCTCGGGGTGGCCACGTTCAGGCGTTCCGCGATGTCCTTGACCCGAGCGACGCTGTCCACGCGCTCCAACTCGTAGATGGCCTCCAGGTAGTCCTCCATGGAAGCGGACAGGTCGGGGAGAAGCTCTTCTGCGGGCGGCGCGGCTGTGGGCGAGGCAATGGTCATCGTGGTACCGTTCGGTTATGTTAGCCCTGCCTAACATGCTTGTCAATCCCGCGTCGGGAACGGCGCACGGGGAGCAGTTGCGTCCGCGCCCTCGGGAAGGTAGGCGGAAGCCGGTCGTCGTCCGCCGACGAGGGGTGGAGCCACCGGCTGGCGCCTATCTTCCCGCGCACAGCAACGCGTCCTCGAAGGAGGAGCGAACGCGCCCCGGCACGAATACCCCACCCAGCACGGCAACCCTGCGCGGCCCCTCACCACTCACCACCCACCAGTGAACGAGCCAAAGGTCCAAACCCTCCTCCGTTCCCAGCGCACCGAAGACCGCCTGCGTGCGGCGAAGCTCCTTGCCCGGCAGCGCGGGCCCCTGGACTTGCTGCTGCGGGCACTTCGGGACCGATCGCCGTATGTGGCGGCCGTCGCGGCCGAAGCTCTGGTGGAATGCGCGGACGAAGAGGCGGCACCGGCGATGGTTGAGTGCTTCGAGTTCCTGTCGGAGAAGGGGGCGAAGCGCGATCCGGGCTGCCACATTCGCAGCCACTTGGCGTTCGCCTTGGGCCGCCTGGAGTACACACCGGCGGCTGACGCATTGCGGGTGGGCATCCGCACCGTGCAGTTGGAGCCGGGATTCGGCGGGCCGGCGGACACGGCCGATCACCTCCGGGCCAACTGCGCCTTGGCCCTGGCTCAGTTCCGCGCCCACGGCGCCATTCGCGATATTGCCCTGCTGCTTTTCGGCGACGCGCAGCAGTGCCTCGTCCCCGGTCGGCCGGTTCCGCAGCACAGCCAGCAGGAACGCAAAGCCGCCGCCCAGGCGCTGGCCCGCTGCGGGAGCCGCGAGGCGCTGGTGCCGCTGGCAACCAAGCTCACGTACCCCGAGCGCGAAGACCCCGACATCCTGCAGGAATGTATGCAGGCCGCAGTCGACCTGGAAGACCCCCGGGCGCTGGAACTGCTGGAGCCGTACCTCCACCACGACGACGAGCACCTGGCCGCCTTCGCCGCGCTCATGGTCGCGCAGACCGGCGTGCCCGAAGCCGCCGACCTGATCCGCGACACCCTCGACCGGCTTTCCGGCGACCCGCTCCGGGCCGCCGTCATGGCGCTCACCGTCCTCCGCTCGGACGCCGGCCGCGCAGCACTGCACGAGCTCGCCTACCACCCTCAGCAGGCCGTTCGGTTCGCGCTCATCGCCGCATTGTCCGCCCTTCGGGACGACGACAGCCGGCTGGTGCTCGAACGCATGGCGGAGGAAGACCCCGTCGCTGAAGTGCGGCGGCGAGCAAACGAAGCGCTCGCTGGCGAGGGGTGATCGCTCGGGCGTGAGCGAGTGAGGTGGCGCTGGGCAGGCTCGCGCCCGGAAGCGGTCGAGTCGCACCAAACGGCCGACGGGCAGGGAGGCGCCCCGAAGGGACAGCGTGAGAATAGCCCAGCGGCTTCAGCCCTGGGACTTCGGGCGAATCAATCCCCCCCAGTCCCGAAGGGACGGCTGACTGCTCTCACGCCGCCCGCTCAGGTCGAAGGCCGTGCGCTCTCCCGATCCCTCACTCACCCTCAAACTGAAACGCATACAGCTTCGCCGCCCGCATCGCAAAGTGCAGCCGTACCGGCTTCCCTGCCAGCGTAGACACGTCGGTGTTCCCGCCCCACGAGACCGGCTTGGCGAGGTAGTTGCCGTGGATCTCATCGCACAGGTCGGTGCCGAATCCCTCCAGGGCATCGCCGCTGGCGTCCAGGATCCCCACCTGGCAGCAGCCCATGGCGGAGGTGTCGAGGTTGAGCACCAGGCGGCCGCCAGTGAAGGTGAGCGGCGGGGTGAGTAACTCGCCGCCGGTGTAGGCTGCGTCGGCTGAGACGAAGCCGTCGAGCCGCTGCTTCACCGCGCAGAACGAGCCGTGCGGCTTCCCTGCTTTGCGGACCTCGTCATGCTCACCGTGGGTGGCGGCGTAGCCGCCGTAGTACTGGAAGAGGTCGTCGCCCACACGCAGCATGCCGACTGCCATATAGAGCGACTTGGAGTCGGGCTGGCTTTCCAGGCTCAGCGGGACGTACGGCTCGCGCGACAGCCGGTGGAACGCGACGCCGTCGCGGCTGACGGCCATCTGAATGTCCAGCAGCCCGTCGTTGTGGTACTTGCCCGCCGGTGGCGGCGGAAAGTGCAGGTAGGGGCTGGGGAACGAGAAGTAGGCGCTCTGCGCCCACGGGTACTCAACGACGGCCGGGTTGTAGTGGTCGGACTCGACGGGGTCCAGTTCGTCGTAGCCGAAGGCTGTCGGCATCTCCTTGCTCGGGACGGCGATCTTGTCTTTCCCCCAGATGAAGTAAGCGCTCTCGCCCAGGCGATCGTACGGCCAGGGCTGCAGCACGTCGTCCATCTCGATTCGGCCGAACTTGCGTAGCGGGTCCCACTTGCGCACGTACGCCACGTACTTGCCCCGCTGCACATCCCACGCCGCTTGGTTCGCCGTGTCGGGCGCGATGTCCAACACCCGCGGCCCGGGCGTCCAGTGCAGGCCGTCGGGCGAGGTGTGACAGTACAGCCCGGCCTTGTCCGGCTCCGGCCAGTGGAGCATGACGCTCATCTTGTAGCGCTGCTCCGGCGCGCCGTGCGGGTCCAGGAACACCACGGACTCGCCCACGCCCGAGCAGACAATGTTGTTGCCCTTGGATCCGGCGTACTCGATCAGCCCCAGGCTGGGGCGCTCCCAGTGGACGCCGTCGGGCGAAGTCGCCAGGCACACATTCGCCCCGCCTTCCGGCGGCTCGCATCGGTAGAAGAGCTTGAGCGTGCCGCCGTCCTCAATCACGCTGGCGCAGAAGCCCATTCCCAACTCCCACGGCTTCTCCGGGAGCAGGATTGGGCCGAGCTTCTGCGGTGGGTTCATGTGCAACGCCACGCCACGTTGCGCCTCGATGAAGCGCTCATCAATGAAGAGCTGCTTGCGCGAGCCGACGGCCAGCGGCGCGGCCGGCGGCAGCTTGGGTGCCACGTCGTCAGGACCACGGAAGGTGCTTTGGAGTGCGGGCTGTTCGTCTGCCATGAGCTGAGCGATCTCCTTCTGCGTGCGTGCGCGGTCCCACAGCCGGAACCCGGCCAGGAGCCCTCGAAAGTAGCGCCGCTGCGCTGGGTCAATGCCCAACCCGATCCGCAGCGGCCCCGCCGCCGGTGCCAGTGGACCCAGGTCGGCACCATCGTGGAACGCCTCCTGCCCGTCCAAGAACAGCCGGACGCCCTCGCCGGGCGTGCAGGTAATCGCGACATGCTGCCACGCCGCCAGTCGAACCGGCGCCGCGAACGAGCCATACACCCGCTTCCCCGCTGCCCCCGTCACCTCAACCAACAACTTGCGAGACTGCGGGTACAGCAATAGCCGGAACGTCGGCGGTCGCACCACCAGCGCCACCGGCTCCATGGACGACTGCGCTCGGAACCAGACTGCGACGGAGAAGTCCGTCGTCAGCGCAATGGCCGCACTGTCCTCAAGCGCGGCAAACGCGGTCCGCCCGTCGAACCGCAGCGCCGCCCGGTCCCGGTTCCTGACCCATTCTCCGCTGGTGAGAGCAGCGTCGTGCCCGCCAACGCTGTCCACAAGCCTGTCGCCCTGCCCCTCCGCCATCGGGTACGCGAGCACCGACCCCGCCTGTGGTTCCGCGACCCCGTGCCCGCCGCAGAACGCTGCGGCCGCAAGGCAGAGTAACAGCGCGGCGGCGTTGGACGCTGGAGAATGGGAGGGATGGTAGGCGATCATGTCACGCGGTCGGAGGTTCGCCGTCAGGATGGCCGGCCCTTCCCTTGCTCTGCCGCGAAAGTGGAAACGTGAAGCGACAGACGAGATCCTCCCCGGCGCCCGCCGTCTCGCCCCGTCATCGGGTACGCTCCCTCCCGGAAAGGACATCTCATGGATCTCTCTGCACTGCTTCGCCTCTCCTGCCGCCTCGCGTGTGCGCTGACTGCCACTTCGACGCTTGCCTGGGCGCAGCGTATCGAGGTGAAAGCCACGGATTTCACCGCCACCAAGTACCTCACTCCTGAACAACTGGATGAGGTTCGGAAAGTCGGGATCTTGCGGTTGGGGTATGCAGTTGACTCTCGTGCGCTTCGTGTGTGCGCTCGACGGCCGCCCCGAAGGGGCAGAACGAGAATAGCCCAATGGCTTCAGCCTTGGGACAGCTCGGCGACAACAGGAGCCGCAGTCCTGAAAGGACGACTGACGCCGTTCGCCTGCAGTATCAGCCGTCCTTTCAGGACTCTACGTTGATTGGTACCGAGTGGTCCCAAGGCTGAAGCCATTGGGCTATTCTCAATCGTCCCGTTGGGACTGAGCGATGCCGTAGCGAGAGTCAACTGCATACCCCCATCTTGCGGAACATCGGTGAGGCGGACTACCAGTTCGACGTGCCGCGGACCGGCTGGTACGAGCTGTGGGTGGAGGCGACGGGGTGGAACACGGACCTGTTCCTGGACGGGGAGTTCCTGATCCACACCGCCTTCGCCAGCGGGGTGTGGGAGCAGCGCGACAAGGCGGAGAAGGTGCTGAACCTGCACCTCGCGCAGGGGCGGCACACGCTGCGGTTCAGCCGGCCGTATCATCCCGGGTTGCCGTACCTGCGCCGGTTCTGCCTGGACCCGGCGACCGACGTGACGGGGAAGGTGCGAGTGCGATTGGGGACGGATCGGCTCTGCTTCCGGCAGGGCGAGGCGTTCCCGGTTCGGCTGACCGCCGGCAAGGAAGCGCAGGAGTACGCACTGTCGCTGAAGCTGACGGCGGCGGAGACGGGGGCGCCGGTGACGACGGTTCAGCGTCGCGTGCCGGCGGGCGAGGGCGTGTTCGAGAAAGAGGTGGCGCTGCCGACCGACCGCGAGGGTGCGTTCGACGTGACGGTGACCGACGCGCAGGGGCGGCCGGTGGATCGGGTGATCCAGTACCTCGTGGTCGACACAGCCCATCGGCCGGAAGCCCCCGCCACGCTGGGGAAGGAACTGGTTCAGGAGATCGACTGCGCGCATCAGCAGCCCGACTACGCCTCGAGCGAGACGCGCGTGGTGGAGGCGCCGTTCGGGGCGTATGTGGAATCAGGCACCAAAGGGCGGGTGGGCTACAACCTCCAGGCGGATTGGTTCGCGTACACACTGCACGTGCCCGAGGCGCAGCAGCCGTACGTGGCCGAGATCGACTACCCCGACGACGATGAGCGCACGTTCATCATCGCGTTGGCTGAGGAGGCGCTCAACCCGCGCTGCCCCACGCAAGGGCTCGCCTCCGGCGGGCAGTACTCGCTGTCGCAATCCATGCAGAAGCATGAGTTCTACTTCTTCCCCCGGCAACACGACCCGCGACTCGTCTTCCAGAACTGGTACACCGGCCAGCGCGCGGCGGCGGCGCGGATTCGCGTGTACCGGATCGCGTCGGGGTTCCCCGCCGTGCGGTTCGGCGCCGACGGGCGGCGCTACGGGATGTACCAGGAAGAGCCGCTGCGGTTCACCAGCTACTTCGGCGCGGCGCCGGAGGGCAACACGTGGGGCAACTTGTGGCGGTGCGCGGAGCGGTTTGGGCAGCTCTCGAATTTCGTCGGCGCCAACTTCTGGCACCCCACCATCGCCGTTTACCAGTCACGGCTGTGGCCGGGCACCTCGATCCCCGGCTACCAGATTGCTGACGAGGACGGCTGGGGCGTGATCGGTCCCACGACCGCGAAGGAGCCCGTCGAGAAAGATATCCTGCGGCTGATGCTGCTGGCGTGCGAGAAGTACGGGATGACCTTCGTGGGCGAGTTGCACATGCCGCCCAACGACATCCTGATGCGCACACTGGACCAGCGCTTCGGCGGCACGGGCGACCTCGGTGACGACGGGCCGCAGAAGCCGTGGCTCGCTGTCTCCAAGGACGGCGAGTGCGGCGCGAAGAGCGCCTACAAGCCGTACTACAACGCCCTCTACCCAGGTGTGCAGGACTGGGTCGCGTCGGTGGTGCAGGAGTTGGCTGAGCGCTACAAGGACTCGCCGGCGTTCAAGGGCGCGGCGATTCGGCTGATGGGCTGGACCTTTGGCGGCTGGCAGACGTTGCCCTCGATTCAGTGGGGATACGGCGAGATTGAGGGGCTGACACCGCTCGGTCGCGCAACCTTTCTCAGTCGGTCCCGCTCAGTGAGGAGGGCGAGGCTCCCGCCGAGCCGGTTCTGCACGCTTTGGCGGCTCGGCGGGAGCCTCGCCCTCCCCGGATTCCGCCTCTCCAAATACGCTCTCAGTGAACCGTGAACGGGGTTACGTGCCTCGCCGCCCGCCCTTCGGGCGTCGCGGCTACGAGTTCGCACAGGTACTGGCCTCGCGCCAGCGCCGAACGGGCGTCGCGGGCGGTCAGCGGAACGGTGTTCAGCCCGGGCTGGGCTGCGCCGAGCTGCGCTTGGAGCAGCGTCCTGCCCGTGGCGGTCAGCACCCGCACCTGCACGGCCGCCGGCTGCGATAGGCTGAACGTCACCGACCGCGTACCTGGACCGCGGCCGTCGGGACGCACGCTCACGCTGCTGATCCGCAGGGCGCCTTCGCTGCGCGGGTCCGCGGTGATCCGGAACCGGTGGGCGCGGCCTGCCGGCGCAAACCGGTACGCGGTCTGCGTCCGCAGGTAGATTCGGCGGCTCGACTCCAGGTCCTCCAAGTACAGTGCCAACTCGTTGGGCACTTCGCTCAGGTCCGGCCACGTCAGCTCCACCCGCTCCGCGGAATTGGTCTCCACTACGAACTCCCACTGGTTGCTGGCGCCGGCGGCAGACTCTCGGAGCTGAGCCGCTTGCCGGGTGGCGGGCCCTTGCCGCCCCGGCTCCACGAAGGTAATCCCCACGTAGTCGCCTTCCGGCGGCACCGGCGGCTTGGGCAGGTCCTGGGCGCGGGACGCCGTGCCGAAGTAGTTGCAGTCGTCGCGGCGGCCGGCCTGGCGCGCTTTCAGTTGCACCACCCAGTGCCGCTCGGAGGCGGCTTTGGTGGGCGTTGGTTTGTGCACGGTCTGCGGCAGCCCCGGCGCGCCCGGCGGGTTGAACCGCAGCGTGGCGTTCTGGTTGAAGTACGTCCAGAAGCCGGCGCCGGCGGGGACCTCGTTCCCCGCGCCCGGATACGCCCCCGGCACCGCCACGAGCTGGTAGCCGACGCTGGGGTTCGGATAGCGCCAGCCGAAGCTCCCGCAAACGCCGGCATTGGCGGCGTCCGCCAGCGATCGCACCGTCCCGCCGGAGACCACCGACAGCGAGCTGAAGGTGAGTGTGGTCGTGTACGGGTTGCCGTTCAGGTTCCAGTAGAGGTAGTCGCCCTGACCGGGGTACGCGGGTACCTCGAGCGTGTCCGTGTGGCTCTCAAACGTGCCGGCATAGGCGTTCTGTGCCCGGTGCCAGTAGCCGGCGCCGCGGGCCAGTTCGGCGCTGCCGAAGTAGAGGTTGCCCACCCGTTCGCCGGTGCCAAGGGGGTCGTAGAGGTACTGGTAGTTCCAGTAGGGCGCCGCGCCGCCCATTGGCGAGTTGGGGTTCCAGCGGACCAGATACGAACTCGAGGTGTGGTCCAACAGACCGGCGGTGAAGGGGGCGAACCCACCGGGCACGGCGGGCACGGCGATCAGGGAGAACTGGTTGCCGTCAGAGCCGAGGGTGACGGGTGCCCCGGGTGGCAGTGCGGGCCCGCCGGGGTCGACGATCGTGCCGTTGGCAGTCAGGTCCCAGTCGCCGCGCTGTCCGTCCACGAAGTGGAGCGTGATCACGTTGCCGTTGATCTCTGCACCCGTCGTGCCGTCGTACAGGAACTCGTACCAGTGCGGCTCGGTGTTGTCCGCGGTCGGACCGTACTTGTAGTAGGTCGTCACGGGCGTCGCGGTGTGCAAGGTCATGGTCACGGTTGCCGACCCTCCGGGCGTCACTCCTTGCAGCGCGAAGCTGACGGCGCCCACGGGCAGGTCAACGTTCTGCGGCAACCCCGAGTCAGGGCTGGGGTAGGCGAAGGTGTTCACCAGCGTCAGCCCCTGCGCCACAGCGAGGGTCACGTAACTCCCGTCCTCCGCGTTGGGCAGGGATACCACGTTCCCTTGCTCCGCGTCCGGGATGCCGTCGCCGTTGCCGTCGCCCGTGGCCGAGACGGCGGCCTCGATGACGCTGGTGATGCCGTCAAGGTCTTCGTCCGCCGCCCCCGCGAAGTCCACGCCCGTTTGATCCGGTCCCACGGTGACAGTCTGATGGGTCGGTGTGAATACCGTCTGCTCCTTCGCCGGGACGACGGAGTAGGTGCCGGCGACGAGACCCGTCAGGTTGTAGGCGCCGGCCGCATCCGTCGTATCGGTCCGCTCGGTCGGATCAGTCGGATCGGACACTCTGACGACGACGCCTTCCAGCGGCTGATCCGACGCGTCCGTCACCGTGCCGCTGACGGCGTAGGTGTTTGCGGTTCCGGTGAAGTTGACGTCGGTCCTGTCCGGACCGACGGTCACAGGCTGCGTTGCCGGCGCGAAGGTGTGTTCCTCCAGAGTCGGCGTTACGGCGTAGGCGCCCGCGGGAGCACTGTCGAAGGAGTAAGCGCCGGTGGCGTCGGTCGTATCCGTCCGCTCGGTCGGATCAGACGGATCAGTCAGAGTGACTGTCACCCCTGCCAGCGGCTGACCTGCACCGTCCTTTACCACTCCGCTGATGGTGTAGCCGTTCTCGGTTCCCACGAAGTTGATGCCGACCTGGTCCGGTCCCACGGTCACCGACTGGCTCGCCGGGGTGAAGGCGTGCTCCGCCAGCGAGACCGTTACGTCGTACGTCCCGGAGGGGAGGTCCGGCAAGGTGTACGCGCCGTCGGCACCGGTATCCAAGGTATGCCCGTTGGCGGTCACCTGGACGCCCGCCAGCGGCTGGGCGTCGCTGTCGGTCACGACGCCGCTCACGGAGTAGACTTGCTGGGTCCCCGCGAAGTCCACCCCCGTCTGGTCCGGGCCCACGATCACGGCGAGGCTGCCAGGAGTGAAGCCGTAGGCCGCTTTGCTCGGCGTGACGTCGTAGGTTCCTGCTACGAGACCGGAGAGGGTGTAGGTACCGTTGGCTCCGGTGGTGGCGGTCTGCCCACCGGCGGTTACCGTCACTCCGGCCAACGGACCGGAGGCGTCGGTTACGGTCCCGGAAACGGAGTAAGTCGTCGTGGCGACTGTAAAGTCCACGTTGCTCTGGCTCGGTCCCACCGTCGCCGAGCGGCTTGCGGGAGTGAAGGTGCTCTCGGCTTTGCTCGGGGTCACCGTGTACGTCCCGGCGACGAGGTTCGGGAAAGCGTAAGCGCCGTTGGCGTCTGTCAGATCCGTCCGAGCGGTCGGATCAGTCGGATCGGACAGGGCGACCAATACCCCTGCCACCGCCGCGCCAGTGCCGTCGAGCACTTTACCGCTGACGGCATACGGGGCCGCCGTGCCCGTGAAGTCCACGTCCGTCTGATCCGGGCCAACCACGACGGGTCTGGAACCGGGAGCAAAGGTGTAACCCGCCTGGCTCGGCGTCACCGTGTAGCTTCCCGCGACGACGGCTGCGAAGGAGTACGCGCCGGCCGCATCGGTCGTATCCGTCCGATCGGTCGGATTCGTCGGATCGGTCAGAGTGACGGTAACTCCCGCCAGCGGCTGGCCAGCGGCGGTAATCGTCCCACCCACCGTGTAGCCAGCCACCGCGCCGACGAAGTTGACGCCGGTTTGGTTCGGGCCCACGGTCACCGACCGGCTCGCGGGGGTGAAGCTCTGCTCCGACGCGTACGGCGTCACCGCGTAGGTTCCTGCCGCCAGGTGCTCGAGGGTGTAGCTGCCGTCCGCCTGCGTCGTGGCGCTCAGATTTCCGGCGATCACCGTGACGCCCGCCAACGGCTGGTTGTTGCCGTCCTTCACGATCCCGCTGATGGAGAACGGATCCGCCGTGCCCGCGAAGTCCACTCCGGTCTCGTTGCCGGCCACGGTCACCTGCCGGTTGGCGGGGGCGAAGGTGTAGCCCGGCAGCGCCGGGACGACCGGGTGCGTTCCCGCGAACAGACCGGCCAGTGTGTACGTGCCATCGGCTGCCGTCGTCGCCATCTGCCCGCCACCGACGACGGTCACGCTTGCCAGCGGCTGGTTGTTGTTGTCCGTCACCGTGCCGCCGACGGTGAAGCTCCCCAGCGCGCCCACGAAGTCCACGCCCGCCACGTCGGCGTTCACCGTCTGCGGACTGCTCGGCGGGGTGAAGGTGTAGCCGGTCTTGGCAGGCGTGACGGTGTAGCTGCCGGCGGTCAGACCGGACCAGGAGTACGCGCCCGTCTCGTCTGTCAGATCAGTCCGATCGGTCGGATTCGTCGGATCGGTCAGCGTCATGGTGACGCCGGCCAGCCTGTTCCCGCCGGCGTCGCGCACGGTGCCGCGGAGGCTGTAGGTGGCCGGCGCGCCGGTCACGGCGAAGTCCACGCCGGTTTGGTTGCCTGCTACCACGACCGCCTTCGTTGCCGGCAGGAAGGTTGATCCGAACTTGACTGGAGTCAGCGTGTACGGCCCGACCGGCAGACTCAGCGCGTAGTTGCCCTGGGCGTCCGTAGTCGTGGAGGCGGTCGTCGTGCCGGTGGCGGTCACCTGCACGCCCGGCAGGCCGTTCAGGAGCACGTCGCGGACGGTGCCGGACACGTCGAACGGGCCCAGCAGGTTTGCCAGGTTGAGTTGCCCGCTGGTGTAGAGCGACGACAGGTCCCAGCCCACTCCGTCGGGCAGGGCCGGCAGTCCCAGCGCGTCGAACGTGCCCACGAGGCTGCCCCAGTTCAGGCAGTCGAAGCTCAGCCCCGCCGTCAGGGTGAAGCCGTTGTAAAGCAGCACCTGGAGGTTGCCGCCCAGGCTCACCTGCCCGCCCACGGTCAGCACGTCGAACACGTCGCTCAGCTCAATCTGCAGCGTGCCGCCGGGTCCCTGCGTGAAGTCGCCGGTGATGGTCATCGTGCCGGGAGACTCGCCGGGGCAGACGGTGCCGCCGTTGTTGTTCAGGTTGCCGCGGAACTCCCGCACGTGCAACTCGCCGCCGTTGAGGTTGAACGTCCCGCCGTGGGTGTTGTCCACGATGTCGGCGTACACCTTCCCGCCGTTGATGGTAACCGTGCCCTTCCCCCACACGATCAGCGTGCTGGTGACGCGAAGCTCACCGTTGTCCACGGTCAGCGTGGCTGGACCGCCCGCCGCGCCGTTGTTGCCGCCGACGCACAGGTTGGTTCCCACGGTCGCCGTCCCGCCGGTCATCTTGTAAGTGCCACTGCCGGTAGAACCTTCCGCCAGGTAGAGATACTTGTTCACTTGGTTCGTGCCGCCAGTTTGCTCGAAGGTTCCCTTGCCCTGGTAGCCGATGACCTGGTAGGCCGCGTCGTTCTGCAGCGTGCCCGACTGGAGCTTGTACGTACCGTCCGAGCCCTGACTGTTGCCGACGCGCAGCGTGCCTTTGTACGTCATCGTGCCCGACCTATGACTGAGGAGACCGGTCCCACCATAGCCCACATAGGCTTGGCCCGCCACCGTTGCCGGGCCGGTCGTGGAGGAGTAGCTGTAAGTTCCCTTGCCTCCGGAGGCATAACCCAGGTAGAGGCTGCCGCGGATGTCCGCCGTGCCCCGGCTTTGCTCAACGTAGCCCGTGCCGTGATTGCCGTCGATGAGTGAATAGACGGACAGGCTGGTTGCCGGGCCGTCGTTCTCATTCATAGCATAACTGCCATAGGAACTCGCGGTGGCGTTTCCCAGGTACAGATTGTTCTTCAGGTAGCAACTCCCGCCGGTCTGCGTAACCTTGCCCGTGCCGGAAGCTCCGAGGACTGCCGTGGTGCCATTCAAAGTGCTCGTGCCCTGCAGGAGGTAGTTGCCCCGCACATCGCTGTTTGCCCCCAACGTGAGGGTGCTGCCGAGGGTGAGACTGCTGTTCTCCTGGGTGAGGTTGCCCTGCGTGACGTCCCCCACGGTCAGACGGCCCGAGAGGGTTCCCTGGGGCGCGGACTTCACGTAGAACTGGCAGTGTTCTCCTCCCTGCACCGTCATGTCGGTTCCGGTGACGCTGCCTCCGTTGACGGTGAAGGTGCCCTTGTTGACGTCGATGACAGCGCCTTGTGCATCCAACGACTTGGTGGTCACTTGGGCGTCATAGTCCATCATGGAAAACACGCCGGGACTCCAAACTTTGAGAGTTCCGTTCACTGTTACCTGCCCGGCGTGATTTACCGTGAGAGTCGACGACTTCCCAGCCGTGTCGGCGCTTCCACCCAGGAACAAGTTGCCGGCCGTCAGTTGACCTCGGTTGTCCACCGTCAGGGCCCCCGTTCCGGCGTAACCGACGAACACCCTCCCCGGGCACGACCACTTCGAGCCGGTCCCGTCCACCTTCACCGTGCCGTTTGCGGCGCTGCCAAAGCCAAGGAAGGCTTCATTGCTGGAGCCTGTC
>Ga0210022_1001422_pt1 | contig 15932 bp, 16 predicted proteins | sample CryGeymeta201520_FD_183984 | JGI IMG/M metagenome (GOLD analysis project Ga0210022, IMG submission 183984) | Groundwater microbial communities from Crystal Geyser aquifers in Utah, USA - Crystal Geyser metaG 2015-20 (SPAdes) (version 2) | ecosystem: Environmental > Aquatic > Deep subsurface >... | reverse complement strand
TGTGCAGAAGTTTTCAGAAGAGGGATTTGAGATAATTTCAGTTATTAGCGCTGAAGAGGGTTTAAAATTAGCGAAAGAACAAAAGCCAGATTTAATAATTTTGGATATTTTATTGCCCAGAAAAAACGGAGTTTGGTTTCTAAAAAAGAAGAATGGGGATCCTGAAATTTCTCAAATTCCGGTGATTAGCCTTTCAAATTACGACCATCCCGAAACCAGAAAAGAAGCATTAGAATTGGGCGTTAAAGAATATTTAATTAAAACCGATTACACGCCAAAGGAAATCGTGGAAAAAATCAAAGAATATCTAAAGTAGTTTTAAAGTAATGACCGGTAACAAGTAACCAGTAGTTAATTTTAAGGTTTGACATCAGGTGTTAAACTGAAAGGTTTAGGCGCAAACTTGACAGTAAAATTCAAGAACCTATAATAACGTAATATGGCCTATAAATTTACAACAATTATAATTCAAGAAGGTAAATGGTATGTAGCACGCTGTTTAGAGTTAGGAGTGGTTAGTCAAGGAAAAACTATTGAAGAAGCTCAAAAAAATCTTAAAGAGGCAGTTGAACTTTATTTAGAAGATCAACCTAAAACTAAAAAATACCTTTCCAAAAAGGCTCCTTTAATTACTAGCCTCGAATTAAAACATGCCTAAACGAATTCTTTCCGGGAAGGAAGTTATTAAAATTTTGTGCCGAGAATTCGGCTTTTATTTTGTTTCTCAAAAAGGAAGCCACGTAAAACTAAAAAAGACGGTTGCCCGTAGGGAAATCATCACCATTGTTCCGCTTCATAGAGAGTTAGCTCGAGGAACTTTGAAGGGGGTTTTAGAATTAGCCGAAATAGACGAAGAAGAATTTTTTAACAGAATTTAAAAGCGATGTATAAAATAAAAAAGAGTCTTCTAAAAATAGGCTCTTTTATTTTTGGATAAATTAGCTATAATTAAATAAAATATGAAGAGAAGGGGAATTGTAAAATTGAATTCGGAGACGAAAAAATTGGTTGATTTTTTATTTGAGACAAGGATTTTAAAATATCTTCCTAAATCTTCACTCTCTTATTTAAGATCCCCTTTTCCCGAAAACGTAGCTGAACATACTTTTTATGTAACAATTATTGCTTGGATATTGGCAAACTTAGAAAAAGCCGATGAAAACAAAATAATTAAAATGGCTTTAATTCACGATTTGGCTGAAGTTAGGGGTGGGGAAAGGAATTTAATTAATAAATTTTATAGCCAAACACTAAATGAACCGAGAATAATTAAGGAAATTTCAAAAGATCATAATTTAAAAAATTTTGGAATTGAAAAACTTTTTGAAGAATTTTTTGAAGAAAAAACGAAAGAGGCAAAAATTACAAAAGACGCTGACGTCTTGGCTGATATGCTTTTAGAAAAGGAGGTTTTGGATTCGGGAAATCAAAAAGCAAAAAGATGGTTGGCAGTTTCTTTATCCAGATTAAAAACAAAGGGTGGAAAAGATTTAGGGAAATTACTAATTGGAACTGATAGCGATGCCTGGTGGCTCCAAATTGCTAAAAAATATATTTTACTAACAAAATTTATGTAAATTTATGAAACGAATTTTGAATACAGAGACAGTAAAACATATTGGAGAAAAAGTGAGGGTTTGTGGGTGGGTGCAGACAGTGAGGTCGCATGGGAAAATTGTTTTTTTGGATTTGAGGGATAGGTCCGGGGTTTTGCAAGTTGTCTCAGATCCGAAACTGATAGAAGGAGTAAGAGAAGAATATGTTTTAGAGGTTGAGGGAGAAATTAAAAAGCGGCCAATCGAAATGATAAATCCAAAATTGGAAACTGGGGAGATCGAATTGAGGGCTGAAAAAATTAAAATTTTGACGAAATCAAAAAGTCTTCCCTTTGAACTTCGAGATTTAAAATTGTCTTTGCCAAAACTTTTAGATTATCGGCCATTAACGCTCAGAAACAAAAAAATAAAAGCCATTTTCAAAATCCAAGAGGAAATGATTTATAGTTTCAGGAAGACACTGAAAAAACTTGGATTTTTTGAATTTCAAGCCCCAACAATTGTTCCAGTGGCAACCGAAGGAGGAGCAGAAGTTTTTCATATCGATTATTATGATAAAGATGCCTATTTGGCTCAAAGTCCCCAGCTTTACAAACAAATCTTAGTTGGGGCATTTGAAAGAGTTTTTTGTGTCACCCACGCTTATAGGGCTGAACCGAGCGTGACCACAAGGCATCTTTCAGAATATATTAGTTTGGATTTAGAAATGGGATTTATTGATTCCTGGCAAGAGCTAATGAAAACCTGTGAAATTTTAATGAGAAATATTTTTTTAGACATCGGAAAAAATTGCCAAAATGAATTGAAACTTTTTAGGGTAGAGGTTCCAAAAATCAAAAAAATTCCTCAAATAAAATTAAGAGAGGCCCAAAAAATTATTTTCGAAAGAACGGGCCGAGATCATAGAAAGGAGCCGGATTTGGATCCGAAAGATGAAAAGGAAATTTGCAATTTTTCAAAAGAGAAATATAATTCTGAATTGATTTTCGTTACCCATTTTCCAGCAAAAAAGAGACCTTTCTATACTTATCCCGATCCCGAAAATCCAGAATACACATTAAGTTTTGATCTCATTTTTCGGGGATTAGAAATTGTAACTGGCGGGCAAAGAATCCATGAATACAAAATGCTTTTGGAAAACATTAAAAAATTTGGCTTAAAAAAGAAAGGTTTCAATTTTTATTTGCAGGCATTTAAATACGGAATGCCACCCGAAGGGGGATTTGCTTTAGGGGCAGAAAGAATTGTAAAACAGATTTTAAATCTGGAAAATATCAGAGAAGCGAGCTTATTTCCCAGGGATATGGGAAGGATTGATCAAAGATTGGCAGTTTCGAAAGTTAAAAAATATTAAACATCTTATCAATATGCCAGAATTGATTATTGACGTTATAAAAATTTTTGCTCTGGGGGTTCTGGGATTTATTGTTGCTTTTTTGTTAACGCCTGGTCTAACTCATTTTTTGTATAAATACAAACTCTGGCGAAAAGAGGTGAGGAAAAAATCGATCGATGGAAAGGAAGCAACTTTTTTTCAAAAATTTCACGGTCAAGAAGAAATAAAAATTCCCAGATTCGGGGGTTTATTAGTTTGGGTAACAACTCTAATTTTAATTTTTTTATTTTTGGGAATTTCTAAAATTACTGACATTTGGTGGTTAAATAAATTAAATTTTTTGAGCCGTTCTCAAACTTGGCTGCCGCTTTTTGCCCTGGTTTCGGCTTCGATTTTAGGATTAGTAGATGATATTTTTCAAGTTTTGGGCACGCCCCCCACCATTTCTCAAAAGATAAGTCTGCCCAAACGAATTATACAAAAAATGGTGGGGGGTAAAGAACAATATATCGGTGGGGGATTGAGTCTGAAAGTGCGACTTTTTTTGGTTTTTTTAATCGGTCTCATTGGAGGGCTTTGGTTTTATTTTAAATTAGATTGGCGAACAATTCATATCCCGGGAGTTGGGGATTTTCCAATTGGAATTTGGTATATTCCTTTTTTTGTTTTGGTAATGATGGCAACCTATAGTGGGGGAGTGATTGATGGCTTGGACGGCTTGGCTGGCGGGGTTTTTGCCTCAATTTTTGGGGCTTATGCCGGGATTGCCTTATTTAGAGGTCAAATTGATCTTGCTACTTTTTGTAGTGTCATTTTGGGCACAATTTTGGCTTTTTTGTGGTTTAATATCCCACCAGCCAGATTTTATATGGGAGAAACCGGAATTTTGGGTTTAACTTCGGCATTAACAGTGGTTGCCTTTTTGACTGATTCGGTTTTGGTTTTGCCGATTATTGGATTTTTATTGGTTATCGAATCTGGATCGGTAATTTTACAACTTTTGTCAAAAAAATTTCGCAAGAAAAAATTGTTTTTGGCTTCGCCCCTTCATCATCATTTTGAAGCCAAGGGTTGGCCCCATTACAAAGTGACAATGAGATTTTGGGTTATCTCGATTGTTATGGCAATCATTGGGGTAGCCATTCGCCTTTTGGGTTAATTTCCTAATCATTTTAGTTGTCCTATATTTTCTACGATCGTAGAAATCGCGGTATTAACAATTTTTGAATTTTAGTATATGCTTTCTGGTTAGCGCGGGAATGATCCAAAAAAGGATTAACCCCGTCTTTTTTTATTTGGCTCAATTTGTTAAGATGAAAGTATGAAAAAAGTTGAGGTTTTGAGAAAAAAATATCCGAGATTCGTTTATGAAAATTTTGATTGGAAAATTGGAAAGAAGGATTTAAAAATCTCATTTAATTTTAGAATTGAGTCGGCGGAGAACCGTTCTCCGCATATTTATTTTAAACCAAAGGTAATTATAAAAAATATTGATAAAAATCAAATCGAGAGGGTAGGAGTAGAGTTCCGTAGGGTATTAGATAATTTGATCTTTAATTTAGGATTAATAGAAATTTTGAGTTATTGGAAAGCGACTTGCTCGCCAGAAATTGAAATTAAAGCGGGCTATTTAAACAAAGAACAAATTAAATGGTGGAAAGATTTAATAAAAAAGGGAATGGGTCAATTTTTTTATGAAAACAAAATTAATTTTCGGAAACCAAGTTTTTTAAAAATAAAAAGTTTACCGAGGTCGGACCTGTGTCAAATTGACCGAGGTCGGACCTGTGGCAAAATTACCGAGGTCCGACCTGTGGCAAAATTGAAGAATAAAGTTTTGGTGCCGGTTGGAGGGGGGAAAGATTCGGTTGTGACTTTAGAAATATTATCCTCCTTCGCCAAGGCTTCCGCCTTCGATAAATCTTCGGCGGACAAGTCGAAGGACAAAGAAAAAATTCAATGTCTTGCGTTAAATCCAACCAGAGCTTCAAAAAAGATAATGAAAATAGCGCGCTGCAAAAGTTCAATCATCGTTGAGCGAAAAATTGATAAAAAACTTTTAGAACTAAATCAAAAGGGATTTTTAAACGGACATACGCCATTTTCGGCTTATCTGGCTTTTTTGAGTGTTTTGATTACTGCTTTGTTTGAATTTAAATATATTGCTTTTTCAAATGAAAGGAGTTCAAACGAAGGAAACGTAAAGTACCTTGGCATAATCATTAATCACCAATATTCAAAAAGTTTTGATTTTGAGAAAAAATTTAGAGAATATTCCCAAAAATACTTAACTTCGGGAGTTCAGTATTTTAGTTTTTTAAGACCGCTTTATGAAATTCAGATTGCGAAAATTTTCTCAAAATACCCTCAATATTTTAATGCCTTTTTGAGTTGCAATGAGGCCTATAAAACCTATTCTGGCAAAAAGAAACCAACGAGGAAATGGTGCGGGAAATGCTCCAAATGCCTCTTTGTCTTTGTCAGCTTTTATCCTTTCATCGAAGAAAAAGCAATTAGAATTTTTGGAAAGAATTTATTTGCAGACAAAAATCTTTTGCCTTTGATGCTCCAATTGATAGGAGAAGAAAAATTCAAGCCCTTTGAATGCGTTGGAACAAAAAAAGAAAGTTTAGTTGCCTTCTATTTAAACTGGAAGAAATACACGGGTCTGACCGGTGTAAAATTGCCTTTTTTATTAAAATATTTTCAAAATAAGGTCTTGGCAAAATATCCTGATTTAGAAAAAGAGTCTAAAAAAATAATGAATTCTTGGAATAAAAATCATTTTTTACCAAAAAAATTTGAAGAAACCTTGAAAAAGACCATTAGCTCTTGATAAATTTAAAATATTTGCATCAAATTTTTTGTCTCTAGTAAAATCGCTAGGGACTTTTGCATTTTAGGCGGTTTATTTATACTTAAATTTATGCTATTTTATAAGTAGAATGAGGTTAAATGAGTTAAAAAAGGCGAGGGTGTTAATCTTGGGATTTGGGAGGGAAGGAGTAGATACTTTTCGGTTTTTAAGAAGTGTTTTTCCAGAAAAGGTTTTGGGGATAGCCGATAGATTAAAGATGAAAGATTTAAGATTAAAGATTAAAGATCGAAACATTAGGTGGCATTTGGGGGAAAAATATCTTAAGGCGATTAAAAATTATGATATTATTATCAAGTCGCCAGGAGTGCCGCCAAAAGTAATAGCGCCCTATTTGAGGAAAAAATCCTCCTTCGCACAAGGCTACGGAGGACAAAGGCAAAAAATTACTTCGCAGACCGAAATTTTCTTTGAAAATTGCCCGGGAAAAATAATTGGGATTACCGGAACAAAAGGGAAGAGCACAACTGCTTCTTTAATCTATAAAATATTGAAAGAAGGGGGTTTTAAAGTTCATTTGGTTGGTAATATTGGAAAACCGGTCTTAAATCTCCTCTTTTCAGCCAAAAAAAATGATGTTTATGTTTATGAGTTATCAAGCCATCAACTTTTGACTTTGAAAAAATCGGGCCAGATTGCTATTTTTTTGAATATCTATCCTGAACACGGAGATTACTATCAAAACTTTAAAGAGTATTTAAAGGCAAAACAAAATATCTACCGTTATCAAACTAAAAACGACTATTTTATCTATAACAAAGAAGATAAAAATGTTAGAGAAAACGCTAAAATCACCAAAGCGAAAAAGATTCCAATAAAAGGAAAATATTATTCTTTGAATATTGCGGCGGCAAAGGCGGTAGGAAAAATTTTCAAAATCCCAGCCAAAAAAATCAAAGTAGCAATTGAAAAATTCAAGCCATTACCTCATAGATTGGAATTTGTTGGTAAATACAAAGGCATAGAATTTTATAACGATTCTCTGGCAACCATTCCCGAAGCCACGATCGAAGCCATCGATGCTTTAGGTAAAAACTTAAAAACAATTATCTTAGGGGGTTATGAAAGAAGGCAAGATTTCAAAAATTTGGCAAAAAAAATTTTAGAAAGTAATATTAAAACAGTAATTTTATTTCCGACAACCGGAGAAAGAATTTGGCAAGCAATTCAAAAATCTTCCCGAGGACGGGTCTCGGGAAACACTGGAATAAGGGGGATTTTCCTAAAGGAGATGAAAGAGGCGGTCAAAATTGCTTATCAGAAGACAAAAAGGGGGGAAATTTGCCTTTTATCACCAGCTTCAGCCAGTTTTAATCTTTTTAAAGATTATAAAGAAAGAGGAAACTTATTTAAAAAATTTGTCAAATTATATGGTCAAAAAACATCCTGATTATATTTTGGCTTTTATAATATTGATTTTTCTGATTTTAGGGATTTTAATTTTGTACAGTGTTTCGGCGCCTATTTCTCAAGAAAGATTTGGCACAAGTTTTTATTATCTGAAAAGACAGGTTTTGCTCGGATTTTTGCCAGGAATAACTTTGGGGTTTTTCTTTTTTCAGATTCCCTTGACTTCTTTGAAGAAAATAACTCCCTTTTTATTCTTTGTGAACTTGATATTTTTGGGAATGGTTTTTCTGCCAAAAGTAGGTGTTGCGATTGGTGGGGCAAATCGCTGGATATCTCTGGGACCGATTTCTTTTCAGCCTTCGGAATTTTTAAAAATTTCATTTATAATGTATTTGGGGGCTTGGTTAAGTAAAAATGAAGATTTCCAAGGCAAGAAGCAGAGATGGAGTGAAAAAATAAGAATAGCTGCTTTTTTAATAATAATTGGAGTAATCACTGCCACTTTAATTTTCCAGCCCGATTTCAGTACGATGGCGATGATTGTTGCCGTGGGTATTTTGATGTTTTTTTCTGGCAAAACGCCATTTTGGGCTACCGCTTTGATCATGTTATTAATTTTCGGCAGTTTTATTTTACTCTTACATTTTGCTCCCTATCGATTAGCCAGAATCAAGGTATTTTTAAATCCGGAAATTGATCCCTTGGGGATAGGTTATCAATTAAGACAGTCCTTGATTAGCGTGGGTTCGGGAGGGACTTCTGGTCTGGGATTGGGTATGTCTCTTCAAAAACTTGGTTTTTTGCCCCATCCTTTGGCTGATTCAATTTTTGCAGTTTTTGCTGAAGAAACCGGATTTGTTGGTTCTTTAATTTTAACTTTGTTATTTTTGATTTTTTTCTGGCGAGGAATTGAAATTTCCAAAAGGTCATCGAGCAATTTTTTAAAATTGGTGGCTTTGGGAACCAGTTCTTGGATCACTTTACAGGCATTCTGGCATATCGGTTCTCTAATTGGAATATTACCCCTGAGTGGAATTCCTTTTCCGTTTGTCAGTTATGGCGCCTCCCATCTCATTAACGAATTAGCGGGTGTAGGGATATTACTTAACATTTCAAAAAATATATGAAAATAGTTTTTACCGGCGGTGGTACCGGCGGCCATATTTTCCCCATTATTGCCATCTGTCGAGAATTAAGAAGAATTTACCCAAAGAAGGATTTGAAAATCGTTTATCTCGGACCAAAAGATGAATTTGGGAAGATTTTGCTTTCTCAGGAAGGCGTTAAAGTTAAAACGACAATGGCTGGAAAAATTAGAAGATATTGGAGTTTTGGCTCTTTCTTTTTAAATCTCATTGACATTTTCTTTAAAATTCCTTTTGGTTTTTTTCAGGCCTTTTTGTATCTATTCGTTTCCGGTCCTGATTTAATATTTTCGAAGGGTGGCTATGGATCAATTCCCACTGTTTCGGCTGGTTGGTTTTTGGGAATTCCAATTTTTTTGCACGAATCCGATCTCTCACCGGGTTTATCTAACCAATTTTTAAGTAAATTTACGACAGAAATTTTTGTTTCTTTTCCCAGAACCGAGTATTTTTCGCAAAATAAAATGATTTTGGTAGGAAATCCGATTAGGAGAGAAATTTTGGAAGGTTCAAAGGAAAAAGCCAAGGAATTATTTAAGTTATCAAACGAGAAGCCGATAATCTTGATTTTAGGTGGATCGCAAGGAGCTCAAAGAATTAATGATGTAATTTTAGTCATTCTGCCTGAAATTTTAAAAGAATTTGAATTAATTCATCAAGCGGGTTCTAAAAATTTCAAGCAAGTAAGGAAAGAGGCAGAAGTCATAGCCCCCGATGAGTTAAAAAAATATCATCACCTTTGGCCGTTTTTGAAAGAAGAGGAATTAAAACAGGCCTACGCGGTTTCCGATTTGATTGTAGGACGGGCGGGCGCAGGAACAATTTTTGAGATAGCCGCCCTTTCAAAGCCCTCGATTTTAATTCCTTTACCGGAAGCCGCTCAGAATCACCAGTTAAAAAATGCCTATGCCTTTTCCCAAAATGGAGCGACAATGGTAATTGAAGAGGTAAATTTTACGCCGGGATTTTTCTTAGAAAGGATAAAATATTTATTTTCCCATCCCAGCGAAATGGAAAAAATGCAAAATAGTGCCAGAGAGTTTTCAAGACGCCGGGCAGCAAAAATAATTGCTTCATATTTACTTGAATATTTGAGATTCTAAACCCAGTAAGACAAGTTCGAATTTTCAGCTGAGAAGACAGGACTGATAAAAAGATCTTTCTTACTCTTTGTTAAATATTTTAGGTAGAGATATTCTTAGGATTGAAATTCTATTTCAATCCTGTTCGAACTTGCTCTACTGGGTGAACTATGTTAGAAGAAGAATTCAAATTTATAAAACCGGGGGAGGTGAGAACAAGGTTTGCGCCATCGCCAACTGGTTTTTTGCACATTGGTTCGGCCAGAACCGCCCTTTTTAATTACCTTTTTGCCAAAAAAAATCAAGGGAGTTTTATTTTAAGGATTGAAGATACCGATAGAGAAAGATCGAAGACAGAATTTGAAGAAGACATTTTGGAAAATCTCAAATGGCTGGGGATTGAATGGAATGAAGGGCCAATCGCTTACGCTCAAAATCAAAAACTTGCCCCGTACCGAACCGAAGGTTCTGGTGCGGGGTCAAAAATCCCCGAAGGAAAGCCTTCGGCTTCCTACGGGGCAGGCAAAAATCAAAAATACATCGGGGATTATGGGCCTTATAGACAAAGCGAAAGGGGAGAAATTTACAAAAAATATTTAGAAAAACTTTTAAAAGAAGGAAAGGCATATTATTGTTTTTGTTCAGAAGAGGAATTGGAAGCCCAGAGACAATACCAAATGTCCATTGGTGAAGCTCCTCGTTATTCGGGAAAATGTGCCAATTTGACAAAAGAGGAGATCAAAAAATGTTTGGCCGAAGAGAAAAAATTCGTTATCAGATTCAAGGTTGAAGCAAAAAAAATAGAGTTTGAAGATTTAATTCGAGGAAAAATCGAATTTGATACCGGTTTAATGGGGGATTTTGTTATTGCCAAACAGGAAAGTGGGGGATTGCCCCGCACCAAAATATCTGGTGATAGTAATTTTAGTTCCTCAAACAAGAAAAATTTGGTGCGGGGTAGATTTACCCCTTTGTATAATTTTGGAGTAGTAGTTGATGATTTTGAAATGCAGATATCCCATGTCATTAGGGGAGAAGAACATATTTCCAACACCCCAAAACAAATTTTGATTCAAGAAGCCCTGGGTTTTCCTCAGTTAAAATATGCCCATTTGCCTTTAATTTTGGCTCCAGATCGAAGCAAATTGAGCAAAAGACACGGAGCGGTTTCCGCCGCTCAATATCGAAAATTGGGCTATTTGCCTGAGGCCTTGGTTAATTTTATAGTTTTTTTGGGCTGGAATCCGGGAGAAGAACGAGAAATCTACTCAATGGCTTCCCTGATTAAAGAATTTTCTTTAGAAAGAGTCCAAAAAGGAGGAGCAATTTTTAACATCCAAAGATTAGATTTTCTGAATGGATTTTATGTTCGTCAAAAATCAATCGAAAGATTAACCGAATTATGCCTTCCTTATTTAATTGAATCGGGTTTGATTGAAGAAAAAAACGATCCGGAACCTCTCAAGCTTCCTCTGGAAGAAAAAAGGCAATTTAAAATTAAGGAAAGCGGTGAAGAAATTTCTTTTGAAACTTTGAAAAATATTGTCTCTCTCTATCAAGAAAGATTGAAAAAATTGTCGGAAATTTCAGAATTAACTGATTTTTTCTTTAAAGAGAAGTTGGAATACAATAGGGGATTGTTAAAGTGGCGAGAAATGACCGACCGAGAAATCAAACAATCTCTTGACAAATCTTTTAAAATATTGCATAAAATAAAAGAGGGGGAATTTACAAAAGGAAATTTAGAAAAGATTTTAATGCCGGAGGCCGAAAAATTCGGTCAGGAAATATCAAAAAAAAGAGGCTTGCCCGCCGAAGCTTTAGCGAAGGCGGGTGATAGGGGATACCTTTTGTGGCCCCTGAGGGTGGCTTTGACAGGGAAGGAGGCCTCGGCCGGACCATTTGAAATAGCCGAAATTTTGGGGAGAGAGAAAACATTAAAGAGAATAAGAGAGGCAAAAAGAACAATAAAAGAACAATGAACAAAGAACAAAGAACAATAAATAACAAATGGCATTCTTGGTTTTCTGTTCTTTGTTTTCTGTTCTTTGTTTTCTGTTTAATTCTGCCGAGTTTGGCTTTTGGTCAAAAATTGCCGGAAAATCTTGAAGATTTTAAAGAAATCGGGCAGGGGCTTTGGGATAAGTTCCTGCAAGGCATAAGGAATGCCTGGGAGGAAGCGGTAAAAATTTGGCAGAAGGTGATCGGTTGGCTAGGCAATATCTGGAATTCTTATATTTTTCCTTTTCTCAAGTTTATTTGGCAAAAAATTTGGAATTTTTTCCTTAAAATTGTAGATCAATTTCTAAAAAACCTTTGGGAGAAAATAAGAGGGATGATTAAGTAGCAGGGGATAGGAATTTTTCCACTTGACATAGCCCTTTGGGCTATTTATTATAGATATAGGAGAGTGAGTATAATAACTCTTACACTCATAACAATTATGGAAAAATCTTCTAAATCAATAATAGAACATATCCCCCAGTTTTTGGATTATTGCAAAAGGAAGGGTCTCTCAATAAACACTCAAAAGGACTATAAACATTATTTAAATAAATTTATTTTTTGGCTCAAAAAAGAAAATAAAAATACTCTTCTACCCAGCGAGCTTACCATCAATGATATTGAAACTTATCGCTTATATTTATCTTCTTATAAGAATAACGCGGGGCAACTTCTCAGAAAAACCACTCAGAATTACTATTTAATCGCATTACGTTCCCTTTTAAGCTATTTTACAGCCGAAGATATAGTTTCACTCCCAGCTGATAAAATATGCCTCCTAAAGGACGCTAGGGCCGAAAAAACGGTCAAATTTCTTAATTTAGACCAAATTGAACGGCTTTTATTGACTCCTGACATAAAAGATCCTATTGGTTTAAGAGATAGGGCTATTTTGGCCGTATTAATATCTACAGGTCTAAAAATTGCGCAACTGAAGAATCTTAATCGGGATAAATTAGAACAAGGTATACCGGGGGAAGCTTTAGAGTATGTGAAAGAATATTTAAAAACTAGGGAAGATATAAATGAGGCTTTGTTTATTAATTATCGATCAAGAAAACACGTAGATAAACGTTTAACACCTCGTTCGATAGAAAGAATTGTCCAAAAATATGGAAAAAAAATTAACCTTCCTTTTTCAATCACCCCTGAAATTTTACGTTGGGCACGCGCTCTTGCTCTTTCAAAAAAGGAAATAGAAATTAAACAATCTAACATCCATCAAATTGTTATAACCGAAAATTATAATATTAGAGAAATGCTTATTACCAATCAAGAAAAAATAAAAAACTACTCCCCTACCTGGTATCAAATCGAAAATATTATTAATAAAGAAGTTAAATGGTTGAAGAATAATATTCCAGTTCTACCCGAAAGATATAAACAGAATCCATCATTCTTAAAATGTGATGATTGTATTTTACGGAAAATAGCAATTTTAATAACAGGCGGAAAAGTTAAAGCTACTGAATTTCAATCTAAAAATGGAGATTTATGGAATAATCTCACAAATAATTTGAATCTCAAAAAAATAAGTCGACATGGAGAAGAGTGGCATAGAAAAATGATGGATGTAATTTCGAACTATTTTATGGCCCGCAATTACGAAGTGAATTTTGAACCAATTTTACCTTATGGAAGGGCTGATTTGGGAATTTTTATGAAATCACGTGAACCGCTTTATGTCGAAATAGATACAGTATCGTTATTTAAGCTCTGGTATAATCTTTCAACTATGAAAGATGTTACTTTTTTGCTCATCCCTTCCGAAAATTATGCAATTGAATTTAAAGTTTAATCAAATATGAAAAACATACAACTTCCATACTTAGATGATTTTCTTCTAAATCTTCAAACGAATAATCGCTCGGAAGAAACTATCTATAATTACGAGCGAGATTTAAAGGTTTTTGAAAATTTTTTAAACGAAATAAATGTTGATTTTGAAAAAATCGATAAAAAAACCATACTCAATTACAAGGCTTACCTTACCTCTCGGGACCGAAAAACCCCAAAAGAACAAGCTGGTAAAAAGAAATTAGCCAGTTTTTCTATTAATAGAATGCTTTCTGCATTTCGCTCATATTTAAAATTCCTGATAAATATGGATTATAAGATACCTATTCCTCCTAACGCCATTGAGTTAGTAAAAACCGAAAAAAAACATCCTCGAGTCGGAGAATTTGAGGAAATAATCAAACTAATTGAGTCTCCTAGTCAATTTGAAAAAAATAAAATCGTTGCCTTACGGAATCGAACAATGCTCGAAGTATTATTCTCAACCGGAGTCAGAATTTCAGAACTTTTAAACATTAAAATAACCGATATCGACAAAACTGGCCGAATTTTTATAAAAGGTAAAGGAAAAAAAGAGAGGTTTGTATATTTAACTCCGAGGGCCCAAAAGCATATAAAAAACTATTTGGAAGTTCGAGGAAAAACTGAATCTCCCTATTTATTTATACCTTATCGAGGAAGAAATATTCATATCAAGGATAAAAAAATTTCTCCAAATTATTTAGAAGAAAAGGTGAAAAGATACCGTGAATTACTTGGATTGAATATACCTATTTCCGCACATGGCATCCGTCATGCGTTCGCGACCTATTTAGCTGAAAGTGGAGCCAGTCCAGTTGCTATCCAAATTTTATTAGGTCATGAATCGTTAGATACTACTACCCGCTATGTCCAAGCTTCAGACCGTTATGCCGAAAGAATTTTCCGGAAATACCATCCTTTAAAGGAATAAGAAAACATTCAATTTAGTACTGGCATTTACTATAAAACATATTCCAAGATTTGTCAAATCAAAGGGGAATGAAAAAAACCGTTGAGTTCTTCACTCTAACGGTTTTTCTTTATCTTATCTATTAAATGTCGCACAATATTAATGGCTATTTTGAAAAACGAACTGGAATTTGCAATTCGTCGGCGTTTTCGGGAAGATCAGAAGGATTGTCTTTTTCCAAGATTAACACTCCCCTACTCGTCTCTGGTTTTTGGAATTCAAGCGTAGTTTCAAGTGGCACAAAATCTTCGGTCATCCAATCAGATTTTGCTTGAGCGATAGTCGTTCCTAATTCCTTGCCATTTTCATCTCTTAATTTAATCGGGAAAGATGCCTCGAAAAACCAGTATCCCCTCGCCTCCCCCGTTATCTCAAGGGGGCTTTTTACTACTTCATTTGGCTGAGGTTTACTTATCCGGATAAGGTTTTGTTTTTCCAAGGCATTGCCTATATCTTCGGTAAAAGTCCCGTTCGGCGCCTTACATTGACGAGGATAAGACTCTAAAATTGGGTAACCTAAATTAAGACATTCTTCGAAATTAGTAACAGAAAGAGGTTTCTCAATAAATATATTTTTCCAAACAATTATTGCGGTGATCAAAATAATGATTATTAATATTTCTACAAAAATTATTTTTTTCATAAATTATTTAAATTTGTTTATTTTTATTTTATTTCCGCATTGTTTACAAAAATGGACCTCGACTAAAGCGCCTTTTTGAATGTTCCAAATATGATATGCTTTAAACATATTTTTGCCGCAATTGTCGCAGGTAAACCCCGTTAGAAATCGAGGATTTCTAAACGGGGTAAATATTTTGTATTTAGTGTTCCATTTATGAACGGCTTTTTGAAGTTTTGATTTTATATTTTCAGGAAATTTAATGAATTTTGATCTATTAACTTTTACTATCGGTTTCTTAACTTCGATTTTATTTAACCTAAACTTTTTCTCGCATCTATTACAAAAATGAACCGGCGTTTTATAACCAGCCGTTATAAGCCAATGATACCACCCTTTTCGGATTGTCTTTTGACAATTTACGCACCTAAAACCTCTATATTCTGGCTTATGATTTATATTCCAAGTTTGAACGATTCTCAATAAAACTTTTTGATCATTCATTTAAATTATTTTGTTTTGGATTAAAAAATCTTTTATAGTTTCAAATATCTTTTTGTGACCCTCTGAATTTGGATGTAATCCATCTTCTAATAAATTTTTATAATCTGATTTTATCCATTTGTCGAAAATTTCGATAAAGTGAATGTTGTTTTTTTCACAAACTGATTTTATGACATCGTCATTTCTTCTGATATTCTCGTTTTTATAGATTTTGTCTGGATTCCAAGGAATGGGCGTGGTTTTTGTTTCATTAACCGGAGTAAGACCAACAAAAATAATTTTTGAAGTAAAATTTTTCGCAATATTTATTAATTTTTGGATGCTTTCTTTAAACTTTTTAGGTGAAGTCCTCAAATTATTCTGGCTAATAACAAATTGAGAGTCATTTATTCCGATTTGAAAAATAATTATTGTTTCTTCTCCCTCTTCTAATCTTTGTTTTGTTTCAAATTCGAATCTTCCCAATAATTCTTCTACTATATTACCAGAAACACCGAGATTATAAACTGGATAATCAAAATCGGGGTCGGTTAAATGTTTTTCATCTAAAAACTTTCTTAATTTTTGGACCCAACCTCCTTCTCTACTTCTGTCCCAGGCTCCGTAAACTATGCTGTCTCCAAAAACTAAAATTCTTGCCATATATTTATTCTATCACTTCGACAGACTC
>Ga0210022_1001417_pt1 | contig 16014 bp, 11 predicted proteins | sample CryGeymeta201520_FD_183984 | JGI IMG/M metagenome (GOLD analysis project Ga0210022, IMG submission 183984) | Groundwater microbial communities from Crystal Geyser aquifers in Utah, USA - Crystal Geyser metaG 2015-20 (SPAdes) (version 2) | ecosystem: Environmental > Aquatic > Deep subsurface >... | reverse complement strand
TGTTGTCACTTTAATGATAAGATGGATTTTTCTATTGTTCGGGAGCACATTGTTTGCAGTATCCTTCATTCAAATGGTGCTCTCAGTAATATGGAGGAATTCATTTACTGCTTTGATTCTTGTGTGCACTGTTATGATCCTCTCGTGGCTCTTTGGCATCGGGCATCCATATTTGGTGCGATGGTTGCCTGGTTCTCAATCAATGCTTCTCAGGCACACGTTCCTTGACCCTACGGTTTATGGTTTTTACCTAACCTGGTCGCTTGTTTACAATGCAATAATAATCCTGATAGTTTTGGCAGTTAGTTTCATATACGTCCGCAGAATGGACATATTTAAACAAATCTCAGAAATTCATAAGGAGGCTTAAATGGAAGAAGTTGATAGAAGGCAAGTAGTTATTTTAGAAGATGTAACAAAAGTTATACGAAATCGAACTATCCTTGAAGATGTCTCTCTTGAAATCCCTTCTTCAAAGATTTACGGGCTTGGTGGACCCAATGGATCTGGAAAGAGCATGCTCTTGAGGGTAATCAGTGGACTCGTCTATCCCACAGAGGGTAAAGTTCTTGTTTTTGGAAAAGAAGTTGGAAGAGATATAGAATTTCCAGACAAAACAGGTGTTCTAATTGAAAAACCAGGTTTTTTGACTTACCTGAGTGGAATGAGAAACCTGGAGCTTCTTGCCTCAATCAGGAACGAAATCGGGAGAGAGGAGATCATTGAAACTCTGAAGCTTGTAGGGCTGAACCCTGACGACAAACGACCTGTTAGAGCCTATTCAACAGGTATGATTCAACGCCTGGGTCTTGCTCAGGCTCTGATGGAGCATCCAGAGTTATTGCTTCTTGACGAACCAACAAGTAATTTAGACCGTGAGGGAATAGCAGCCGTTCACGAAGTTCTCAAAGATTTAAAGAATAAGGGCATTACAATTCTCATAACGAGCCCAAACATGGAAGAATTGAAACGCATCTGTGATGCAGTTTTTTGGATAGAGAGCGGTCATTTAGAGAAAGAACCTCTCCAAATGTAGCGTTATAGAGGAAGTTTTTAAAAATTCTTTCAAGAAAGCGGAACTTTTTTCAAGTTTGGAAGTCTATATATGAGAGGAGAAAATTAAAAAAGTCTCAGAAGGTAGGTAGTACAAAAAAAGAAAAAAATCATATTAGTCTCAATTGTATTAGCTCTTATCTTTTCTGTTGGAGCTACCATGATAGCAACTCCAAGAAATTCCAAGTCATCTGAAGTAAAAGACTTAAGTGATATTACTCTTCCTTCGCATGATTTACCAAAAGGATACCTTACAAAGGAAAAAGCAATAGAAGACTCAGTGAGTTTATCTAAAAGGTACCTATCCCACGGACAGATGCCACAAAATCCTCAATGCATACTTATTACCTATGGGGAATATTTAAAACTATTTGAAACTGGCTTTGCATCTCTTGAAATACCAAATGGTAAACTCTTTTATCTTGTAACAGTAGACGTTGATAGAGAATTAGAAGAAAGAGAAACATGCTCTCCCTCTGCAGAGAGAGGTACCAATAAGGAGCAGTTTGTTACCCATCAGGATTTCTATCTCATAGATCCTGAAAGTGGAGATGTAGTAGGCTATGGAGGTAATGTAGTAAAGTGGATACTGCCAAAACAAAATTAAAGCTCCCAACCGAACTTTTTTCACTCTCAAGCATTATATATATGAGAAGTAAATTTTCCACAGGAGCGAAATCTCCCTCGGAAAGGTAGGTGATGGTATCATGAATGAGGGCAAGGCTCCGGTGATAAGGAGGTGGAAAGAAGAAAAAGAAAGAAAATGGAAAATGTTTTGAGCGTTAAGCGAGACATTTAAACCGAAAAGTGTTTTTTTTGTTTTAAAAAACAAACTATAATTTAGGAGGTTAAAAATGAAGAAGTTGGTGTTTCTATTTTTGATTTTTGCTTTAATACTTAGTAGTGTTTTGCAAAGTAAAACATTGGGCAGATCCTCAAATAGTATTGAAAGTATTAGCAGGAAACCAATAGATGTCTTTGTAGTAATTCCGTCCTATTCAACCAGTAAATATGGTTTACTTCTTGAGACACTAGAGGCAAGATATAATACAAAAATCGTAGATGAAAAAGATATTTCTTCTTTACCTTTGTCAAAGCCTGGTATGTGTTTCATTACTTTTGGCGATAAAAATCTTCTTAGGCAACAGCTTGAAAAAGGGCTTGTAAAATTTAGCGTTAAAGATATTCCAACAAACAAAGACGATGTTAAGCAATTAAGAAATGAGATGGAAGAAACTGCTTTAATTCACAATCCAAGCATAAAATTAGACTGGGGTGATGATGAGCAATACAATTCGGTTTTGTATGGGCTTAGAATACTTCCCAATGGAGCTACAGATGAAATTGAAGGGCGTTCAAACTTAGAAACTCCTGATTTGGAATCAATTACCAATTGGATAGAAGAAACTTACAGCGATTCATTATCAGATGCCAGGTCTTCGTCGAAACTAGGCACTCAGGCAAGTGCAAGTTGGGTACTTAAAGGCTCTTGCACAAATTATAGTGAAAGATCACCTTACGGGAAAGTGAGTTACGGTATCCAGTTTTACCAGTTAGTAAATGAAGGGGATAATACCTACGATTATTGGGCTGTTGCTTATACCAATTATTCTACGATTCCTGGATGGTATTTATATAATTCAGGTTATCAAACTTACCTTGCGTGGATATATAACGTACCTTTATCCTCAGCAGAAACATTGCTTGATTGGGATCCTACCAGCACGGTAAGTAATGTTTCTTATACTGTGACAATTGGTCAATCACCCACTTTATCGTGGACTTACTCAATTCCTGCAATTATTGTTTATGATCATAGCGACCCCACACCGTCGGTGAACAGGACATACTGGGATGTAGAATATGCTAACTCAAGGGATCAAGCAGCTTGTACTGCAACTTTTGCAAATAAACCTGGAAGTGAATTTAGAATTCCTAACGGAAGTTCTTTTGGTATACAATTGTTGTTTACAGGGGGATTTGCATATTCGCACTGGTATGGATGGGATTCAACAGCATATTGCACTAGCACCTCCGGAAACTACTCCGTAGGTCCTTAGCATAGTCTAGTAGGAGAGGGACTCCTCTCCTACTAATTCTCGAATAGGTTCTCGAATACGGGTTGAGGAAACCTAATAAATTTAGGATCCTTATTTGGAAGTCTAAAATAAATTGCTACAATTGATTGCTTGAACTTTTTAATCCTTTCAGGTTTGTCTGGGTAATTGAATGATAGAGTAAAACCTGCTGAAGAATTCTTATCAATCTTTGCTACAGCTTGTATAGCTGTAGCAGCCTCTTTATCGTTGAAAAATATAATCTCACCTACATCTAACTCAGGATCTTTAATTGGTAGAGATTCTTTTGCATATTTCTCTATGTACTCGAAAGAACTTTCATCATTTTTAAAGTTCTTAACATAAATATTTTTGGATAAAAACCGCCCAATATCAAGATCTCCTGATTCCCAATATACAACTTCACATTGAATTTCGTTACTAAACTGCGGGTTATTTTTAAGTTTTTCGTATAGATAAGCCCCTAAAAAAGTTAAAAATATTGCCATAACAAATAAAAAAATTTTCCTTTTCATATTTGCCTCGAATAATTATACTCCAAATTGAGCAATTTTTTCACTCTATGAAATCGTAGTACTTTTTGAAAAAGATAGCAAATTTTAGAATTGGCTTATATGAAAAAATTATCCGAAACTCCCCTCAAATTTCAACGAAAATAGTCGGAGAGGTATATAAAACTACCACCTGCCCCCAATTTTGAGCTCCTAGGAGCATTGGATTCGATGAGAGAGAAAACTTTTTTAAAAATTCTCTTAAAAATATGGAACTTTTTTGGAGTTTGAGAGTCTTATATATGAGATGAAAGAATTCTAGAAAGGAGATGATGCATTATGAGAGTATTTAGCTAAAAATAAATCTGTTGAAAGAAGTGCAGATTACAAAGAAATAAATGTCAATGAGACAGCTTTTGGTGAAAACTGCGGAAGCGGCATCAGGAAGTCTTTAGTCCTGAACTTGTTTCAGGATTTTGGCAAGCAGAATCTCTTCAAGACTTATTTTAAAGTTTTTAGAAGATATATAAAATTTATCCAAGGAGGATAAAAAATGAATAAAAAAGTTTTAAAGATTTTAGCAGTGCTCATTATGGTAACCTTGGCTTTAGGTTTATTTAATATTAATTCATTTTCTACAGTTGTAGCTGATGAAAATTTGGAAAACTCTACTGTTCAGTTCTTAAGCAGCTTTTATGAAACAAGAAGCGAAGCTATTGTAAACAGTTCGAAAGCAAATATATTTCTGAATGATTATTCAGGAGAATCTATTGAACTAAGAACGCATGAAGCAAATAGAATTAATTTCTACCACAATTGGATCAAACAGTTTAATGGAACTATAAATGAGATGCATTCCGATATTTACGCTATAAAAGACAGTTTTCAAGTTAATAATAATAAAGCATCCATTGAGGTATACGAGTGGATAACAATTCTATGGACAAGAGAAAAGGAAAATATTGATGTAAATAACCTACCCGTTGTGAAAGAGCTTGAAGAGCTTTATAAAACAACAGAGGATCCGTTACTCAAAGAAAATCTACCTTACAGGATAGAAGAATTAAAAAAAGAGGTTGAAAATGCCACTACAAGCATTACTTCTGGAATAGGTCTTTACCATATGGTTGTTCTCTTAAGAAAAGACGATTCTTGGAAGATTTTGAAGGACAGTTATGACGAGGGAGCAGATTTAACAAGATCTCCTGATTTTGTGAGCAGTGAGGAAAGTAACATCCAAGCCCCATCTTCCTCTTCTAAAGTAAATAGCTCTTACACAAATGAGGTTTCTGGTTCGTATTATCCACAAGCCACATATAATCCAGATAATGCACTTTGGTACGCAGATTTTTGTGTTGATCATTATTTTGATTCTATAACAAAATCTGGACATCATGACAATTATTATAATCGGAACTATATAGACTTTAATCCTGGACTTAGTTACCCTAATGCTTACGGTGGGGATTGTGCAAATTATGTGTCGCAAGGTTTGTACTATGCCGGTAGTAGGATGGTTAAAGATGCATCGAGTTACTCAAATGGATGGTATTATGACAATAAGGGTACAGGTATATACAATAAATATCAATATAATAGTAATTATACTTGGCTGGACGACGAAAAAGATGCTAACATATATTCTAACTCGTGGTCATGGTCTAACTCATGGGTCGGTGTAGGTAGTTTAAGAAACTTTTTAACCTCGCATAGCAGAGGATATGAATCCTCTAATCTTTCTTCTGCTATTAAAGGCGATGTGCTGGAAAATGCTAGTGACCCTAATTCAGCAAATTGGCACACGATGATTGTATATTCTGGAGGTAGCACGCTCTTAGTGGATGGACATAATAATGACCGTTATCACTGTCCGATGTCTTTAGGCGGATATTATAAGGTTATCCAAATGTACTCTTCATATCCTTTAGTTCTTTCGGGTAGTGAAGACTTTTTTTACCCTATGAATTTTGGTATAGTTCGGGATATTGACTGCAACTAGTAATTCACTGTGCGAATAAATAGTTGTTGTATTAATAAAAACAAGGTTAAACCATAAGAAGATAAAATCTCCCTATGACCTTGTGTTATTTCAGACTAAAATAGATAAGGAGGCAAAAGTTAATGAAAAGAATTTTGTTTTTATTAATAATTGTTTTTGGCTTACTTGGGTTTACCTTTTCAGGATGTGCTTCAAAGCAGGTAACTCTCAAAATAGACGATATATCCTATGAACCAACAAATCCAGTAGAAGGAGATCTTATCACATTTAAAGTAAAAATTGATAATACAAGCAATGTTACTCTATCTGAAACAAAATTCACTACTATGGGACTTTATATTGATGATAAAAATTTTACAACCGAAAATATACCTATTCCTGTTGCAGGAAATTATGAAATGTTTCCTTTTACAGAAAAATGGCAAGCATTGGAGGGATGCCACAACATAAAGGTTGTCATTAATCCAAATAATGTGATAAAAGAATCTGATAGTAGCAATAATACAAAAGTTATAGAACTCTGCGTAGAAAATGAACCTGTATGGAGGCAGATTGCAGATAGTCCGATACATTCTTCACCTGCGTTGTATCAGGGAGATATTTTTATAGCTTCTGAGGGTAACATGCTGTACTGTTTAAATTCAGAGAATGGGGATTTGGTATGGGAAAAAAGCGTAGGCATTGCTTATAATAACGAAAAAGTAAGTAGTTTATACTCTTCGCAAGTTGTCTCCGATGGAAAAGTCTATATTCATGCCTATAATCGTGATAGCAAAGGCCAGCTAAGTGCCTATCTTATTTGTCTAAGCGCGGATAATGGCAATTTATTATGGAAACAGCTTGTATTTGCTGTGCCTAATGATTTCCCATCCATGCCTTATTCTGGCTCCACCCCTGCTGTATATAATGAAAAAGTTTATCTAATTTCAAGAGAATATCTTTACTGTTTTAATGCAAATGATGGAAAACTGATCTGGAAATACGCGACAAATTCGCCTATTGACTCTTCTCCTGCTTTTTACCAGGGTAAGATATATGCCAGTTTACAGGGGATAGATTACATTGGATGTTTTGATGCAGAGAATGGAAAACTTCTATGGAAATACAGGATAGGAGAAAAACTTGATTTTCTCCCTATGTTCTATACTACTGCCTACAATGAAAAGGTTTATGTATGCACACCTTCGAACGGAATCTATTGTCTCGACGCAGAAAATGGTAATTTACTTTGGCAGAAAGATAACATACGTAGCAATACTTCTCCTGAAGTTTATGAAAACAGGTTGTATGTCGGTGCCGGAGGTATTTACTGTTTCAATGCAGACAGCGGAGATTCAATATGGCATTATGTATTAACAAACGATTTCTTACAGTCACCTTTAACTATTATTGACGGGAAAATTTATTTTGGTTCAGCATATGGTACTCTTTACTGTATTGATGCAGATAAAGGCACTCTATTGTGGAGTTATAAAACACAAAAAACAATTTGGTCTAAGCCTCTTATTTATCAGGGAAAGGTGTACTTTGGAGCAGACAGCTATGTATATTGTATAAGCGTCTATAACAATTAGTTAGTTTTTTGAGCTAAGTTGCAGGGGCACAATTCTGTGCCCCTGCAAAGTATGATCAACCTGACCCTAATCCAAATTCGACGTCTAATCCGTATGCTTATTATACTAATACTATTCAATAATCCTTTTGTATTTAGCAAATTATTGTTTGTTTAAGATATAATATCGATTAGGAGGTACTATTTGAAGAGAATAATTATTGTCTGTTTGATTTTGGCTGTAGTAAGCTCTTTCTTATATGGCTGTAAAGAGACAGGTAAAGAGGAATTTGAATATATAGATTCAAATGGTACCTCTTTTTTTGACATCGAAGGTAAAGGTGTTGAACTATGGTTTAATCAGTGGTATATGTATATAGATGAGGAAGGACATATTTATCAGAAGAATACTGAATTTATGATCATTGGTAAATCATATCAGCATGGATTAGGTATAAATGGATTAACTGATGATGGAAAAGATCTTCGAGAATTTAGCTTCATAAAATACAAAATACTACAAGGTCAATACTCTGAAGTACGTTGCATTTTTGGATTTGACGATCGCACTAAAGTAAAATCAGATGCCAAACTAACAGCTTATGCAGATGATGAAAAAATATTTGAAAGTCCTGTAATAAATTCAAAAGTAAATAGCATAAACATAAAATTTCCATTGCCAAATAATATAAGCACTATTTCCTTTAGGATTGACTTTCATACTGTAAATGACGTTACGCCTAAAATTATTCTTGCTGACCTTAAAGCTAAAAAGAGGTAGTAGTACCAATTTCTTTTCCAACGGATAAAAAGTCTTAATTCTGTGCTAATACCATACATAGGTGGCTGAATAGGTAGTTATACATACAACAAGACTCTACTTTATTAGGATATTTTTTCGAGAAGATGCTCAGAATCTCCTCAAATTTCAACGAAAAGGGCCGGGTAGGTAAAAATATACTATCTCATCCTGACTTTTGCGAATTCATACCAATTCAGGAGACACTGCGAAATTTGATAAGGTAAAAAATTTTTTAAAAATTCTTTCAAAAATGCGGAACTTTTTCCAAGTTTATGAGTCTTATATACGAGAGAAGAATTTTTTAAGAGAGTATGAGAGCTGATATTTAACGATATAGCAATTAAGTTAGTTATTTTAAGGAGGTGGTGCAATAAGAGTGTGGTTTGCTGAAAATTGATGTTGACGAAGTGGCTTGTTGGTGGAAAAATTCGGAAGCAGTAGTGGGAAGTTTAGGGCAGATTGAATTTATAAAGGTTTTTGTTGAAAAATACAAGGGAAATGTGAATTTTATAAGAGTAGGGTTTGTTGAATCTTTTTCAAAACTTTAAAAACTTTGAGTAAGGAGGCAAGCAGAAGAAATTTAAAGAAAAGGAAGCAATTATGGGATTTGTGAAAAGAAAATAAAAATATAACCTGCTGAGAAAGACCACAGGTTAGAGAGAAGTAAATCTGCTGAGAAGATCACAGATTACAGAAGAGTAAAAATTACCATAGGAGGTAAGAAATGAAAATTTTAAAGTACAGTGTGATTGTTTTCTTAACCATAACTATGATGGTGGGTCTATCGGTGGCTTGGTTTGAACCAAAGATCACTGTAAGAGCAAGTGAATCTGATGAATGTCTCTCTGTAATCAAAAATATGGTAGAGGCAGTAAATAACCGTGATATTCCCTCTTACATAAATTGTTTTGTTGAATCAGAAAGGAAAGATATGGAGGATTTTACTTCTCGTTATCCTTCAGAGTTCTTCAGGGAGAAGGAATATAAACTTGTCAACATTAAAGAACTTCCAAAAGAAATTATTCCAGCAATAGGTGCTTCTATTTCTAGGAATGCTAACTTGGATGGAGAACGTTTCTTCTATTGTGGAATTGATATGCGATTGGACAGGGAAGAGAAATGGCTGTATAATGGAATAAACTATAGGGTTATCGTAATGGATAAGGAGGATAATAATTGGAAGATAGGAGGGATTATTGTCCCTTCTTATAAGGTGCTTGTAGATAGTGGCTATGGATTTGGGACAAGTGAAGAAGTTGCTTCCGTTAAAATAGAAGAGGAAATGGAACGAACAGGATTGGTTAAAAATTATAGAGGCGATATTATTAAAGATTTACGACCTACAGATGCAGATCTTAAAGCAGAAAAAGGGTTAATCACTGCTAATGATACAAAAATAACAACAGACAACGAACAGATAAGGCCAAGCAGCATAACAGTTTATTTCACTCATTCCAGTAATATCAATTATTGGGGAAATGTAAGAGCCGCCGTTCCTCTTTATGATTATGTCCAGGATGTTTTACCAAACGAATGGGAGGGACTTTGGCCTTCAGAATCCTTGAAAGCAGGAGCCTTAGCCTGTAAAATGTATGGTTGGTATCATGTATATCATCCAAAGTGGAATTATTCACCTTACTATGCTGACGTCAAGGATAATACCGCTGATCAGCAGTATTTTGTAAACTCAAGATATTATCTCGCAACACAGGCAATTAATAACGTTGGAGGAATTGGTATATGCCGAAATGATGGAAATATCTTCGAAACGCATCATTTTGACGGAAGTTATAACGAAGATGGATACCACAGTGGCTGGATGTCGCAACACGGGACAAAATACTGGGCTGATTCACCCAGAAATCGTGATTATGACTACATGGTTCACTACTACTACGACTATTCCCCGAGCTCAGGAAATCAATTGGTAAAATATTTTTACTATTAAAGGTAGAAAGATGAGAAAGTTTATTAACATTTTCATCGTGTGTATATTTTTGTTTTCAAGTTTATGTGCTGGAGCCCCTGTCTTAGGGGCTCCTATACAGCCAGAAATTTTTGAAGTTCCAAAAGGCGTATATGTATTCCGTATTGATAAAGATGGCGTATTAGGCTATCAATACGATGACAGCATGCCTCCTCAAAAAACTCATCTATTAAAAAGTAAAAACTTGACATCAAAATTTACTCCAATTGATACATTTGAGTATGCAAGTCCAATAATGAGTACATTTGCTCACTTGCCCAACGCTCCTGTATTTGTCTATGGCAGAATTAAGGGTAAGGAGAAGTTTGCTATTTATGTACTGAGAGGTAATGGAGAAATCGTTAACGAAGTGCCAGGCACTGGAAGTTCTTCTCCTGACCCTCCATTTATTGTTGTGCCAGATATACTATCTTCATCGAAATGTTTTGTGATCCGTGCATCGCAACAAGGAGCCGGTTATTTAGTCAGTCTTCAAAAAATTCTCTTGACTAAAGATGGCGGAAAGAGCTTCAGAGAGATTTCTCTTCCAGGAAAGACTCCGGAAGATGTCGAGGGGATACTATTTAATCCAGAAAATATGAGAGAGTTATGGGTTTGGCGTAGTTCAATGGGGAATTGGGGAGGCGTTAAGCATTCTACGGATGGAGGTATATCTTGGCAATACATTAATACCGGCGTGGAAGGAAATTTTTATCGTTGCATGTATAATCCTATTACTAAAGAATTAGTTATTTTACAAAAAAATCCATTCTTAATAATAGTTGATAATAAAGGAAAAAGCTATAACTTTAAAGGCAGTTTTCCATCTAAAGTGTCCAAGGTACATTCATATGTGAGAGTATTATTCTTTGATAAAGAAACTAAGAGCGTTATTATACCTATATTCTGGTACGAAGATAGTGGCAAAATAATTGGTGAAATTTATTCATATTCAAACGGAAATTGTGAAAAGATTGCAGATGCTCCAGAAGTAGAAGGAGAAGCAGTTCATGGAGGATTCATATCATCCAATACTTTTTTCCTTTCCTTTGTAAATTTCAAAGGAAATGGCAAAGTGATTGTGTATACCCTGAATAAAACTGAGATCTTTTCTAAGTTTAAAACTTTTTCTCTGCCTCTATTAATTGTTCTGATTTTGTGTATCCTGATGTTCTGGAAGCTCTTGAGAAAAAACTTAAAAGCAAAATAAAGAAGATATACGAACATATTATTAAAGCAAAGACGAATACAATAGTGGAACTTTTTTGGAGTTTGAGAGTCTTTACTCCTTTCTTACTCTTCTGTAATTGCCGCCTTTGCAATTTATCCGCATTCTTTCTCAGCGGATTCTATATAGAGGAGAAATTAAAAAACCTCTTGCAAAAAAAAACGATTAAGCTATTAGAACTTGCTGAGGAAGAGCGCAGGTTACAGAGGAGTATAAAAGAGGAACAAATCCTGAAACAAGTTCAGGACAGGTTTTAACCCTTTGAAAGGAGATGATGGTTGTGAAAGAGGGAAGAGTTCCTTGAATGATAAGTAGGAGGCGAGAATTTGGAAAATGCAAGGAAAAGAAATCAATTTTTAATTTTCGAAAAGAAAAAAAATGATAAAATTTAAAGGAGGTATATTATGAGAAAGAAGTATTTTAAGCTTGTAGTTTTTGCTTTGATTATTACGTTTCTGTTAACAAGTTTTACTTCTGTGTCTTTTGCCAATGATCCAGTGCCGCCTCCTTTATGAGGTAAAAATATGCATAAGTTGAAAACATCTAAAAGAGAAAGAAGTGATGCAAATCCTTTAAGTATCTTCGGACCCGTGGGATTTATTATTATTGTAGTAGCAGTCATTATGGGTATTTTTGTTCTAAAAGAATATTTTACCCCTGTGCAGTATCACATTCAGGTCAATACATCCCCGCAAGGGGCAGAAGTACTTTTGTTGAACAGGGAGCCTTTGAAGACACCTTGTGATTTCTATATCAAAACAAGCGATAAAGTTGTGAACTTTGTTATTCAGAAGGATAGCTACGAAACGCTTGAAGAAAGTATCCTTCTTGAAAAGAAAGATACTATATTGAATTACAAATTAAATGAGGTGAGGTCAGAGGAAACGGTAAGTATGCCAATGGTACCGATAAACAAAGGACTTCCTTCACCTGCTGTCTATAAGATCGAAGAATCGCAGGATGGAGCACTTTATCTCCTCCTTGAGAACGGTATTGTTTTTTCCCAAAATGGTAAGGATTTTACTGTCTTGTATAGAGGGAGTCCTTCAGATTTTACCATCACTCCAAATGGAATTTTTATTGTGGAAGGAAACAGTAAACTTATACTTTTAAATAGTAAGGGACAAAATAAAATTGCACCAACGCCTTTCTCTCTGGCTCGAGCACTCTATTACAGCGAAAAAAACAATACCCTGTTTATAGGATGCCAGTCTGGCTTATACAGCTACAATCCGGAGAGCAGACAGTTTATACAGCTTTATAAAAATATAGTAGGTATTACAAAGCTCTATCTCTCTTCTAAGTATCTCTATATTTTTGCAAATGAGTACACAAATACCCCTTATTTAATAAATCTCTATCGTTATGATATAGAAACGAACAAACTTTCAACGGTAAAAAGGAAGATTGATGCAGCTTTTATAGGAAGGAACAAACTTTTTATTGCAATGCACAGAGGGAATGACGTCGAAATCCTCTCATCAGTAGAAGATACAAACAGATTTGCATCAGTAGGTATGATAATGGATATTCCTCCAGATTTAAATCATTTGTATGTATTAAATGATAAAATTTACTTTTCTACTTTTGATGGTGGGCTGTATGCAAATGAAGGTAACGACTTTAAAAAGATTGGTACTTTTGCTCACATCGTATCTATGGGTGAATATAACAACAAACTTATTGTTGGAACAATAAGAAATGGTTTGATAGAGGACCCTATCTCGGGCAATCCTCAGGCAATCCCTATTGATGTATTAACGCCTCCTCTGTATTTTCTTCATTCACCAGATATACCAGATATCTTAGTTAGTGCAAGAGGCGAGGGTGTTTACCAGTATAATGAAGGTAAATGGATAAATGTACTAAGTTTTAAGAAAGATATAGGGCGGCCTCTTGAGCAGGCTTTTTCTGAGGCAACATTTCAAGGGGAAAAATTTATAGGAACAGATAGAGGTGTTTATATAATTTCGAATAATGTCTCAAACGTTAATCCTCCGAACTATTCTGGACTTTCAAGAAATTTCCTTCAGAATATTTCGAACTCCCTATATGATTTTTCAGAAAGTGGAATTTACTATTTCGATAACAATGTTTGGGAAAGAGTTGATTCAAACATTCCGGCTGTTACAGTTAGGGATGGTACGGTTATTGGAGAAGAAATAAAGATTAGAAATATAATTTTTCATAATAATATAATCTATGTTCTAACAGAGTCTAACGGCATTATTATATATTCTGATGGGGGAAAAACAGCCAGTATACTTAAAGGAACTGAAGGCAAGTTTATTTCAGCTATGTGTATTTCCCCTCAAGGAACTTTCGTCGCTTCTGAAAATGGGTTGTATCTTATCGAAGATAACCAAACAATAACTTCCTTGCCTTGTGCAATTGGGTACATTACCTCTATCGTATGCAACAATAATAGTGTCTATTTCGGTAGTTCAAATGGTCTGTTCCAGTTCAAAAGCGGAGCTTTCTATCAGATAAACAAGGAAGATTTACATGCAGTAATATCGATGAAAGTAGCTAATAACAATATTTTCGTAAGTACTGGTGATTGTGTTTATAAACTTAACTTCCCCATACATTAGAAGACTATACTAAAAAATGTAAGAATTGCTCAGGATAGTTGAGAGATATGTTCAAAATCTGTGTTTTCATTTCTTCATTTAATTTGTAAGTCTAAAATCTTAAGCATAAAACTCATAGAATATATTTAAGTAGAATTTTTGTATTTACGATCTATTCGTATGAAGATAACGTTTATGATGTGATAATTATGAATATATTGAAAAAATTAATTTAGCAGGATTTATGTAGTTCTCCCGACTTTATCACTTACTCTCCGTTTTTGAGTATTTTTACCTAAGGAATATAGTATTTATGCAGTTATGATTTTTTGTCTGTTAAAATTGTAGTAGCAATAATGTATCATTTATTTCTTGTTTTTACTTGCATTTTTTAATATTTATGATACAATTAAGTATGTTCATAAAAGTTACTAAGTCTGGAAAGCATAAGTATGTTTCTTTTGTTGAAGCATACAGAGACAAAGAACAGGGTATCATAAAGCACAGGGTTATCTTGAACCTTGGTAGATTGGACATGATAGAGAATAACCCAATGTTCCAAAGATTAGGCCTTCGCCTTGTAGAACTATCAAGGTTTAAGAATATGGTTGACCTGAATACGGTAAAAGGTGGAAACATCGTTAATGCTGGTTATGCTGTCTACAAGAAGCTCTGGGATAACTATGGATTAAGTGAACTGCACACTGATATGAGAGAGAAAACTAACATTCAGTTTGACTTTAACACGTCCACCTTCCTCATGGCAGCAGAACATCTAATGAATCCAAAGAGCAAACTTGGAACATACAACAACCAACTCCATTATGTTAATCTTCCAAACGTAGGATTGAACCACCTCTATCGTTCTCTTGATATCCTGTCAGAGCACAAAGAAGCTATTGAAGATTATCTCTTCAACAAGCAGAAGACGCTTTTCAACATGAATGTTGATGTTGTCTTCTACGACGTAACGACATTCAGGTTTGAAAGCGTAAAGAAGGATACATTAAGAGACTTTGGCTTCAGTAAAGACAATAAAGTAAACGAAGTGCAGGTTGTCCTGGGACTCCTCATCGATACACAGGGAAGGCCAATAGGGTATGAACTCTTTTCAGGGAATACCTTTGAAGGTAAAACAGTTGAGGCATCTCTAGATAAACTGAGTGGTAGGTTTGGCATACGCAACGTAATCATTGTAGCAGATAGAGGATTGAACTCTAAACTGAACTTAAAGAGAATAAAAGACAAAGAGTATGACTACATTGTTGCATCAAGACTTAAAGGCATGAAAAAGGGTATACAGGAAAGCATACTTAATGAAGAAGGATACGTAACAGTAAAAGAAAAAGCGGGAACCGAAGAAGGGGGAGCGTTAGACAAAGATGGAGGCAACTTCAATTCTGATTCTGATTACAATTCCAATTCAGAAGAAGGTTCATTTAAATACAAGATGTTTGACTATGTAAATGTCGTAAGAGATACGGACGGTAAACTGTACAACCTCAAAGAGAAGCTCCTTGTAACGTACTCTCCTTCGAGAGCTCACCATGATAGAGAGGATAGAGCTCGACTCATTGAGAAAGCGGAGAAGCTCCTTGCTAAAAAGGGATCTATCAATGGAAGTTTAAAATGTGGAGGAAAGAAATACCTCAAGGAGACAAACAAACTGAACTGGGAATTGGATACTGAAGCAATATCAAAAGATGAAATGTTTGATGGATACTATGTAATTGAGGTAAGCAAGACTGGTATGAGTATGAGTGATATTCTTGATGCACACCATACCCTCTGGAAGATAGAAGAATCATTCAGGATAATGAAGAGCACAATGGAAGTTAGACCTATCTTCCACTGGACAGAAAAGAGAATCAAAGGTCACTTTGTTGTTTGTTTCCTCTCTTTCCTCCTTGAAAGGACGCTTGAACTTATGTTAAAAGAAAACAACATGAAGGCTTCACCTGAAAGAATACAGGAAGCACTTAATTCAATGAATCTTACTGTATTTAGTGCAGAAGGGCATACGTTCTATCTTAAAACAAAATGGGATGAACTCAGTAATAGGATTCTTAAAGTACTGCACATTAAACCTCCAAAAAACATTACTCCCTTTGGAGAGTTGAAAATATAACCTAGAACAAAAGTTTGTAGTAGCAAAATGCATGTTTTTAAAAATGAATTCTTAGGATTTATGCGGGGTTGTTCAGGGTCAACTGATAAAGTCGGGAGAAAAGATTAAATACTCTATGTATCTGTTCAATCCTTCTTGCATATT
>Ga0210022_1001407_pt1 | contig 16053 bp, 16 predicted proteins | sample CryGeymeta201520_FD_183984 | JGI IMG/M metagenome (GOLD analysis project Ga0210022, IMG submission 183984) | Groundwater microbial communities from Crystal Geyser aquifers in Utah, USA - Crystal Geyser metaG 2015-20 (SPAdes) (version 2) | ecosystem: Environmental > Aquatic > Deep subsurface >... | reverse complement strand
CAATGACATTTCACTTGATCGGCACGAAGCCCAGTTGCGCCACAATCGCCTGGGCTTCATCTGAGTGCATGATCCAATCCAGGTAGGCTGCCGCCGCTCCGCTCGACTGGCCGGCCGTGTACATGTATAGGTCGCGGGCGATGGGATAAGAGTTGTCATTGACTGTTGAAATAGACGGCAAAACATAAGGATCACCCGGCTGGCGAGCGATGGCGATCATCTTCAGGTCAGCCGGGACATACCCCAGCCCGTCGTAGCCAATGGCGTTCGGGTTCTGCCGCACCTCGTTGATGATGCCTTCCGAGGAGGGCAGGAGCAGGGTGTCGGTCGAGAAGAGTGTCTTGTTGTTCTTGTCGCCAAGACGCAGCACCGTCTCCAGGAAATAGACGTGCGTGCCGGAATTGGTCTCGCGTGAGAGCCGCACGATCGGCCGATCTTCACCGCCGACCTCCTGCCAATTATTGAATTTACCGCTGTAAATATCTGAGATTTGCTGGAGCGTCAATTCGCTGACCGGATTATCGGGATGAACGATCACGGCAATGGCGTCGCGGGCGATGACATGCTCGACCGGGTTGATCCCTTTGGACTGCGCCTCTTGCATTTCTTCGGATTTGATCTGCCGCGAGGCATTGGCGATGTCCACCGTCCCGTTGAGCAGCGCGGCGATGCCCGTCCCGGACCCGCCGCCTGTCACCGAAATACGTACCTCGGGATGTTCCTGCTGGTAACGTTCGGCCCAGGCCAGCGCCAGGTTGACGATGGTGTCCGAGCCTTTGTTTTCGATGTAGGCAGCCGCGCTGGTCGGTTGGGTGGTCTGCGTACCAGACGGGCCGCAGGCTGCGAGGAAAACTAACAAAAAGGATATAGTGAGGCGGGGGAATTTCATCAGTCAAATTATAGCCGATTTAGCGCTGTCATTGCGAGGAGCACTTCAGCAGGCTCAGTGTAAACTCCGCGACGAAGCAATCCCCGGGTGTGAGGAGATTGCTTCGCCATAGAACGGCTCGCAATGACGCGTATGCGGTAAAATTGACCGCGTGGCTGCTGAAAATCCCATCTTCGTCATTCGAGAATTGAACTTCTATTACAGGGCGAAACTGGCCTTGAGCAAGATCAGCATGGAGGTCCTGCCGCGCAGGATCACGGCGCTGATCGGCCCTTCGGGCTGCGGCAAGTCAACTTTCTTGCGCTGCCTCAACCGGATGAACGACACCATCCCCGGCGCCCGCGCCGAGGGCCAGATCCTGCTCGATGGACAGGATATCAACGCCGAGGGCGTAGACGTGGTCACGCTGCGCCAGCGGGTGGGGATGGTCTTCCAGAAGCCAAATCCTTTCCCACAGTCGGTGTACGACAACGTTGCTTTCGGTCCGCGCGTGCTAGGGCTGGTCAAGAACAATGCGGAGCTGGACGAAACCGTCGAACGCAGCCTGCGCCAGGCTGCTCTGTGGGATGAGGTCAAGGATCAACTGAAACAGAACGCCCTGGGCTTCTCGCTCGGCCAGCAACAGCGGATATGTATTGCGCGTGTCCTGGCCGTCCAGCCGGAGGTGATCCTTTTTGACGAATCTACCTCGGCCCTCGACCCCATCGCCACCCTGCACATCGAAGAACTAATCAGCGAACTCAAGCAGAACTACACCATCGTCATCGTGACGCACAATATGCAGCAGGCGGCGCGCGTCTCGGATTTTACTGGCCTGTTCTGGCTGGGCGAGTTGGTTGAGTTCTCCCCCACTGACCGGATGTTCACCCGCCCGAAGGAAGAGTTGACCGAGGCTTATTTGACGGGCAGGATGGGTTAGAACAGTATCCAGTGTTCAGTTTTCAGTGAACAGTAGAAACGGGGGAACTACTATACAGCGTCCGTGGAGAAATACCCTTTATGGGTTGAGCCAGACGAAGGTGAAAACAATATCCGCGAAAACAGCCGACTCGGCAGCCTCATCAAACAACGGCGGCGGTGTGGAGTACATGCCCGGGTTCGTAGAATGCAGGATAAAGCTTAGGCTGACACACGCGTTCCCCTTGACGGTGGAGTACGCAGTCCAGGTGTGGATCTGCCCGGCGCCGGCATCTTCTCCGCCCTCAATCACCCAAGCCAACCCGTTGATAGTCACCTGCTGTGACTGGATGTAGCCGGGTGCATATCCCTGTGTCAGCGGGCTTGAGCAAGGATTTGCATTTTCCGCCACGTTCACTTCCAGGTATTTTTCCACCAGATTCGTGCCCGGCGCGAAAGGCAGGCCGTTGATGCGGGCGTAACCGTTTTCCTGGCTGAAGATTTGCCCTTCCTTGGGATACCGGAAGGTGAAACCGTATTGCTGATCCATATACGTCTGCCAGTCGGCCGGGACAGAGGCCGTCGGCGCAGGCGTAGGCTGCTCTGTGGCAGGCGTATCGAGAGGCATTACCGGCGTTGGAGACCCTCTCACCGCCAGCGGTGTAATTGCTGGCGAGGGCGCGGGCAGGTTGCAGCCCACCAGCCCGAGGGCCAGGGATAGCATCAGCATAATTTTGAAACACGATCGCATGACTACCTCCTCATTGGCATCCTAAGTGCCTATCCGATAAACCCCCGGACCGCGAACTTTAGTCCGCCATGCCAGGCAGACTGAAGTCTGCATTCCGTTATTCGGATAGGCTCTAAATTTCACGTCGTCATTTCTTCCAGGATGTGCGCCAGCTTCTCGGCCAGCATCGAACGGCTGAAGTGCGACTCCACGTAGCGCCGACCCTTCAGGCCCATCTCGCGGCTGCGAGCTGGGTCGCTGGCCAGGGTTCGGATGACGTTCGCCAGCGCAACCGGGTCGCCGGGTTGGGCGAAAATCCCGCACCCCGCCGCCTCGATCACCTCGCGGATGACGCCGTCAATCGCCAGCACCACTGGCCGCCCGGCCGCCATGTAGTCGAAGACTTTGTTTGGGTAAGTGGACTTGTATTCCTCGACGGGCTTGAGAATGGCGAGACAGGCATCCGCACCAGCCAGAGCGGCGGCCATCTCCGTCTTGGGGACGGGCGGGAGGAACAGAACATTGTTCAGTCCCATCGCGGCAGCCTGCGCTTGCAGATGCGGCTTTTCCTTCCCGTCGCCCAGGAAGACGATCCGGACCTGGGGCCTGTCAGCCAACAGACGAGCAGCTTCGAGCACCACGCCCAGATCGTTGGACAGTCCGTGCGCTCCAGCGTAGAGTACCACAAATTTATCGGCCAGCCGGTGCGAGGTCCGGAAGGCCGCGCCATTATCAGCCGGATCGAACATCTCGGGGTCGGCGCCGTTCGGGACGAGTTCCACACGCTTCGCCCCTCGACTTTTCACATGCATGATGAACCCCGGGCTGTTGACCATCACCCGGTCGGCGTGACGGTATAGAAAGCGCTCCAGCCACTCCGACAGATGGATGATGGTCTTGTTTGTCAGCACGCCGACAGCAATGGCAAAGGTCGGCCACAGGTCACGTACCTCGAACAGGAACGGGACGCCTTTGAGCCGCGCCAGCACCCAGGCCGTCCAGCCCTGGAAAATCGGCGGCGACGTGCCCCAAACCAGGTCCACGTTCTTCACGCCCAGCCCAACGACGAACGACGAAAGCATAAAGCTAAAGAACACGAACACGCGATGGACGAAGGACCTATGCAAGGCGTGGTAGGTGGCGGTGCGCAGGATACGCACCTCACCCTCCCCCGCCTTCGGCACCCCCTCCCTCTCCATCGCCTGCGATGGAGAGGGAGGGGGTTGGGGGGTGGGTGAGGTCTGCCCCGTCAAATAACTCACCGGGCTGGCGATGATCGTGACCCGGCGCCCGCGCTGGGCCAGGTAGCGCGCCAGTTCATAGTGACGCGTCCCGCCGGGTTCGTCGAGGGCCGCAAAGGCTTGGTGGATGAGGAGGATGTGCATAAAAGAGCCAGTGATCAGTGATCAGTGTTCAGTGGGGAAGGTAAATTCGCTGATAAATTTCACTGTTTCGGCTGAGGTTGCCTCAACCGCAAAAGAGAGTGCAGGAATTTTAACACCATAAGTCGGCGAAACCCAGCCCATGATCGGAGAAACCAAACTCTCGCCATAGATCAATTCGCCAGCGCGGACGAGGGTGGTCGAAGGTTGGCAGGTCGAAGGTCGAAGGTCAACGTGAAGGGCGAGCCAGCCATACGGCGACTTGAGTCGTAATTCTAGCCCTGACTCTCGACTCCCGACTCCCGACTCTCGACTCTCGACTCCCGACTCTCGACTCTCGACTCCCGACTCTCGACTCTCGATCTCCCATTCCCAATCCGGCAGCAGCCAATGCAAGCGGAAGGATGAAGGATGGCGGAAGGATGAAAGATGAAAGATGAAAGATGAAGGCCAAAAGCGTAAACGTAAAACTTCATCCTGCACCAGCCAGCGGTCATCGGCGAAGGCCGTCACGCTGCGGGTGTGCCGGAAGCCGCGCCCCCGGTAGCGTCCGCTCACACGCTGGATCACCTCTGGTTCAGCAGCGATCTCGTTCTTGCGGTAGGCATCCACCCAATCGAGATACAGAAAGCGCCCGGCGCGGGTGAACTGGTCGCAGCCATTGACCGTCACCGTATTATGCACCCGCGCAGTGGTCAGGCTGTTGTCCCAGGGAGCGGCAGCGTTATACAGATAAGTGCCTGCATCCTGGGCAACGTTCAGCCCGCGCCACCACAGGTCAAGGTGCAACTGGTCAGCGTGGGAGGGGCGGGAGGCGAATTGTGCAGTGCGCAGGTAAGCCCAGGAATTTTTGGCATACAGGTGATCGCCAAGATAGCGTTCCGTGCGGACGTATTTCTTGCTCTCCAGCGGGATGCCGAACCAGAGTGACATCTCGTCCCAGACGCCGCGCGGCAGTTGATAATCCAGAAATGCCTGCGCGGCCGCCTGCATCAGCGGGCGATAATCCTCGAATGGACAGACGGTCAGCGGAAAAATATATGCCCCGTCATTTGCACCCAGATTAGGCACGCGGCCGGAAACGGGGTCGAGCAGGGCATAGAGCCAGTGCGTGGCCGCGCTGAGGCGGTCAAGCGTCTTGCGCGGGAATCCTTCGTGTAACTTCGTGTCCTCTTGCCCCCGTTCTTTGGGGGTCGTGTTTAAAGCATTTACCCACAACGCCACCTGCAACATCAGGCGATGATAATTCGTGCTGTGCTGGGCATATTCACCATAGCCGTCAATCTGGGCTTGAAAGCCCCGCTCGAGCCACTTCCAGCCGAGGTCGCGCCACCCGGCTGACTGCGGATGCTCCGGCAGCGCCAGCCCGGCGGTGTAGAGACCAGCGGCCTCGGTGAGCAAATGGTTGTTGTTTTGCGAACGAGCGTAGATGAGAGTAGGCGTAATGCGTAATGCGTGATGCGTAATGGATTGCGCCAGGCGCGCCTTTCGCTCCGTTGTGGAGGCAGACGACTCGGCCAGAACTTGCGTTGCCCAGACGAAGGCCATCAGCCGCAAAGCCACCTCCTGACCGCTCATCCAGTTTGGCCCAAGATAAGGCGGATTGGCATCCAGAAAGGTTTCCGCGTATCGCCAAAAGGCTTCGGCATATTTTTCGTCGCCGCTGAGGTGGTAAGCGCGGCCAAGTGTGAAGGCCCAGCCAAAACGGGCAGGTTCCCAAATAAACTTGATATCAGAGATTAGAGAATGGAGATTAGAGAGTAGTGAGGGGTCGGTTTCGTAGGCGGTCCAGTGTGCCAGTTTTCCGGGGAGGGTGAGTTGCAGGTCAACCGGTTGAGCACCGAAGAGACGGACTTTGCCCCTGACAATTTCATTCCGCTTCGGCGAGGAGGCGGCTTTGCCTTCTTCCCCCAGCACAGCAAGGAGTTCGTCGCGGCCGGGCAGAGGCAAGACCGCTTTAAACTGTCCACTAGCGACTGACGACGGACGACTGGTGACTCTCTTGTAATACCCTGTCCGCAAGCCAATTTGATACAGCCCATACAGCGCCAGGGGTTTGATCCTCAACTGGCGCAGGGCTTTGAGGGCAATCATTAGTCGAGATGCAGATCTCATGCGGTGGAGATAAGTCAGTTGCCTACCTGCCTCGCAACCGAACTTTTCCAATTTCGACGATGGCTAACCGATGGAATAAATTCTTCGTCACTTTTACCCCGCAAGCCTACATCGCGGACATCCGTTGCATCAAAGCCAGCCTCTCGCAGAATGCGGGCTGTTGAACGAGGAACATCTTCATCAGTCAAGAAACGCAGGGTCAGGCCGTTGCCCATACCTGTTCCTCAGCCAGCCTGTGCGCAGCATAACGTAAAGCGTTATAAATATCGTCTGCTGTAATACCGTATTCATCAGCCACATTCGCGAAGGACATACCTGCCGCAATGCGCCCGACCACAGTCTCTACAGGCACGCGCGTCCCGCGTATCACTGGCCGCCCGAAACGAACGGAAGGATCAACAGTAATTCCAGGAGCAATCTCAACCATCGCAACCTCCTAAACCAAGCATTGTTGATTGTACCATTCACTCGCGCCGCGTTAGCGCGCCCTTTTCATCAGCCTGAAAGATGTCCAATTCTGACATTGGGAAGTGACGTGCATTCGTCGTCACCAGTGCCAGACCATTCTGCAGCGCGGAGGCGGCGATGATGGCATCTGCATCTCCAATGGTCGCGCCGCGCTCGCGCCAGGAGCGGATGAGTTCCCCGGCCTGGTCGGCGATACCGCTGGTTACGGCAATCGTGTCAAGAGAGTTGAGCAGGGCGAATGTCCCCCGGCGTTCCGGTTCGCGCAACCCGCGCACGATTTCCAATCGGGTCATTGCCGAAATATAGACTCGAGCCTCATCCGTAAAATGCTTTACCAACTCCGGGTAGCCGGAATAATCACGGAGGTGGCGGATCAAAATCCCTGAATCAAGGATGTAATCACTCATGCCTCCCCCATTCTTCAGACCAATCGCGTGTACCAAGTTTCCGTTGTTCTTCGATCCAGCGGTCAATATCTTCGCCGGTCATCATGTCGGGATGGTTTTCGTCTGTCCAGGCCCCGGCAGAAGCCTCCAACGCTTCCTTCAACTTCCGGCGGCGCAATTCGCGCGCCAGCACTTCCTCAACGAAGCGTGTCCGTTCGCGAGGAGGGATGACGCGGCGCAGTTCGTCCGCCAGCGGCTTGGTAAGATATAGATTGAGTCGCTCTCTAATCTCAGGCATGGCGCAATCCTTTTGCACTACATGTTTGCACTGCGATTATACACCAACCTGTTCTCCGTTGCGCAGCGACTCCACCGCCGCGAACGTGGCCTTCGTTACGCCGATCAAATGCTCATACGGGATCGGCGGCTGCCCCCCCTCGCGGATGGCCTTGACAAAGGCCTGCCACTCGCCAAAGTGACCCTTATCCTGCCGCAGGGTGGACCTGACCACTCTGCGCCTGCCATCCTGCACCATCTCCAGCGAGCGGAAATCATCCAGAACAGCGATACGTCCGCCGCAGAACACCTCGACGCGCTCCTTGGGAAAGGCTTTGTCACCGTTGGCGAGGTAATCTACCACTCCAATCGAACCATCCGGGAAGATGAAGGTCATGCTGACATTATCCTCGCGGTATTTGCCGTTATCGGGCAGGCCATGCGCGCTTACGCTGACAGGCGGCTGACCGACGAGGAAGGTAATGAAATCCACAAAGTGACAGCCTTCCCCGATGATCCGTCCGCCGCCCTGAACTGGGTCATGGGTCCAGTGGTTGAGGGGGATGTAACCGGCATTGACGCGATAGTGCACGAAGAGTGGCTCGTGGCGGGCGACGAGTGACGAGTGAAGCAGTTGGGCGAGAGGGGCAAAGCGGCGATTAAAACCAGTTATCAGTAAACAGCCTGCCCTGAGCGAAGTCGAAGGGTTATCAGTGATCAGTAACTGATCACTGATAACTGATAACTGATCATTTGAAATGGCCAGTGGTTTCTCCACAAACACATGCTTCCCTGCTTGCAACGCCTTTACCACCAAACCGGCGTGAGAGTCGTGTCGCGTGAGAATGGCGACTGTGTTGATATTGGGATCATTGATGATTTCATCATCGCTGGAGGTGGCGTAGGCAAAGCTGAATTTCCGCGCCGAGTGCTGGGCGTGCAATCCACCTGCTGAGGCGATGCCAACCAGTTCGATATCCTTATTTTTCTTGATGACAGGCAAGAGCATTGCGTTAGCAAATAGACCAGCGCCAAGCACACCAAGTTTGCAGGTTGCAGGTTCGAAGGTTTGAAGATTGAACCTGACAACTTTCGAACTTTCCAACCTGTCAACAGCTTTGGGATAAGTCAGCAATACGCCGAGGAATGGCTCCTTTTTCTTGCCAGTGATAATCTCATAGGCAGCCGGCGCCTTTTCGATGGGGAAACGATGCGTTATCAGCGGTGCAACCTGCAATTTGCCATTAGCCATCAGCTCGATGACTGCTTCCAGGTTGCGTCCCTCCGTCCAGCGCACGTAGCCGAGAGGATAATCCTGGCCGCCTTCCTCGTAAGTACTATCATAGCGGCCGGGGCCATAGGAGCGCGAGTTGACGAAGGAGAGTTCTTTTTCGTAATAGATCTTGCGGGGAATGGTCAGCCCCACCGCGCCTGTTGCCACCACGCGCCCGCGGTCACGTGCGATGACCCCGGCCAGTTCCACCGGGTCGTTGGACGGGGTGTCGGCGCAGATGAGGATCACGTCAAAGCCGCGATGGGTGGTAAAGGCTTGGGCGGAATCCACGGCCTGGTCGCGGGAGCAGGCCTGAAGTCCGAGAGACGAGGCGAGTGCAACCCGCTGCGGGTTGATGTCAATGCCCAGGACACGGCAGCCGGCCGCGGCGGCGATCTGAAGCGTCAATAACCCCAAAAGACCCAAACCGATCACCGCCACGCCCTCTCCCACCTGCGCTTCGGCCAAACGGAAACCGTGCAGGGCGATGGCGCCGAGGGTGGTGAAGGCAGCCGACTCGAAATCCACGCTGTCAGGAAGGGGCGCCAGCAGGTTGCGCGGCACGAGAGCATACTCGGCATGGACGGCATAGCCGCCGCCCGCGCAGGCCACACGCTGGCCAACCTTGAAACCGGCGAGGCCCTCGCCCAGCGCGACGATCGTGCCCGCCGAGGAATAACCCAGCGCCATCGGCTGGTCGAGGCGGTTGAAGGCCGCCGCGAGGGTGGTGAGCAGCCCTTCGCGGCGGGCCTTGTCGAGCACCTGCTTGACGAGGTCGGGGCGGGAGCGGGCTTTGCCAACCAGCGATTTCTCGGCGAATTCCACCACCATGCGTTCCGTCCCGGCCGAGACAAGCGAGGCGGCAGTCTTTACCAGCGCCATGCCAGGATGCGGGGTGGGAATGGGAACTTCTTCAATGGTGGTCTTACCTGTCTTCATATTCTGGAGAACTTGTTTCATTCTTTTTCTGTCCTTGGTTGTGGTCGAGTAGAGTATACCGCAAGAGCACTCAAATCAAAACTCCCCCGAACCATCTCAACCTCCTCCTTATTGCTGTATAATAGCTCAAGCAAAAGTCACCTTTTTCAGGAGGAAGCAAACATGTCAACTAAAACCATCGGCATCGCCTTAATCATCATCGGCGTACTCGTGCTGGCAGTCTCGCTATTGGCGGATACCATCGGGCTTGGCTCTGTGCCAGTCGGAATGGGAGGGAGACAGTTACTGGGAGTTGGCGTTGGTCTGGTGGTAGCCGTTGTGGGAGTTGTTTTGACTCTTCGGAAAAAGAAATAGATATCATCCGCTCGACGAGACTATCATCGGTAAAAATAACCTCATAATCATCATGAAGTTGGCTGTCACCGTCTTATCGCTGTTCATTGTCACTTCCAGCGGGTTGGAGGAGCCTGTGGCGTCTCCGCTCCAGACAATGCCGTAACCCGGATTGGGGACAGCCGTCAACTGCACCAGCGTGCCAGAGATATACTTGGCGCCGGCACAATTCGGAGCAGGGTTGACAGTTACACTGCCGCCTTCAACAGGATTTACAAGGGTACTCAAAGTGTAGCAGGATTCAAAGTGGTTGAGCAACCGTGCAATATAGTTGGTGAAACCACCGCCAACAATTACTTTACCATCCGGCTGTAAAATAATCGCCTCTACCACGTTATCCGTTCCTGCATTGAAGGTTATGTCCAGCGAGCCATTGTTGTTCAAGCGCCCAAGACGGTTAAGCGCTGCGCCGTTATAGGATGAGAAATCTCCGCCGATTAATATTCTACCGTCTGGTTGAGGCACAATGGTCTGTACAAAACCGGAACCACCTGATATTCCTGTGCCAGGATCAAAAGTAACATCCAGCGAGCCGTCGTTGTTCAACCGGGCGACTTTGTTGCGGGAAGTGCCGTCGAAGTTGATGAAATCACCACCGATGAGTACCTTGCCATCTTCTTGTAAAGCAATCGAAGCCACTCTATACCCCCCCGTTCCAATTCCAATACCGGGGTCAAAGGTCGTATCCAGCGAGCCGTCACTGTTTAGCCGTGCAATGCCCGCACGATCGGTGCTATTCACTGTTGAAAAATTCCCGCCGATGATAAATTTTCCATCCGACGATTGTACGGCGAGGTCGTGGATACTGTTATTCGTCGTGCTGGTAAATATTGCATCCAATGCACCATCACTGTTCAGCCGGACGATGTTATCTCCACCGGCCAGGACCTTGTCGTCTGTCTGCACGGCTATCGTAAAAATGTCGGCCTTGACTTCCGTCGCGGGAACGAAGCCTGTATCCAGCGTGCCGTCGCTGTTCAGCCGGGTAATATAATTACGCGTGGCGCCGTTATAACTGTCGAAATGTCCGCCAATCAACACCTTCCCATCGGACTGGATTGCAAGGGTATACACATGGGGAGAGCTGCCATCCGATATCGCCACTCCTGTGCCGGGGTCGAAAGTTGTATCCAGTGAACCGTCGCTGTTCAGCCGGGCGATTTGATTGCGCGTTGTGCCATTGAAGCTGGTGAAATCTCCGGCGATGAGGATCTTGCCATCCTCTGATTGTAAGGCAATGGCATACACCCGGCCATTTGGGCCTGTGCCGGGAGCAAAGGCTGGGTCCGGGACGCCATCACCATCGTTGACTTTGACGTGCAACCAGCCCTGAATTGTCTGACCGAAACACCATGCGTCTGGTTGGACCTGCCAGTTTTCTACAGATAACCGCCGATGACCAACAGAGGACGCATTCTGCTCCAAAATTCTGATAGTCCCTGTTCCATTGCCATCCAGAGTGACCTGTGTAATAAACGCCGTATGCCCAAAGGAATTTTGGGGTGATGCGTTTTCAGTGATAACATCGCCCGGAACGATCGCATGAGTGCCGTTCGGGTAAAAAACGATCGAAGAGGGCGGGGAATTCTTGATCTGATTGGCATTGCCTGGCCAGGGTGCTATTCCCCATTCCAGGTAGAGAAAACGCATAACCAGTTCGACGCATTCGAATTCATATTCTCCCCATGCACCCGGGAAAAAATAGACGCCGTAATCGGTAGTGGGGACAGGTCCGCAAGCGGATACCCCCCACCAGGTTGATAGAAGGGTTGAAAGTACGCCTGTAGCTGGAAAATAGTTGTTAACATCACATACGCCGCTCCACCACGGAGGTTCCCCCACGTCGACAGGGCCGGCTGAGAGTAAAGTATCCGGCGCTGATTTTGATTCCGTAAAAACAGCCCCAAGGTCGAGTGCAGTATCGGCTAATTTTTCGCCCCCCGGTTTTCGAGCAGAAAAATTTTTGGAGGCCTCATCCCACTCGGTCGCGTTTTGCGTTTCAGTATCCCAGGTAATTATGAAGCTCCAGAGACGGCTATGATGCTCGACGTACCATTCGATTGAACGGACCTTCAAATTGCCTGACGAAGTTGGGAGAGAGACATCCACTTGAATGCCTGGAACTGTTTCATTCCAGAAAACACCCGTGGGGCCGTTTGACACAATCCGATCCGTTTTTGGAGATTCAATATTCCAAACGGCCTGACGATATTCGAGGATGCCACCCAAATTGTAAATGGGCCTTCCGATGCCCGGCGTGTTTCCCGGAGTTGTCGCTTTGATATTTACAATGCCATAGCCATTAATTTGATCGAGTCCGGCATAGCTTACATAAGGATCCGAGGTGCTATCTTCGACAACATTAATGGGCAGGCTGGTCGGTGCGCAAAAACTTATTTGCTCTGAGGCTAAAGTGATTCGTACCGTTTGTGTAAAACACTCGTTGGGAGATGCGGAGACGAGGCTTGCCATGCCAGCATTCGCCGCCGTCACGGTTGGCACCACGGTTCCGGCCCGAGTCCCGGAGTCTGCTTCCAAGGCGCGGACTCCAAAAGTAGAGAATGCCATTCCCAAAAGCATGCTCCCGGATAGGATTTTGCGCATGGTATTGTTGAATTTCGCGTAAATGGCTTCACCTCTGCAAATGCAATTCGATGGATCGGGCGTTAAAAAGGATATATTCACGGATAATTATAAAGTCACATCACACGGTCATTCAAGTGATTTTTAGCACCTTTCATTATTGGTAAGGCGCTGACATTGGAGGGACAAAGTCTGAAAGGATAGGCATCAGTCGGGCAACACGGGAATCTGAAACCCTCTCAGGCTTGCGGAAAGGGCTGGAGCAAAAAAACCGCTCCCCAAGAGGCTGAGGAGCGGTAAGAGAACTTTCAACTACAGGGCGAAATTTACAGGCTTTCCGGGAATTGCCGCGGTGAGGCTGTCAAAGGGAAGACTTTCATGGCGTATGCACCTTACCTCAATGGCAAATAGATGATCTGGCCTTCCCAGTCTCCGCTACTGCTTGTTACTGCCAGCAAGAGAATGTCTTCAATAGCGACACTGATAGGCACAGAACGATTTACTTCAATGACCCCTGGCATTCGCTTTCCTGCCACGATGCGTTCATACGCAAATTTTGTGATCGTATTTAAGTCGTGTGTGAGTAAAACCCTATTTTCCTGTGCCGCCCATTCTAAAATGATTGCGTCAGGCGCATGTGTTAATCCCACATCCTGAATGCGGACAATATCCAGTGTGGGATCGCGCCTTAGCAATCCGCGCAAAATGTCGTTGTTGAAATTTTCATCTGCCGCCAAAAGGAGCATGTTACAGTTTCCCGCTTTTTTGACGCGCGATTAACCGCTCTCGTATCCCAATCGGATTAAAGCGTGCCTCCATTTGTTTTTGTAATTCATCCGCTTCTTTTTTGCGTTGACCTAGATAGGATTCCACTTCATCCCGCCTTCGCAGGTAGTATCCAATGACATAATACACATCCACTAACGGAACAGATGGATATTGTTGTGCAATCTCTTCCGCCGTCGCGCCATCCTTGAACGCGGTGACAATCGTATCCAGAGTCACGCGCGTGCTGCTGACACGGATCACTCCATATGTGTCTGTTTCCAAAGGGATAATTTCAGTCATGGTTACCATAGGGGTTTGCTCCTCAATCTTCTGACTTGATTATAGCACAAGACTTTGGAAGTCCTTTGGAAATTCCTGCTCGGTGATGGAAATGTCCGCGCTTTCGGGAGTCAGTTCGCGCACTTTGGCGGTGATAAACATCTTGCGCTCGAAAAGTTTTTCTGGCGCCAGATACGCGGCGCGAATGGCAAGCGCGGTCTTGCCGATGCGGCCCCGGGTATAACACGATCAACGTCGGGGCGGTGGCACGCTGTATCGGCGCATCGGCGAAGATGCCGGCAGGTGGTGGCGGGACATTGTAGGCGCTGCCATGCTTGCCCGGCGTTCTGGGACGCCGATAACGTTGAATTGAACGCTGAGCCTGTGGATGTGCACAGAGCAACACTGTTTCTTATCTGAGTCATCTGCGTTCTATTCTCAGTTACTACCGGCAAATAAGAGGCAAGAATTAACGGTATGTGGCATTCATGGACAATTATAAAGCCACATCATACGGTCATTCAAGTGATTTGGGTGTGTTTCATTTCAGTTGAAGCGCCAGACCTAACAGGTTTCATCAGGCGCTTCTGCAGCGCGCCAACGAATTGATGGCTATCGGCGACTATGACGGCGCGTCGGTTGCCTTCGAGCAACTGGCGTGCGGGGTGGAAAACGGGGTCAAACTCCAGCCACGATAATTCCATTTTGGCGGCGCGTACCCTCAAGCGGGGCATAACCCCCGCGCGTCCGTGTATACGCACTTGTTGGGTGCTTTTTTGGTTCTTACGTTTTGGTGCTGCAATAATACATAAAACATGCTTGTAGAAAGTGAAACCACACTGAACCTGATTAGGAAGTGCCACAGAAACCTGAAAACCGAGGAAATAACCGAGGTAAGAATAAAGCTTTACACCGCACTAGTATCTTCGCTGCATTCAATACTGATAGTCCACTTTCTATAACTTCGACTCACGTTGTTTAACAGACGACTTGCGGCGAAAGCCGCATATAAAATATAAAAAGGCTCGATAGTGACAGTTCTAAAACGGTTTTGGACATAAAAACCAACTGAAAAAATGATCATCGAAATAAATAAGGCAAGTATCCAGAAATGATACCTATAGTTCTGCTTTAATCCCAAAATTATTCCCATATATCCAAGGATGTAAACCGGAGAGGAAATGACTATTGAGGCTAGCCATTGGTTATAAGGATACCAATTTTTATTAACTCCCGGCATCAAAAAATAATATAGATTATAGAATGCCAAGGTAAGAGCTTTATGCGGATTTTCAACACACCACCTTATACCTTCGTCCAAATATAGCCTTTGTAATTGAGACTGTGATAGCCCTTGTTTTTTTTCTAATAGTTGTTTGAATATCTGAAAATCCATTTGCGATAACCGTTCGGCTTCAGTGGAATTTCTGGGTGGTGGATTCACAACAGTAAGATAAACATCGTCATTGTGTCCAGTAAGGAATTGTCCGCCCAGCCCAGTGCTACTGATAACATATAATCCATTTACCTTGAGATTGTATAAGCCGTATGGCACTGTAAAAGCAAGACAAATGCTAGTAAAGGCTACCGTATAGGCAACCTTATTTTTTAAACTTTTGTTTTTCGAGAGGAAAATAATAATAGGGATAAAGGGCGAAAACAGTAATATATGAGATTTAGTTAAAAATGTGACTGAAAATAAAACTGCTGATGCAAGAAGAGATTGGAAGCTATTCTTATAAATAGCCTTAAGAAAAAAATAAATGGTGAAAATTAAGAAACATTGAAAAAGCGTTTCTTGAGAGAACGTATGAACCCACCAGAAAGTAAACGGGAAGAAACAATAAACCGCGGACGCGATCAATGCAATATCCGATTTGTTCCAAATTAATTTGGCTGTTTTATAAAGAAACACCCCAGATAAAGAAGAAATTATTATTTGTGTGATTTGCAATGCAGGGATCCAATATGAAACAAATAAAAGCTTAAACAAGGCTTCGAAATAAGGATAGAAAGGAGCTGTGACAAACAGAGGTTCCACTAAGTTAAAATTCCCTGCGAGTATTCCGTCACTCTGCAAGTTGTATCTTGCCGAATCGGGCTGTAATTGGAAACTATCATATCCACTAAGAAGGACAAAACCCACTCTAACAACCAAAAAAGCCAAAAAGATACCCCAGGAAATTCTGGATGCGGGACAAAACAATTGCGTATGATTCTTCATTGCAAATTCTATCCTTTTCAGTGTCAGCGCTCAACGGTCGCGTTCAGCCGTTTGCGCAGCGCCGCTACGGCCCCGCTCAAGGTCAGGGCCAGGACGGCGATGAGGGTGAATACGGTAGAGAGTTTCGCTTTCATGATTGATCTCCTCTTAAGGATTGCAGGATTGCCGGGGCAGTCTGCAATCCTGCCCCGGCATCTGCTTCTATCGCTGGTTACCGCATAATCAGCGAAAGGTACACACGCCTTGTCTCGCCCAACGCCGCCCACAGGGAGAAGTGGTCCGGTGTCGCAGTAACTTTGTTAGCAACGGTGTCCACCACGCTGCTCGGCTCCTTTACCCACTGGCTGCCGTCCCAGTAGTACAGCGCCAGGGTGTTCTCAATGGCCGGGCCTTTCTCGGCATCGGTGTACTGCACGGTAACGGTGTAGGTGTGGCCAAAGGCAATCTGGGC
>Ga0210022_1001401_pt1 | contig 16073 bp, 19 predicted proteins | sample CryGeymeta201520_FD_183984 | JGI IMG/M metagenome (GOLD analysis project Ga0210022, IMG submission 183984) | Groundwater microbial communities from Crystal Geyser aquifers in Utah, USA - Crystal Geyser metaG 2015-20 (SPAdes) (version 2) | ecosystem: Environmental > Aquatic > Deep subsurface >... | reverse complement strand
ACCTCTATTATGAAAACAATTGACAAAATTTTTAAAATACTACTAATTATTCTTATTAGTACAACTTTCATTAACGCGCAAAACCAGTTTTACAGAATCCATGTGGATCACGTCTATCCTTCCAATTCCGATGCTTATGAAAAAATTTCCAAGAGGCTGGCAGATTTAGCAAAAGAAAATAAGGAAGAAAAAGGATGGAATGTATTGTGGACCAATGACAACAGAGTAATCTCTATCGAACCCATCAGCGGTTGGCAGGAATTAAGTGATGATTTTATGCCAAATACTCGTGCAAAACTAGGTGATGAAAAATTTGGTGAAATCTTTGAAGAATTTGACAAGCATTATGACAACCACAATGACTACATCATTACGCTAAGCAATTCCCTTTCTTATATGCCTGACGGGATGACTACTACTCCTGAAGGAAAAAATTACAGAAAAAACATAGTGATGTACCACAAAGCACGTGACCGTAAAAAGATTGCAGAAATAGCACAAAAATACAAAGACCTCTACACTAAAAAAGGTTCAAAATCACATTATCGATTTTATTTTAGTGGATTTGGGAACGAAGAATCCTATATATTGGTTTCAAGCGCAGCAGTAAGCCCATTAGAATATGCTAAACAAGCCGAAGAAAACAGAAAACTATTAGGAGAAGATGCAGACAAACTATGGAATGAACTTTCACAGTTCGTGACAAAATTAGAGTACACAGAAGGAAATATGATGCCTGAATTATCCTATTCCCCTGCAAAAAAATAATATGATTTTGATTTTAAAAACCTTCTTACTATTTTAAAACTATGCTGTCAAAATCATTATTACTTTTTTCAATACCCTTCATCCTTGCATTGTTTTTTATGCATGCAGTGCAAGGACAAAAGAGCAATAACGTGGAGGTGGTAAAAAATATTTATGAAACATTGCAAAATAGTAGTACCGCTTCAAAGGATATTATGGCATTGACCCCGTCCATAAAATGGGATGAAGTCAATATTATCAATAATTTTAATGAAAGATATTCCATCACCTTTTTGGCTATTATAAATAATGAATGGCGAGACCTATCATTTCAAAACCTGGTGTACCACAAAATTAAAGAAAACAAAATTTTGGTATCAGGAACAGTTACTGGTCGTCAGCCAACAGAATGTGAAGGCATCCTAACAGAATTTCAACATTTATGGACACTTATAGACGGCCAAATAACCAGTTTAACAGAACAACAAATTTAAAAACCAACAGTATGAAAAATTTATTAATTATAGGACTTGCAATAGTCTTATTCACCTCTTGTAATCAAGAAAAGCGCTACACCCAACAATCGCCTGAAATCGATACCTACAAAAAATCAATGGATGATTACAAAAATATGAATTGGGAAGGCATGTCTATACATTATGCGGATACTGCAAAAATTGCTAATAATGTAATTCAAGAAAAAGCAATTACCATTTCCCAAGCTATTGAAAAAAACAAAGAAGACGCTGCTATGTTCTCATGGGTGGTTGAAAAAGAAGAATATGAAATGGTAGTGACTGATAAAGGAGAAACCTGGGTAAATTTTTGGGGTTTATGGAAAGGAACCATGAAATCTACAAAGAAAGTATATGAAATTCCATTTCATACCACAGCACGCTTTATAGATGGAAAAATTGTTGAAGAATACGGCTATTGGGATAACTCTGAAATTGTATCTGACTTAGAAAAACTCGAAAGAGAATCGGCAACAACAGCTAAAGATTCCTTAGTAGAATAATAACTTCATAACAGGAAGACTATTTTGTGTAAACAAATTGGGTAGGAGTAAACTATATACTTTTCATGTTTTATGGTTATTAAACAATTAGCATAAACTACTGCCGTCTTCCTGTTTTTAATTGTATATAAAAAACCTCTTGTATCTTCTATTGTTTTTCATCCATCAGGATTCAAAAAGATTAAAAAATTAATTTAACTAATAGACGCCCACTTTCTCATAACAATAAAAATGAAAAAAATAGGAATCATAGGTGGTTCAGGCTTTATAGGAAGCTATATCACCAAACAATTTTTAGAAAATGGTTTTGAGGTAAAAGTCTCAGCAACCAACATTAAACGCGAAGATAAATACGAACATTTAATGGAATTAGAGAATGCCGAAAACCTTTACATTAGCGAACTTAATGTAGAAAACAAAGCAGCTCTATGTGATTTTGTGAATGATTGCGATATTGTAGTACATTCCGGCACTCCTTTTCAGCTCAACTTTAATGATGCACAAAAGGAATTGTTTGATCCCACTATAAAGGGCACAGAAAACTTCCTACAAGTTATCAACGAAACACCGAGCATTGAAAAAGTGGTAATCATTGCTTCTGTAGCTGCATACAACACCAATTTTCCGCTTCCTGCAGGAGGAAAAACACCAACAGATACCTTTAGTGAAAATAACACCCCTTTTATAAGCGAAGAAAGCCATCCGTATGCACAGGCAAAATTTATCGCCAACCAAAGTGTGGAAAAATTCATGAAGGAAAATCCCAAACTTTCTTTTGAAATCACTACGGTATCACCGGTGGGAGTTATGGGAAAATCGTTGTCAAATAGAGAAGACTCTACTTCAACCGGCTTACAATTTTTGATTAAAAACAAAATAGCACCAAACCCATTTGTACAAATGCTCTATGACACCAATGCTGAAATGGCCATAGTAGATGTCAGGGATGTTGCAGAAGCGGTTTTCCTTGCTGCGACAATTTCCGGTTTACACGGTAAAAACTATTTGTTGAGTAGCGAAACCTATTCGATTAGCGATATGAGCTTAATGCTAAACCAACAAGAGCCTAAAAATCCATCAAAAGTCATCTATCAAAATCAATTGGCAACAAACGATTTAGGAATTCAATTCAGACCCGTTAAAGAAACTTTAAACAATTATTAAAAATGGAAAATTCAATTCAAAAACCCGAATACTTTTTATTACGTCCCGAAGTGGAAAAAGCTTACGGCTATTCCCATGCAGTAAAAATTGGCAACCACATCAAAATTTCAGGTGCTGTGAGTATGGACAATGAAGGCAACCCCACTGCTGTGGGTGATATGGGACAACAAATGAAAAACTGCTATTCCGATTTGGAAAAAGTGCTCAAACATTTCAACTGCACTTTTGATGATGTGGTAAAAGAAGATGTCTTTGCCACAAACATGCCCTTATTTCTTGAGCATGCAGGCTACAGGACGCAAATTTATAAAAACCATTTCCCTACCGGCTCCTGGCTAGGTGTAAAAGAATTGGCGTTGCCTGAGTTTCTTATTGAAATTGAAATGGAAGTTTACAAAAGGGAATAAAAATAAAGTTTAATATTATGGATTTAGGATTAAAAGGAAAAAATGCAATAATTACAGGAGGTAGTAAAGGAATCGGTAGAAGTATTGCTTTAACACTTGCCGAGGAAGGTGTCAACGTGGCCATTTGTGCACGAGGAAAAGAAGCTTTGAAATCAACCGAAAAAGAACTTCTTGAAAAAGGGGTTAAAGTATTTGCGCAAACGTGTGACATTGGCGTAACAGAACAATTAGAAAGTTTTCTGGACAATGTAAAAAATCAGTTTAAAACAGTCGATATTTTAGTTAATAACGTTTCAGCTTTAAGCTTGGGCGATGACTATAGCGACTGGGAAACTTCCATCAATGTAGATCTATTAGGCAGTGTCAAAGCTACCAGAAAAGTCATTCCTTGGATGCTTGACGCTGGTCATGGAAATATTTTGTTTATATCATCAGGCTCTGGTCTCGAAGCGGGTTCGCCACCTGCTTATGCCGCAGCAAAAGCCGCTGTTATCAGTTATTCTAAAACAATGGCTATTCAATTGGCACCCAAAAACATAAGAGTAAACACCCTTGCTCCCGGCTCAGTAGAGTTTCCCGACGGACTCTGGGAATTAACAAAAACACAAAATCCTTCATTATACGAGTGGGCACTCAATTCTATTCCTTCCGGAAGATTGGGCACACCAGACGAAATAAGCAAAGTTGCCACATTTATAGTGTCACCTTGCGCTAGTTGGGTCACCGGCACTTGTCTTGCCGTAGATGGTGGACAACACAAAGCAAATTTATAACCAGAAAAATCATATCAATTAAAAACCACTTATAAAATTAAAAACTATGAAAGTATCCGCATATGCAGCCAAAGGCCCTAATCAACAACTGGAAGCCTTCTCCTATGAAATGGGAACGCTTGGTTCGGAACAAGTGGATGTTAAAATTCTCAATTGCGGGATTTGCCATTCAGACCTCAGCATGATGAACAATGACTGGGGAATGACCACCTACCCCATTGTTCCCGGTCATGAAGTTGTTGGCGAAGTAATCGCCGCCGGCAATGCGGTTAAAAACATAAAAGTGGGTGACAAAGTAGGTGTGGGCTGGTTTTCCGGCTCCTGCATGTCCTGCCATGAGTGCATGGACGGCTCCCATCACCTTTGTGCTTCTGCAGAGTTCACCATAGGAGGTCGCCATGGTGGCTTTGCAGATTATGTGCGTAGTCATTGGTCCTGGGCCATTCCCTTACCCGAAGGCATCAACCTGGATAAAGCAGGTCCGCTGCTTTGCGGTGGAATCACGGTTTTTAATCCCATATTGATTGCAGGGGTAAAAGCAACAGACAAGGTAGGCGTCATCGGGATCGGCGGTTTAGGACATATGGCGCTCAAGTTTCTCAATAAATGGGGTTGTGAAGTGATTGCCTTTAGCTCCAATCCCAGTAAAAAAGAATCCATTTTGGCCATGGGAGCCACCAAAGTGGTCGATTCCACAAATCCTGAAGAGTTGGCTAAAATCGCAGGTACTTTGAATTTTATCCTGAATACTGCCAATGTAACCCTAGATTGGAATTCCTATTTGGTAGCACTGGCTCCAAAAGGAAAATTTCACAACGTAGGTGCGGTTTTGGAACCATTGGCCATTCCGGCATTTACGCTGCTCACCGGACAAAAATCGGTTACCGGAAGTCCGCTTGGGAGTCCGGCATTGACAAGAACCATGCTTGAATTTTGCGTGCGCCACGACATCTACCCAATTACAGAGGAATTCCCGATGGCAAAAGTAAATGAAGCTTTAGCCCATTTAGAATCTGGGAAGGCACGTTACAGGATTGTATTGAAAAACTAAAACTAGATTTATTTAAAATAAATAGAAACTTATGAAAAAAGCAATCATACTTCTCATTTTAATTCAGTTCTCTAATGTTGTTATTGGACAAGGAAAAGATGACATCTCACTATCTTTTAACCACATAGCACTATCGGTTAAAGACATCAATGTATCTGCCGAATTTTACACAACCGTTCTCAATTTGAAAATAATTCCATTGAACACAAATCGTAATGATGTAAAATGGATTTCATTGGGAGATGGAAAAGAATTACACCTGCTATCCTTTGTAGAAGGTGATATTAAGACGAATAAAGCCATTCACCTTGCTTTATCAACTGCCAATTTTGATGCATTTGTTCAAAAACTTACAGATAGGAAAGTTGCGTATTCTGATTTCCCCGGCAACCTCAATAAAATTAACGTAAGACCTGACGGAATCAGACAAGTGTTCTTTCAAGACCCGGATAGTTATTGGATTGAAGTGAATAGCATTAAAGAATAACATAAAACCAGCTTAGAACATGCGCTTTAATAAATTGTTTTTATAGTTTCTAAACAAAAATTTTGAACTTAAAAATTCCAAATTTATCATAACCTAAAACCAAAAAATAACATAGAAAAACAACTTAATACAAAACAACATGAAAACAATTAAAATACAATTAGCAACAATTATGCTGGTAATGGTAAGCCTTACCGCTTTCAGCCAAGAAACCGTCAACAATGAAAACGTGACCATTATTGACGGGCTTTACAAAGCCTTTTCCGCAGGTGATATCCCTGCCGTGCTGGGTGCTTTGGATGCCAATGTCGTTTGGTACGAGGCAGAAAGCAATCCCTACGCAGATGGCAACCCTTATATCGGTCCGGAGGCCGTGCTGAACGGTGTTTTTGCACGTGCAGGTGCAGAGCATGACTATTTTAAGCTGGAAGATATTCAGCTGCACGAAATGAGCAACAATAAAATTCTGGCCACCCTGCGCTATAACGCAAAATTTAAGGAAACCGGCAAACTTTACAATGCACAAGTAGCCCATCTTTGGACTTTAAAAGATGGAAAAATCATTGGTTTTCAGCAGTATGTGGATACAAAAAAATTAAATGATGCAGTGAGTAAATAATGGTATTGTACTAAACACCCGTTAGAGTCAATTAATATGAACACAAGATTATTAAACTTAATAGTGCCATTAATATTCATTTCAATGATGTCTGCATGTAAATCGGAAAAGGATGAATACAAAAAAATGCTTGAATTTGCAAAGGACTACACGGCTGCCTGGAACAGTAAACAGCCCGAAAAAATGGCCTCATTTTATGCTGAGGATGGATCACTTGTGGTAAACAACAAAAAACCGGCGGTTGGAAGAAAACAAATAGCAGCAACTGCGCAATCCTATATGGAGGCTTTTCCTGATATGGAATTAACGATGGATAGCTTAACAGTACAGGAAAATACCTATAGATATTACTGGACTTTCAAGGGAACCAATACCGGACCCGGAGGAACCGGAAACAAAGTTGATTTTAGTGGGTTTGAAGAATGGACGATGAATGATAAGGGGCTTGTACAAAAGTCAGTGGGAAGCTACGATGCTGAAGTGTATCAAAGACAGCTTCAAGACAAGTAAAAAATTAAAACTGGCATTAACAGCGTAATAAATTATACCGGGGAAATTGGCAGATGCTGAAAAGTAATAATGAAGAAAAAAGCATAATGAAAAATACATTAGTATATATCGTCATCACTTTCATAAGCATGCATTACTTATCAGCACAAACGAATGCTTCTAAAAGCTCACAAAAAAAACTTGAAACTGCTTTCACCGAAATGTGGGCAAACACAACCTTTTCAGACGACTATGACTATTTTAAAACAGAAGTTTCTAACAATTATGTAGCCATGAATGAGGAGGGTACCGGCCAAATGCAGGAGGAATTATTTGTGGACATTGACCAACTTAAACGATTAGAAAAGGCCACTTTCGAATTCTTTGATCAAAAGATAAGAATTAATGGCGAGTTTGGCATTATCAACGGAAGATCCAAAGCCTATTTTGACGGAGAACATGTGGCAGAATTTTTATACATAGCCCTATTTATAAAAGAAGATGATAAATGGAAATACGCAGGCTGGAAAGGAACTTATTTAAAAAATTCACCGAAACTAAACCTCTCTATGGGAAAGAATTGATGAAAAAATTTAGAACTATATGACTTTAAAAACACACCGCATACAGTCCATAGATTTTTTAAAAGGCTTCGTCATTGTTTTAATGGCTCTAGACCACGTAAGGGATTATTTTCACATAGATAATTTCTACTTCGACCCTACTGATGTAGAACAGACGAATGGCTGGTTGTTTTTTACACGATTCATCACTCATTTTTGTGCCCCGGTATTTGTGTTACTCGCCGGAACCTCTGCCTTCTTTGTACAACAAAAGATAGGAAAAAACGCCGTAAGTAAATGGCTCCTCAAAAGAGGTGTGTGGCTAATTTTTTTAGAAATAGTTGTGATTAGCTTTGCCTGGCGGTTTCAGTTCAATTTTAATTCTATACTATTTCAAGTCATCTGGCTCTTGGGTGCCTCCATGCTTTTTTTGGCTTTATTTATCCATATTCCTAAAAAGCTGATGATTGCAATATGCTTGATTGCCATTTTTGGACACAATGCTTTAGATGGTTTTACAACTAGTACCTATAATGAGGTTTGGACAGTTTTGCACGTTATGGCTCCTTTTCAACTTACGGAACAAGTGAGTCTTTTTATAGCCTATCCACTCATTCCTTGGATTTTTGTCATGCCATTGGGCTATTATCTGGGTGATTTGTATAAATCGGGTTTTGATACCGCTAAACGACATCGATTCTTACTAAGCATAGGTTTTTCAGCAATTGTATTGTTCTTTGTCTTGCGTTTCGCAAATATCTATGGTGATTTGGTGCCATGGACCACTTATGATGATTTCTCAAAAACAGTGCTTTCCTTTTTTAATGTAACCAAATATCCGCCATCACTCTTGTTTTTATTGATTACGCTGGGACCCTCCTTAATTGTGCTTTCATTAGCCGAAAGATTTCAGGGAAAATTATATGATGTAATGATTCTTTTTGGGAAAGTACCCATGTTTTTTTACATCATTCACATTTACTGGATCCATCTGTTGGCCGTTTTGGCCGTATATCTAACCGGCTATGACCCAAAACTGATGGTTATTGACGTGTGGATTGGGTTTGTAACAGAATTACAAGGCTATGGCTTTTCACTGGGTGTTGTGTACCTGATCTGGCTGTTTGTGGTCGTGAGTTTATATCCTGTATGTAAATGGTATTGGAATTTTAAAAAGAACAATCGGCAATACGGGTGGCTGAGTTATTTATAAAAAAAATTTATATTTATCATAACCAACTAATAACCAACGCATGAAACTAAAACAAACCTTAATCCTCACGGTGATTTTAAGCCTGATAAGCATCACCGTCTGGGAGCTTTACTGGCGAGCACAAGGCTATGTTCCTGATTTGGATGACGACAAGTACCTCTGGGCCAAAACGCGGGTAAAAGTAGAAAAAGCATCAGAAAATGATGTGGTTATCATCGGGTCATCCCGTGTACTTTTTAATATTCAACTGCATCAATGGGAGGCCTTAACAGGTATCAAACCCATTCAACTGGCGAATGCCGGATCTACACCGCTACCCACTTTTCACGATATCGTTGAAAACACCAATTTTAAAGGTACCATAATCGTTGGGGTCACCCCACCATTGTTTTTTTCTACCACCTTTGAGCAAGCCCCGCCCTGGACAAGGGCGTCATCAAGATCTGAGTTTTACAAAGACCGAACTTATGCACAACGTCTCAATTTTATATTGTCCATTCCTTTACAAAATTCATTGGCGTTCCTATCCAATGATGATGAAGCCTGGTATGACGACATCAATTTAAAAGCGTTGTTAAACACCATCAAATTACCCAACCGTATAGATAAACCAAAAGAACCACCTTTTAGAAGGTTTCAGGATATTGATAGGTATCGAAATGTGCGTATGAAAGAACGCATGGTCACCGATACCGCATTTGCCAATTCTATCAAGGCGGTTTGGAAATCGATGCTTACCTCTGAACCCAAACCACCACCACCTGACAAAGAAGGAACAATTGCATTTTTCTTAAAAAACCTGGAAAAATTTGAAGCCCGTGGCGGTAAAGTTATTTTACTGCGTTCACCTTCTGATGGCTTTTTTGATGAATTGGAACGCATGATAACTCCCCGACCTGAGTTTTGGGAAGAACTGGTTGCCCAAGCGAATACACCCGCCATTCATTATCAGGATTACGATAAGCTCAAAAACTTCAAAACCATTGAATGGTCGCACCTATCTGCCACTGATGCCGATATTTTTACCAGGAATCTGGTTGAAATACTTTTGGAAGAAAACCTCATCACTAACCTAAAAACCAACTAATCATGTTATTCAATTCACTAAGTTTCTTCGTGTTTTTGGCTGTAGTGTTGGTTCTTTACTATACCAAAATCTTTAATTGGACCGGTAAAAAAAGAATGTTACTGCTGGCCAGTTATGTGTTTTACGGATTCTGGAATCCGCCCTTAGTTATTTTACTTTGGATTTCAACAGTGGTGGACTGGACTGCCGGTAATAAATTGGCAGTTGAGCAAAACCTGCGTAACCGAAAACTGTGGTTGTTGCTCAGTTTAGTGGTCAACCTTGGCTTTTTAGCATTTTTTAAATACCGTGATTTCTTACTGGATAATTTTACGGCTGTTGCAGATACCTACGGTTATGGCTATCAAACACAACCTTTGGATATTCTTTTACCTATGGGTATTTCGTTTTATACGTTTCAAACCATGTCTTACACCATAGATATGTATAATCAAAAGACAGAACGTGCCAAAACTTTTTTGGATTTTGCACTGTATGTCACCTTTTTTCCCCAGTTGGTGGCGGGTCCTATTGTAAGAGCCAAAGAACTGATGTTCCAGTTTTACGAAGAAAAAAAAGCCACTTTAGAGCAATTCATCTGGGGACTGTTTTTATTGACTTTGGGGCTCTTTCAAAAAGTGGTATTGGCAGATACCCTGTTGGCCGATACTTCTGATACCGTTTTTGGAGCCAAGGAAGCTTTGAATTTCTGGGATGCCTGGGCGGGTACACTGGCATTCTCCGGACAAATTTTCTTTGACTTTGCCGGCTACTCCACCTGTGCCATCGGTATTGCTATGATGCTGGGCATTATCTTGCCGCATAACTTTATGTACCCCTATGGCGCTATTGGTTTTTCAGATTTCTGGAAGCGCTGGCACATTTCACTCTCCACCTGGCTGCGCGATTATTTATACGTCCCACTTGGAGGAAACCGGTTTGGGGTAATCAGAATGTATGCCGCACTGATGATTACCATGTTGTTGGGTGGGCTTTGGCACGGTGCAGCCTGGACCTTTGTGGTTTGGGGTGCCTTGCACGGAATTTACCTAATCATCGAAAAAGCACTGAAACACAAAGTGCCTGTAAAAATTACGTTTTGGAATGGAATCTTTTTTGCGTTCTTAACATTCACTTGCATCAATTTTACCTGGGTGTTTTTTCGCGCAAACGAATTTAGCATTGCAATAAACATGATTGAATCCATGGTTTTTTTAAATCCAGATGGATTGTTGCTACTAGAGTATTTTGATTTGCTCAAAGTATTTTTTCTTATATTGGTATTGTTTATTACCCACTGGTATATGCGCCGATACACAGTAAAAAGGGTAGCCGAAAATTTACCGGTTTGGCTATTTGCAGTCGCGTGGGCAACTATGGTGTTCTTGATTATGATTGCACAAGGCAATGGTGAACAATTTATTTACTTTCAATTTTAAAATGTATTCCATTAAAAATACAAACCAATAATAATAATTAAACCTTTTACAAAATGAAAAACAATCACAAAAACTGGACGAAAGAAGAATTGAAAATCTACATCCTGCTTTTATGTGCCAAAGCAGATGGAGAAGAAACACCCGAAGAAATCGAACTGATAAAGTCAAAAACCACTCAGGAAACATTTGATAAAATCTATGAGGAATTTAAAGGTGACAAAAAGAAAAAAAGTTTAAAAAAAATTGAAGCTGCAATAGGATACCATTATTATGATGTTATGGAACTTGTAGCCCTCAGAAAAGAAATATACAACGTTTTTATGGTAGATAAAAATTTAGCAATGAAGGAACGCTATTTAGATAAAATACTGGACAACATTATTTATTGATGTGCTTCCATCTTAGAACAAAATTTTTTTTGAGTTAAAACCTACCAAAACTAAAAGCCTTATGAAAACGTTTCTTTTCCTTGCAACAATCCTTTTAATTTCTGCTTGCTCAACACCACCCAATCCGGCAGTAAAAGTCAACAATTTGGCAGACAGGTATGTGGAAACTTTCTTTACCACATTCCCTGAACTTGCTGCAATGGTTGGTGCGCCTGACCTGTACCCTGAGAAACTTAGCGACAGATCCTTCACTGCTCTAAAGCAATGGGAAGCCACCGAAAACCAACTTTTGGATGAGTTGAATGCAATTGACCGCAATGCACTCAACGGGATGCCCGAAAGTATTACCTACGGTTTTTTAAGGGAACTGCTTGAAGCCTCCATTGGTGTGAGAACCTGCAGGATGGAGCTTTGGAAAGTAAGCCCGACCTACACGGGATGGCAAAATGAACTTCCCTTCGCCTTCTCCTCCCTGCCGATTGAAACAGAGGGTCAACGCGACAATCTCTATCAAAGATTAACCCAGTTGCCGCGATTCATACGTGCAGAAACAATCAACCTCAAGGAGGGCATTCGTCTTGGATATACCGCACCAAAAACCGGCGTTGAAGCTGTGATAGGGCAAATGGACGCTCTGCTTGGAACACCGGCTGACGAATCCCCATTTGCAAGCTTTGGTAAACAGGATTTTCCTGAATTCCACGAGCGTCTCACTGCACTTGTTGAAATGGAAATCAATCCCGCAATAGCGGAATACAGAGACTACCTGCAGAACGAATATCTGTCAAATGCAAGAATTGAGGTGGGTGCAAATGCACTTCCCGACGGTGACTCCTGTTACAAAGCCTCCACCCGATTTCATATTACATCAATTCTTTCGGCTGAAACCATTCATCAAATGGGTCTTGACCAAATGGAAAAAATACAACAACAGCTCAGTGAGATTGGGGAACGCAGTTTTGGAACAAGCGATCCGGCTGAAGTTTTGAGAATCGTTAAGGAAGACCCGAAATATCGCTTTTCAAGCCGGGAAGAAATCATCCAAATGGCTGAAGAAGTCACAGAGCGTGCAGAAGCTGCACTTCCAAATTGGTTCGGAAAAGTGCCCGAAATGACCGTTGAAGTAGTACCCTATCCCTCCTATCAGGAAAAAAATGCACCCCTGGGTCAAGCCCTTTTTTCATCTCGTGATGAGAAAAGTGTTGGACAATACATCATCAACACCTATGAGCCGGAAACACAATCAAAGTCCTTTGTAGAATCGCTCTCCTTTCATGAAGCCCATCCCGGGCACCTGTTTCAGATGTATGTTGCTAAGGCAGGAGCAGAAATTCATCCCATAACCAGTTATTTTTTTCTTTCCGGATTTGGGGAAGGTTGGGCGCTATACACAGAGCGACTGGCAGAAGAAATGGGTTTGTACACTTCAGATGTATCGCGAGTGGGATGGCTGGCCAGTGAGGCACATCGTTCAGCACGGCTAGTTGTGGATTCAGGGATGCATGCAATGGGTTGGACCCGTCAAGAATCTATTGATTACTTGGCGCAGTACACAACACTTACGCCCAACCAAACTGTTGCAGAAACAGATCGTTACATTGCCGCACCGGGTCAGGCTACCTCTTACATGGTGGGTGCCCTTGAAATCTTGAACCTGCGCAGCGAAGCCGAACAGGCACTTGGTGAAGCATTTGATATCAAGGCTTTTCATGACCTTGTGCTGGAAGATGGCACCATTCCTCTGGCGATGCTGCAGAAAAAAGTGAGAGGTTGGATTGAGAAGAATAAATAAACATCGCTACATCCTCACAGATTTCAACAATCTGTGAGGATTTAAATAAATAATGAATCTATGTTAAAAATTTTTTGAAAAATCCGTCAAAACCTTCTTAATGAAGGTAAAACCACAAACTATCTTAAATACGCCATTGGCGAAATTATCCTTGTGGTGATCGGGATTCTGATTGCCGAAAACCTTGCCCCATCCCTAAAGGGTGGGTTTTCTAAATTTGAACTATGAAAAACGATCCACTAAAAATATCAGGAATGCACGATGGTGCAACACCAAAAGTGTTTAGAAATGCTGCCAAGCTTCGGGAAAATATGACTGAACCTGAAATAAAATTATGGGATTATTTAAAAACAAAGCCAATGGGTTTTAAATTTAGAAGACAGCATCCTATTGCAGGATATATTTTGGATTTTTACTGTCACAAACTCAGATTATCCATAGAAGTTGATGGAGGCTATCACCTCAATAAAGAACAAAAAGAATTAGATACTCAAAGGACTGAGTATATAAAAAGTGTCGATATCACAGAATATAGATTTACAAATGAAGAAATTTTAAATCAATTTGAAAAGTCAATCGAATTTATAAACTCAAAACTGCGCGCAGGCACCCCTTTAGGGGTTGGGGGCGAGCGTGGGCATAAAAAATAATAACAATGATAAAATTCTTCCGCAACATCCGCAAAAAACTCATCGAGCAAAGCAAAGTTCGTAATTACATTTTTTATGCCATAGGTGAAATTGTGCTGGTTGTCATCGGAATTTTAATCGCATTGCAGGTCAATAACTTCAAAGAAAGCAAAGCTCAAAAATCACAAGAAGCTGTTTATCTAAAGTTTATTCTTGATGATTTATTGCTGCAAAAACAAGAAAATAGTACGCAACGTAATGCAATTACAGCCCATATATCTTTTGAAGATAAACTTATTGACTACATCAGCATCCGGTTTAAAGTAGATTTCAATCAAAGAGAAGATGTGAAGTTTTTACTTAGTACGCTTCCTGTTGGAAGAACCTATGGTGCATATGAAGCTACTTTCTTAGATCTTACCTCATCGGGAAATATCGCTCTAATCTCGAATCAGGAACTCAAGAATCAAATCCTTCAACATTATCAGATTCAAAAAAGAGATCGTGATGTAATTAATAACAATACGTTAAATACTTATAAGGAAATGTGGATTGAGCTTATTGTCAGAAATCTTATTGTGATTAGCCCCAGTTTAAATGAATTTGTTCAAGATTACAGTGTGCTGGAATTCAATTCTTCGTTGGAATTTCTGGATGACACCTTGTTTGAAAATCTATCCAAAGAAGAAAATTTAATACTCATACAGAATGTGCTGGCTTACAAAGTAACAACAACAAAAATCGCAGTCAAGTTTATAGATAATAGCGATGCCAGAATGAATAGGTTAATTCAGGATATAAAAACTGAACTTAAGACGCTTTAAAATGATTAAATTCTTTAGAAAAATACGCAAAAACCTTCTTAATGAAGGCAAAGCCACCAGGTATTTTAAATACGCCATTGGCGAAATCATCCTTGTAGTGATTGGGATTTTGATTGCTTTGAGAATTAATAACTGGAATGAAACCAAAAACTAATTAACTTTCAATAAAATAACACTAATAACCTAAAAAAAATAATCTCATAAAATGAAAACTAAATTACTCATCTTCTTCAGTATTACGACCTTTCAACTAAGCGCCCAGAATTATCAAAAAATCCACAACAAAGCCATCGTTATAGATACTCACAATGATATTTTAATGAAGGCTGTTGACCAAGGGTTTTCATTTGATGAAGATTTAACCGGAAAAACGCATAGTGATTTAGCTCGCTGGAAAAAAGGCGGCTTGGATGTACAAGTCTTTTCAGTATATAGTGACGGCGGCACAAAAAAAGCCTATGATCTCGCAAACAGGGAAATGGACAGTTTAGATGCCGTTGTATCTCGCAACCCAAATAAAATTGAAAAAGTTGCCAACTATTCCGAACTCATAAAGGCGGTAAAACAGCATAAAATTGCAGCCATGTTTGGTGTGGAAGGGGGACACATGATTGAAGATGACCTAAAAAAATTAGAAGCCCTATACCATCGAGGCGCTCGGTATTTAACCTTAACGCATAACGTGGCACCTTCATGGGCAACCAGTGCTGCTGATGAAGTGACTAATCCTTATTTAACTCACAAAGGATTAAATGATTTTGGTAAACAGGTCGTTAAACGTATGAATCAGCTTGGTATGTTGATAGATGTGAGTCACTCTGGCGATCAAACCTTTTGGGATGTAATAAACTTGACTTCAAAACCTATAATCGCTTCTCACAGCTCCGTTTATAGTTTGGTGCCTCACAGACGTAATTTAAAAGATGACCAAATAAAAGCCATTGCCAAAAATGGTGGTGTCATTCAGGTCAATTTTCATCCAGGATTTATAGACCCTAGCTTTGACGAAAAAGAAACCGCTTTTTTACTAAAACATAAAGTAGAATTAGATTCATTGATGAAAAGTGGCATGGATGAATGGTATTCCATGGATTACCTATATAAAAAATATAAAGTAGAAACAGAATCCATGCGACCACCTTTATCCATGCTTATAGATCATATTGATTATATAGCAAAATTAGTTGGTGTTGATTTTGTTGGCTTGGGCTCTGATTTTGACGGTATCAACCTAACGCCTCAACAATTGGATGATGTTACCACTTATCCACTCATTACAAAAGCATTATTAGATAAAGGATATAGTAAAAAAGATATTCATAAAATTTTAGGCCAAAACTTTTTAAGAGTTTTAAAAGCCAATGAAAAAAATAACTAAAACAAAACAATTATGAAAAACACAT
>Ga0210022_1001386_pt1 | contig 16140 bp, 9 predicted proteins | sample CryGeymeta201520_FD_183984 | JGI IMG/M metagenome (GOLD analysis project Ga0210022, IMG submission 183984) | Groundwater microbial communities from Crystal Geyser aquifers in Utah, USA - Crystal Geyser metaG 2015-20 (SPAdes) (version 2) | ecosystem: Environmental > Aquatic > Deep subsurface >... | reverse complement strand
CTTGCCACGTCTTCGGCGTCGAGCAGCAGCGTGTGCTCGTCAACATCCGCGACGACCGGCGTGCCGCCCTGAAACGCCACGCAGTTTGCGGTCGCTGCAAAGGTGATGGCGGGGATGATGACCTCACCCCCTGCCCCGATGCCGATGGCATACATGGCGCAGTGCAAAGCCGCAGTGCCGTTGCACACGGCGACCGCGTGGTCGGCGTCCACGAATTCAGCGAAGCGTTGCTCAAACTCAGGAACCTTCGGACCGGTGGTGAGCCAAGCGGAGCGGAGCGCCGCAACGACAGCGTCGATGTCGTCTTCGTCGATGCACTGACGACCGTAAGGCAATGGTGAGGGATTTTCCGATGTGTTCTGTTCAGCCACTCGACTACTCCTGATCAAGAAGCTCTCTCAGCTCCTCCACGCTCAGCCACTCCGTGTTAGCGTCGCTGGTATAGGCAAAGCCTTCGGGAAGGGGCTTGCTGTCCGGCCATTGGGGTTGCTCCCACCACGGATGGGTGGGAGTCACCACAAATCTGTCCTCAAACTCAAAGGAATTGCGCGCTTCGTCTTCCGAGATCAATGCCTCGTGCAGTTTCTCTCCCGGTCGGATGCCAATGAACTCGACATCGATGTCGGACGCGATGGCCGCCACCAGGTCCATCATTCGCATACTGGGTATCTTAGGGACGAAGACTTCACCACCGTGCATCAGCTCGATGCAACGGATGACAAAGTTCACGCCGTAATTCAGCGTTAGCCAGAAGCGCGTCATACGCTTGTCAGTGACGGTGAGGGTTCCCGTCTCGCGCTGTTTCAGGAACAAAGGAACAACGCTGCCGCGGCTGCCCACCACGTTGCCGTACCGGCAACAAGAAAGGCGAGTGCCACTTCCTGCCGCGTAGGCATTCCCTTGGATGAACATCTTCTCCGCGCACAGCTTGGTGGCGCCATACAGATTTACGGGGTTCACTGCTTTATCGGTGCTGATCGCCATGACCTTTTCCACGCCGCAGTCGATGGCGCTTTCGATGACATTCTGTGTGCCGAGAATGTTCGTCTTCACCGCCTCAAACGGGTTGTATTCACAAGCAGGCACCTGCTTCAGCGCCGCTGCGTGAACAACGATGTCCACTCCGGCCATCGCTCGACGCAACCGCTCTCCGTCTCGCACGTCGCCGATAAAGTAGCGCAGGTTGGGGCGGTCGAATCCTCCGGTGCGCATCTCGTGCTGTTTCAACTCGTCTCGGCTAAAGACAATGAGTCTCTTCGGTGAGTGATTCTTCAACTGCGTCGCGATGAATTTTCTCCCGAAAGATCCGGTCCCCCCTGTGACGAGCACCGATTTCTCTGACCAGTTGACACTTTCAGGCATACTCATTGGCTCCATCCCTCGGGATTGCGCACCTGTTCGGTTCGCTCGACCTGCCACGGTATGGGGACTGCGATCACGCCACCGCGGTTGGACTTGGTAACATAGGACAGGAAGGATAGTTCGTCCTTGATCTCAACATAAATCCCTCTCCGGGTATCAATTCGCTCGGGTCCCACAGTTAAGGCCAGTTCGAGTTCGTAAGTTCCGTGGTTCAGCAGTGGGGTGGGAATCTCGAAGGAAGCGTGGTAACGGCCTGCGCTTCGCGGGAACTGGTCCTGCATGGTTTCGCCAATGTAGTTGTCCCAGTCTGAGTCTTGGGACACCAGGGCGCGGATGTTCTCTTGCGTCCAGACCTCCACGAACAATATCAAGGTCGGGAAATCCCGATGAAGCTCAAAATCCATTTCCACCCGGATGGGGTCGAGTACTCCGTGGCGAAGGCACAGGGAACCCGCTGAGTTCAGCACTCTGACCGCGAGGATTTGCCCTTCCATCGACTGCCTTTTCTCGTAAACAAATGCGGCATTTTCCGGTTTGGACTCTTCATCCATCGACGCTCTGTAGGCTTCAATCACGGCGGTTGGCTTGCCATCTCTCCGCAGGGCACCTCCGTCCAGCAGGATCGCTCTATTGCAGAGCGCCTCCACGGCCTTCAGGTTGTGGCTTACGAAAAACACGGTTCGGCCACCCGTTGCCACCTCTCTCATCTTGCCGAGGCATTTTCGCTGAAAGGACATGTCCCCAACGGAGAGGACTTCATCCACTACCAGGATTTCCGGTTCCAGGTGAGCGGCGACGGCGAAGGCGAGGCGGACAAACATGCCGCTGGAGTATCGCTTGACCGGAGTATCGAGGAACTTCTGTATTTCGGCAAAACTCACGATCGCGCCGAAGCGTCGCTCGATTTCCCTCTTCTTCATGCCAAGAATTGCGCCGTTGAGGTAAATGTTCTCTCGTCCCGTTAATTCGGGGTGGAACCCGGTGCCCACTTCGAGAAGGCTCGCAACGCGTCCTCGGAGTCTGACCTCCCCTTCTGTTGGCTCAGTGATGCGTGAAAGAATCTTGAGCAAGGTGCTCTTACCGGCCCCGTTGCGGCCAATGACACCGACAACTTCTCCCTGCTCAACCTCGAAAGAAACGCCCTTCAAGGCCCAGATTGTGTCTACGCCAACTCGCTCTTCGTTGCCATTCCGTGAGCCGCCAAAGCGCGCGGCCAGATTGCGAAACGGTGTTGCCGCAGCATCGACGATCGCTTCACGAATTGTCTTGTAGGGCGCCTCCGCTTTTCCAATGCGGTAGCGTTTGCCGAGATTCTCAACTTGAATGATGGAGTCTGACATGGGTTTTACTACACCACGTCGGCGAAGGTTCGCTCCATTCGTCGGAAATAGACCGCGCCACTTATCAGAATCAGGAGACTCAGGAAGGCAGCCAGCCCCAATGGAAACCACTGGAAGGGGCGATTGAGGAGCGCGGACCGATAGCCTTCCAGCAGCCCTGCCATCGGGTTAAGGATTGCCATTACGCGGTATTTCGCTGGTAGAAATGACAACTGATAGAAGACCGGCGATGCAAACATCCAGAGCTGAATCAGGAAGGGGATCGCATACCGGATATCACGATACTGAACATTCAGTGCCGACAACCACAATCCCATGCCCAAGGCCAGAACCATGGTCAGGACGACGAGGAGGGGAACCATCAAAGCCCCCGCTCCAGGCACGATGTGATAGTAGAAACACAGACCAAGGAGGACGATGAACGCCAGGACAAGGTCGAGCAACCCGGAGAGCACCGCAGACCCCGGCACGATGAGGCGCGGGAAGTAGACTTTCGTGATCAGGTTGGCGCTCCCGACAAGGCTGTTTCCCGACTGAGTGACGGCATTGGAGAAGAACGTCCATGGTACAACCGCACAAAAGTTGAAAAGGGGATACGGAACTCCCGCCGGCGCAATGCCTCTTGTGCGCCCCAGAATAAGCGAGAACACGATCATCGTGGCAACCGGCTGAATGATCGCCCAGGTGCCTCCGATCAGGGTCTGCTTGTACCGCACCTTGATATCCCGCCAGGTGAGAAAATACAGCAGCTCGCGGTACTCCCACAACTCACTCAGGTTGATGGAGGAAAGGCCCGTGGATGGTCTGATGAGCAGCCACGGTAGAGGACCTCCTTCTGCATGTTTGAGGGAATCCGTGGGCATTGATGCTGCTTCAGCGATCTGAGTGGTACCTCACAAATGCAGCCGCCCTCCCTTTGCGGGGTAACAGCCAGTCTGGCAAAGGAATCATCCCGTCTGTTCGGGGACCGCAGGGCTCTCGATAGGCCATTTTTCAACTGTACGGTTTGTTGCCGGAATGAAGCGCGCGGTTCGCGTGAAGAGAAGATGCATGTCAGGAACAGTTCCACGACAGGGCTGGCCCATCACGCTGAATGCAGCGCGGACGCTGAGCGCTGCTCGGAGATGTCGGCGCGCTCCCTCGTCGCCAGTTACCGCACATCAACCTGCACCTCAAGCGGATTGGAGCCTTTTTCGGCAAACCAGATGAGGTCGCCCTGGATCAAATCCCACTTCAGCGTGTAATCCCCCGGCGTCTCCGGCGCCTGAATCCTCGCAACGACGTCCACTGTATCGCCCTTTGAGACCGATGTCGAAAGGTTAGTCAGCAGCCCCTTGGTTACCACTGTCCTCCCGCTGCCGGAAAGCCATCGGTAGCTCAGTTGCACCGGCAAGGGGCCACCGGATTCCCACCGCAGCGCCCCGGTATTCTGGATGCGTATACGCACCGTGTAGGTCTGGCCGGCAACCTGCGTCTTGGGGCTGTCGTGACTGAGAAATTTCGCCAGGTACAGGCTGTCGACCGCCACGGGTATGTTCACCGTCGATGCGCCGCGGTTGCTGAACCATCCCTGGCCTTCCTGGAACAGGTCCCATTTCAGCGTGTAGACCCCGGGCATATCGGGAGCGCGCGTTTGGGCGTTAAGTGTCACTTCCTCCCCGAGGCTGACCGGGCGCTGCAAATCGGTGAGAATGGGCAGGCTCTCGACGTTGTTCCCCGATTCGTCGATCCAGTGGTATCCCAGCTTCACGGGATTTCTCCCGCCCAGCGCCCAAGTGAGGGTCCCGGTGTTCCGTATCGAGATCGAGACAGTGTAAAGCTGACCGACAATCATGTTGTTCGGATGGCTGCGCGCCGTGAAAGTAGCCGCATAGGAGGGGCGCGCCACGATCACTCCTACGTCAAGGGGTCGAGATCCCTGAGTGGAGAACCACAGTGAATTTCCCTGCACCAGGTCCCACTGAAGGGTGTAGGTGCCGGGAACCACGGGCGATTGAACCTGAGCGACGACCCCGGCGGAGCGTCCCGGATCAACGTCGTATGGCAATGAGGTGAGTGCGCCGCCGGGCTGACTCGTCGGGATGGAGACCGTGTTCCCCTGGTCATCGATCCAGCGATACCCAACCCCGATGGCGTTGGGCCCCTGATAGTACCACTTCATGGATCCCGTGTTCTTCAGCCTCAAGTTGGCGATGTAGATTTCTCCCGGAGTCATGCTCGAGGGAATGACGCGCTCCTCATATTCCACTCCATACAAACTGACCACCGTCACCGGAGCCTCGAGACTTGTCGCGCCCATATCGGAGAACCATGTGTTGCCTCCGAGGCGCAGATCCCATCGCAGCACGTATTTTCCCTGGACATCGGGAGCGCGAACGCGCGCATCCACTTTGACTTCAGTCCCAGAGGGCACAACCGCGGGAACTGCTGTGATCAGGGGCGGATCGTCGAGTGGGGTTCCGTCCATGTTGTACCAGTGATAGCCCATGCCCACCGGCTGCTCCCCCGTGCCCTGCCAGGAAGTGGCTCCGGTGTTCCGGATGGTCACTTCCACCGTGTATTGTTGGCTCGGGGTCATTCGTTCGGGCGTCCGCCCCCCGATGAACATGACACTGTAGGGCATTTCCACATTCACGCCCACGCGAATGGGCGAGGTATTACGCTGAGAAAACCAGAGCAGCTCTCCCTGGCGGAGGTCCCATTCCAGGATGTACTTCCCTTGTTCCGCCGGCGCTCTCACCTGCGCCTGCACAACGGCCTGCTCCTCATAGTTGACCGGCACCGGCAACGGCGACTTCAGGCCGTGGGTAATTCGGCCCTTGTCGTCAATCCACCGATAGGAGATCTGCACAGCGTTGTTGCCGCTGTTCAGCCAGGTCATGGTACCGACATTGCGGAGGGTCAAATCAACGGTGTAGACTTGACTGCCGATCATCGTCGTGGGCGTGTTGTGCTGCAGGTACTCGACTCCGAAATCGCTGAGCAGCTTCACTTGCCGTGTTGCGAACGCCGTATCCTCTTCCTCGTCGGTTGCAGCTACCCGAAGCGTGTATACCCCGGAAAGGCCGGATGTGTCCCAGCGCGCCAGCAGCCCGTCCTGAACCGGTGCGGTGATATTTTCCCGGATGGATACCCACTCGCTCGGGTTCTCGCCGACCCCATAGTCAACGCGTCCGGATTTAAGCGTGCCCGTTGCCGCGTTCAGGGAACCCAGGATGTCAACAATGCCCTGCACTCGCGCATCCGCCGGCGGGTGTGAGATGACGGCAACCGGCGGTTGCCGCCGCAGTTGCAGGACGAAGACGTCTTGATTGTTGTGCAGCGCCGCGTCAAAAACGATGCTGTCTCCCTGCGGAGACCAATCGGGAGATGAAACGCTGCCGCCGGCCGCGGGTGCCTCGCGAGCCGCCCCGCCCCCGCGACTGGCAAACCACAGCTCGCGACGACTATCGCGTTGCATCACGCCCACGAGTTTGGATCCGTTCGGGGACCACGACGGTTGCTCAAGCCCCCTAACGACGGAGTTTGGCTCGCCTCCGGTGCAGGGAATGACCCACGTTCCCCCCTTCCCCGGCTGCAGCGAAAAGTAGGCGATTATGCTGCCATCCGGAGACCAACTTGGGTCCCATGCGCCTGTCACCAGCAGTCGCGGGTTGCTGCCGTCAGACTGCATGACCCACAGGCTATCGGCGCCGTTCCTGTCGGAAACGAAGGCGATCTGCGACCCATCGGGCGACCAAGTGGGCATCCAATCGATGCTCTCGTTGTCTGTCAACTGGAGCTGCGTCGCGCGCTCCAAGTCTATAATCCATATATCCGGGTTGCCTCGACTCCCGCGATTGCTCGCGCAAGCGATTCTCTTCCCGTCCGGAGACCATGCAGGATCGTCGTAGAACTGGAAAGGCGACAAGGCTGCGGTGAGGCGATATGGATCTGTTCCGTCCGCATTCATGATCCAGAGGTCTTTGTTCCCCTGGCGACCGGACACGAAGACGACCTTGGTCCCGTCGGGCGAGAATGAAGGTTTGGCGTCGGTTTCACGCTCGCGCGTCAGTGGGGACACGCGACCAACCGAATAGGCCGCCATCGAGATGGAAGTGAGCGAAAACAGCAGAAGCACTGCGGCAGGCACGGCAAAGCGCAGACGCGCGCCGGCTGTCGAACTGGTTGAGTTCGATCGATTCATGGCGAGGCCTTTCTGATAGCGGGAGCGGCATACGGGGCAACACTGGGCCGTCACCCGTCGTATAGCCCTAACTCCAAAGTCTGAGGTGGTATTCTACACGATAGGGAAGTGAACGTCAACGTAAACAAGGATCGCGCGAGTGTCACGGACGTTGACCCTATCAGGTGATTTTGGTACACTCCATTTTGCCTGCAAACCCCTCGCAGGACTGCTCAGAGGAGAAGTCGGAGACAAAGGTGGCCGCCTTGCAGATTTCCCGCCGCGAAAAACGCTGGCTGGTGGCGTTTTCGGTCGGCATCATGCTGTTGACGATGCTGCCGTATCTTTGCGCCTGGGGGATTACGCCACCCGGGATGCGATACCAGTGGCTCCTTTACAACCCCGATGAACCGAATGTCCACCTCGCATGGATGAGACAGGCTGCCGACGGGCACGCGGCATTTGTGGACCTTTTCACCACCGAACCTCAACCTCGGATGTTCGTCCATCTGCTTTTTCTTGCTTTGGGTCTGCTTTCGCGGGTTCTGCACCTTCCTTTGGTAACCACGTACCACGCATTCCGGATTCTCGCGGGGATTCTGCTGCTGCATTCCGTCTACTGGCTGGCCGCATATTTCTTTCGGTCAGTTTCTCTACGCAGGACAGCGGTCTGGGTGACCGCGGTCTCTTCCGGATTAGGGTGGCTTGCGTTCACGCTGAACGTTGCGTTCACGCTGAACGACGGCGGCTCTGCAAATCCCGACCTGTGGGGATTGCGCCCGGTGGACGTGAGCCGTGGTCTCATGATGCCGGAAGGATTCACGTTCCCGTCCTTGCTCCTCTATCCACTTTTCACCTTCTCCATGTTCCTGATGGTTTGCTGTTTTCTTTACCTGCTGTGGGGCATGGAGGGGAGCAGCCGCAAAGCCCTCATAGCAGCGGGGCTGTGCGGTTTGATCTTGGGCAACATTCATACCTACAATCTCCTCGTTGTATACGCTGTGCTGTTCTTCTATCTATTGACAGGGCCGAACCTGAAAAGGGCGTCTGTCCTACGTCCTTGTGGGAAGGTTGCTCTTTTCATTGCCATCTCGTGCCCTGGTCTCATCTATCAATACATTAACTTCAGAACCAATCCCATCTTCCAGGAGAAGGCGCTCACACTGACTCACCCACAGCCTCCACTCGACATGGCCGTCAGTTACGGAGCAGTACTGGCGTTAGCCGTTTTGGGAAGCGCCATGCTTCTCGAGAGGAAGCGCGAAGAGGTCTTTCTGGTCGTCTGGTTGTTTGTCGGCTCCGCGATCATTTACGCGCCCGTGTCTTTCTCCCGCAAGTTGATTGAGGGTCTGCACATCCCCATGAGCATCCTCGCCGCGTATGCCATCGTGCGTCTCATCAACGGACTGCTCCTCAAACGACGGACTGTTCGTTCCGCGGGTGGAGGACAGCAGCGACGTTTGCGAGGTGTTTTGATCGGGGTGGTCGTTCTCGGAATGAGTCTCTCGAACGTGCAGTTTCTGAAATTGGTGATGGAATGGGTGCCGGAGAATAACGCTTCACGGCTGGGGGCTTTGATGCCGCCGTATTATCTTTCCGAGGACGACGTGGCTGCCACAGAGTGGCTGGAGAGTCACGCATCCGAGGACGCGATCGTTCTCTGTCTGCCGTACCTGGGGAGCTACCTCCCTTCGTTGACGGGGAAACGTGTGTTCATCGGTCATTGGGCTGAAACGCTGCGGTTCGCGGAAAAGCTGTCCTGGATTCGCGACTTCCTGGGTGGAGGCACTCCGGCAGGTGGCATGGACGCGCTCGGCGAGTCTGGCCAGTCGGTCTACTTCGTTTACGGTCTCTACGAACGTCTGGTGACCCCCGCATGGGTTCCTCCGCCCGGGTGGAGAGAGGTCTTCCAGCGGGGCAGCGCCACAGTCTATCAGTACACGGGAACCTGATGCGCCAACATGCACCCATCAAAGCGCCGCGCATATTTTCCAGCCTGCCCGGCTGGCCGAGGGATGCTGTCTGCTGCTTCTTATTGATTGTGCTCTCCGTTATCTTCCTCCACAAAGTCGTGTTCCTCGGGAAGGTTCTTCTTCCGGCGGATTTGCTGCTTCTGATGCCTCCGTGGAAATCCCATGCCGCAGAGATGTTCCCGGATTTTCATCGCGTCTACAACCCGATGCTCGATGTGATCCAGCAATACTATCCATGGCGGCTGTTCTCCTCAACCTGGATTCGTGAAGGAGTGCTTCCCCTTTGGAATCCCCACATGTTCTCCGGGACATCTTTCGTGGCGAACGGGCAATCTGCCATCTTCTATCCGCTGAACCTGCTCTTCTGCCTGATGCCGGTCAAGTTGGCGTTTGGATGGACGGCGGTGATGCATCTCGCCCTGATCGGGGTCAGCACCTACGGGTTCCTGCGGTGCATCCTGGCGCGCCGCGTCGCTGCGCTCACGGGTGCCGTCGCCTTCATGTTCTGCGGCTTTATCTCAGCGTGGCTCGAGTTCACGACGTTCCTCTGCACGGCGACATGGCTGCCCATTTCTCTGTACATCTTCGAGCGGACGGTTTGCCGTCATTCATCGGTCGCGTCGGACCCAACACCACCCTCTCGGTTTTACGTCGGCATGTCGCTGACCGGACTTTCCCTGGGAATGGCTCTCCTGGCAGGACACCTGCAGATCGGGCTTTATGTGTGGCTCACCTTCGGGGCGTATGCGGCCTACCGAATGATTTCCGTCGGCAGCGTCATTCCAGGTCGCAGCCAGGAACGCGCACGCACGCCCACACGCCCGCACTCGCCTGGCCGTTTTCTCTCAAGGGTTGTCTTAGCCGTGATGATCGGGCTTTTTGTTGGCGCGCCCCAGTGGTTGCCGGTGATGGAGCTGACCCACTTCAGCACCCGCGCGGGGGAATTCCGCCTTGAGAGCATTTGGGGAGCCCGATTGACGGTTACGCACCTGCTGACATTCCTCGTGCCCAACTTCTTCGGCAACCCGGTAGACTACAATTACTGGGGTTCGTTCAACTTCATTGAGTTGTCCGGCAGCATTGGGGTCGTGGCTCTTCTGCTCTGGGTCCCCGCTCTCGTCGCCCTCTTCCGACGGAAAGCCGACAGATGCGAGTCGCCCGACTCGCATCAGCAGACCGGTTTCTGGTTGGCCCTTCTCCTCGTCAGCATGTCTATCGCCATGCTGACACCGCTCTACTACGTCTTCGTCCATTGCATCCCCGGGTTCGCGCAATTGCGGGGTCCCGCACGGGCACTGCTAATGATCGACTTCTCAGGGGCTGTGCTGGCAGCGCACGGTGTCGAAGCGCTGCTGAGACGCGTGGACGGAGAATCGAGACGCGCCCTGCACCGCGCCACGCTCATCGTTGCTGGACTGCTCACGGGAGTGATGATGGTGGGTGTCCTGTTTCTTGCGCAGGAGTATCTGTCCGATTTTTTCTTCTCCTACGGAATGCGACAACTTGCCGTATTCGCGTGGTTCCTGGTCGTCGGAGTTCTGCTAATGCGCCGGGTGTCTCAGCGCCCATCAAATAACGGCAACGCCTACCAGCTCCCCTCGCTGGGGAGTCCTGCAATGTTGGCGTACTTCCTCCCTGTTCTGGTCGCGGTGGAATTGTTTGTCGCCGACATGCGTTTCAACCCGCAACTTGATGCGGAGATGGTTTACTTCGACACCCCGTCAACGCGCTACTTGCAGGAGGACCCGTCCATGTTCCGCGTGCTTGGCATCGGGACGAGTTTCCTGAACTGGTTACCATCCAATACGCTGATGTCCTTGGGACTGGAGGAGATTCAGGGGTCGGACTCGCTGTGGACGAGAAACTACGCAGGCTATCTGAACGACGTACAACCGGGCGCGCCAACATTCGGGTGGAACAGTCAACTTTCTCCGCGGTTGGATGATCTCAACGTGAAGTACGTGCTCGCACCCCCCAACATGGGCCTCGAGCCTCCTCCGGGAGAACTGATCCTTGACGGCGACCTGCGGATCTATCGGAGACCGCACCCGAAGCCGAGATGTTATGTCGACGATGGCCGGGCATTGGAGTATCACTGGTTGAATCCTAACCACTTGCGGGTGCAAATTGGCGAGGGATCTGCCGGTGACACGGCCCTCCACTGGTCCAACGCGTGCTATCCTGGTTGGCAGGTGTGGGTCGATGGACAGCGAGGGAATCTCAGAAGCCGCAGCGAGGTTGTCCAGACAGCAGTACTTCCGGCCGGCAGCGATAGAGCGGATATTGTCTTCTACCCCACATCGGTGAAACTGGGCATATTCCTGATGTGCCTCGCCGCCGGGATGGTAAGTGCGTCGCTCGCGCGCGGATGGAGGGGGCGTCTGAGCAGCATAACGCAGCAATCCATCGCGCGTTCCACGTCGAGGCGCAGGATGGTAAGCGCTACCGAACGGTGATGCCCATTCGAGAAGCGGGAAAGATCATTCGAGAACTGCGACATAACAACTTGCTGGCCGCGGGTGCGGGGAGAACGCGAACCACGGGGAGCACAAGGCCGTCCAAAACATCCCGCTCTGCGGGAGCATCCTATGGGCCGCATACGCTCAGCGCCGCGCGGGTGATCGTCGGAACAAAGAAAGCGGCTGGCGCGACCAAGTCTCTCACAAAGTCCATCAGCTTGGAGAGAACGCTGATCCAGGCTCCAAAGGGCGTCGCGCCGGTGCTACGCTTGAAGAAGTCCCAACTTGGCCTTGATTTTGGCGGGGCTGTCGTTGAACCGATACACCGAGTAGCCGGACACACGGCAAAGAACCCGGGCGGCAAGGGCAGTCACTACGTTAAGCCGCATACCACCACCACGCGACGCCATGAGGACGAGGGGAGAAAAGATCGGGGGGGCACGCAAGGACATTGCGGTGACGACGGGCAGGAAGCGTGCCACTGTCACCCAAGAAGCCGACACAACTCCGGCCTGGCGCAAGCCATTCGTTATCATGCAAAGCCTCAACCTTGGCGCTTATCCATCACAAGGCGCAGCGGTGAAGTGCGCCATCGACACGGTTCCCCCTCCTCGACTTCGGATGGACACGGTTCCGGGCCCCAGACTGGTCACAGTTGCCACTGAGTGGGCTCAAACTGGTTTTCAAGCGTCAACCATTTTACGTGACCATCGGCATAGAGATTGTTGTTCCCACCAGTGTGGGCGGCCGCGCCGGGGTGATTGTAGTAGTTCGCCATATTCGTTGTCGAGTTCTGTGGAAAGAAAGCGGACAGCGCTCCCACGGCAGAAGCGTTGGAATAGCTGGCGTTGATTCGCAGGTACCAGTAGTATATGGAGGCGTCGGTCATCACGATCGACTGGGCTGGTTTCGTGAGAGTCGCGTCATTGATGCCCTCATACATTGGTCCGGGGCGAACCGGACTGATCTGCAGACCCGGGAAATAGCCGAAGTTGATGTTGTATGTGTAGCCAATGCCTCAGTCATCTGGATTGGATGGACACTTCGTGACCTGCACGTTCTTAATGTAAGGTTCCAGAAAGTAGTTTACCAGGTTCCTGCTGGGCTGAAGTTTTTTGAGAACGGGAAATTCCCATCGTAGTCTGTCTGGTACATACCGATCGCAATCCCTATCTGCTTCAGATTAGACTGGCAACTCGCCGTTCGGGCCTTCTCCCTCGCGCGTGCAAATACCGGAAACAGAATCGCCGCCAGGATGGCGATGATCGCGATCACCACCAGCAATTCGATGAGTGTGAATCCCGATTTCCAAGCTCCGGATTGTGTCCTGCAGTGCCGCATTGCGATACTCCTCCTCAACACAGATTATGACGGGTACATTCCCATTTGTGGGTTCTCCCTAACATGGATTCGCGGGATCGACCGGGTCTCGGACTTTTTGATCCCGCGCAGTTCTCGCCTACCGCTCAAGTTCCAGAGTGGCCCGCCCCCCTTGAGTTTGATGGGGCTTCACTTGCAGTTTGGTCCATCCCTTCGCTCGGGTGAAACTCAGTGGAGCGGTTTTTCCACCGACAATGAGATGCCCTTTTGCGTACTCCCCGGGGACGGTGAGACTGACAGCGCCAGTAGAGGTCAGGTCAACCCGGAGTCCCGTCGGCGTGGTCTTCCCTCGACATGCAAACCGGGAAGGAATCGTCACCTGGTCGCCAGCCTGAATGGTGTAGACAACGAACGGATCACCCTTTGTGATCGCCCCCTCGGGCGGGAGGTCGGCGACGGTGAAGTTGGCGCGGCCGTTCTCCACCAGCGCAGTCTCAAACCCAGTGCGGGGAAAACGGATACGGCGTCCTTCGGTCGCGATACGCCCCATGAGCAGTTGGAACTGGAAGGTCTGCTCCATCTTGCGCGGGTCTTCGGGATCGATCTTCATGACACTTGCGCGCTGCTGGATGAAAGGGGGCAGACCCTCCAAATCGATCTGCCACCGATTCCCCTCAAGCGCATTCACTGCGGAAATCACGTAGATCGATTGCAGACGCGGGCTGCATTGATGCCACACGTATACATGCTGTCCAACGAGCGTTCCGTCTGTCGGCAGTGGGGACGGAGACTTGATGACCAGCGCGCTGCGGTTGGGTTGTCCCGCCAGGTCCCCAATCACGCCCACAAGCCGCGCCTCCCAGCCGGGAGCGAGGTCAACTCCCCACCCGTTCGCCTCAAATCGTGTCCCGTCATACAGCGCCACCCCGCCTGCTGCCGGGAGCGCGGCTCCCATGTGCCCATTCAGAATCACACCATCGCTATCCAACTGCCCGGATTTTGAGGAAGTCACCGCATAGACGGCCGTTCCACCTGACCGCAGTTTCAGATTGCAGGCGACACCGTCCTTGGTGTTTGACGCGGCGAAGTCCGCTACTTCAGACGCGTGGTCGGGGCTTCCCGCCTCAAGGACGTGCACGAACACCGACTCCAGTCCAGGCTCTCCGGACTGGCGCGTGAGAACTCGGAAGTCCAGAGCGTCCTTCAGCCCAACCGTGGTCGTCACGGTCTGTCCATTGGCGGGATCAGTGATCGTGAGTCCTCCGGGCCACGGCCCACGGGCTGAAAGCACCTCCCCCTCAGCGGGAGATCCCGTCGACAAGCTCCACATGCCAAGACGCACATCGCGGAGCAATTCCGGCCAGTTTCCGTATGACTTCCGGTACGCCTCGGGTTGTGGCAGCGTTCTGGAGGGCTGGATGATCCAGTCGACGCGCCACGGTTGCGATGGCATCGCGTGACGTCTCAATCCGGTGATTAAGCGGCCAGCTTTCCCGTAGTGCTGGATGGCTTTGCCGGTGAGTTTGTCATAGTTCGGGCGCATCTCGAGGTAGGCGCTGAGATTCGGGGCGTCCACAGGCTCACCTGCGTCGGGCGCGGCAACAGACGCGTCCCCGGGCACATGCCAGAATAGGTCGTGTCGCGTGCCGCCCTTCACACGGAATACGTCGAGTATCACCGGCGCACCATTCGGCAGAGTAATTGTCGTCACCTGGCGTCGGTAGACGTCGACCGGATTTGGGCGATCTGCAAATAGCGACTCCGCTCCCGCATCAACGAATTGCGCCCACCCGCCCGGGTCCTCTGCGGTGGAGGCGCCGGCATACCCGTGAAGCTGGCATGGTGAGGTTTGGTAAAGCCAGTTGTCGACCATCACCGTATTGTGCGCCTCAGGACGATCGGCGTATCCCCATTTCCAGGGACCCCAGCGATCCGTGTCTTCGTTGGGGAGTCCCATCAGTTCGTAGCCCGTGCGGACGCTTCGCCACGGTTCCCTGTCTGGCTCGATATAGCCGATGCAGTATCCGAAGTCGGGCAGGCACTCGATGCCTTCAGAGAAAAGCTGGTAACTGAGCCGGTCGTAGTGGGAGTGCTGCCAGGTGTTCTGGTGGTTGAAGATCAGCTCAAGGCGTCGCCCGGGAGATCCCCCGCGCAGCGCGGTCATCCCGTAGAAGGGCAGACACTGACTTGCCTCGTGGTCGGCATACGGGAGCTTCCCCGGCTCCGGTGGTTTGCCATAGTCGCCCTGGTTTCTGAAGATGCGGGCATGCTCATCGGCGTGCTTGCTGTAGATGTTGAGGAGCGTCCCGATGGGCGTCGTCCCGAGTTGGTCAATCTTCTGTTTGAGCGGGTAACGCTTCGCGAAGTCCACGCCACCATAGAACTCATTCATCCAGCTCAGCCCGAGAATCCCGCTCTGTGTCATCATGGCGTAGTTGAACGCCGCGTCGGCCGCCATGCCGTCCGCGGACCAGTTGTTGTAGAGGTATAACTCGACGATCTCCAGGCTCTTGCGGAAGAGCGCTTCGTTCTGAGCTGCAATGCCCACCTTTGCCGCTCCGGTGATGTAGGCGTAAGACGTGTTGCCGGTGGTGGGCGGCGTGGCCAACGCGAGAAACTCCAGTTCCTTCAGACACCGTTCGCGGAACCGCTTTTCCCAGGCGTCAGACGCGCCGTACTTCTTCTCGCTGAAGGCGAGTGTCTCCGGACGGTCCCGAACTACGTCAAAGGCGGACGCGATCCAACCAAGCTGGTCCATCACACCGTCCGTCCATGCGCTGACGCCCCAGTGCAACTTGTCGTAGCTGAAATCGTAGATATCCACATACCAGAAGGGGTAATCGTCACGCGACCGCACATTGATGAACGGTTGCTTCGGGGCGACGGAGCGGTACTGCGCGGCGGTAAGGTAGTTCTTGCGGTCGGGACCTCGAGCAAATCCGTGGGCGCGCGCGCCGATATAAAGCGGAAGGCCGGGGTAGACATCGGCGATACGGTCGAGGATCGCGGCCAGCGTCGCCACGGCTTTCGTGTTGTCATTGAGCACTACTGCTGCGGTCAGGTCGGGGACGATCTTCGACATGATGATCTCAAGTCGGCAACGCCACACTTCACCTGCCGGGCAGAACCAATTCTTCCGGTTGGAATTGAACTCGGGTCCCGCGTCCCTGAACTTCTCCGGCACGTAGAAGCGGTACGGATGCAATGTGCCGTCGAGGTGCGGGATGTTCTCCGTGTGGTTGGGTCGCGCCGGGTAGTCGGCCGGCATGTCCTCTTCACGAGAGTAGATGACGGAATCGGTTCCCGCTTCTCGGCACTGGAACGGGTTCGAGTGAAACTCAACGTCGCTCATGCTCGCGCCGCGGAACAGTTGCCCGGTGAAGGGAGAGATCCCCATGGTATACGGGTTCCCCGTGTTGCCCTCAATACTGACCGGCGCGAAATCGCTGATCAACTCCTGCCAGCGTTCCAGCGGAATACCAGTCCACTGGTCTGCATGGTCTGCGAAGGAACGGTACAGG
>Ga0210022_1001375_pt1 | contig 16244 bp, 13 predicted proteins | sample CryGeymeta201520_FD_183984 | JGI IMG/M metagenome (GOLD analysis project Ga0210022, IMG submission 183984) | Groundwater microbial communities from Crystal Geyser aquifers in Utah, USA - Crystal Geyser metaG 2015-20 (SPAdes) (version 2) | ecosystem: Environmental > Aquatic > Deep subsurface >... | reverse complement strand
ACCGATCCCCTCCTACGATGCCCAAAAACCGGACCGGTACACCGATCCGGTTGACCATGGCCTTGAACAATTCCAGATCTTTTTCCTCAAGACTGACCACGATCCTTGACTGGCTCTCGCCGAAGAGAAGGGCATCCGCTCTCATGGTTTCATCCAATGAGACCTGCACGCCGAGCGCGTCGGCCGGTCCGGTGATACAGCATTCGGTTAGGGCCACGGCCAGTCCACCATCGGAGCAGTCGTGCGCAGAGAGGAGCAGACCCTGCTCAATAGCCTTGAGCACGGCATCCTGAACCTTCTTCTCCTTTTTTAGATCGAGCGCCGGAGGGCATCCCCGCACCTTTCCGTGGATGACCTCCAGATATTCGGAGCCTCCGATCTCCTCCAGGGTCTCTCCCATCAGGAAGACCACGTCCCCCTGCTTTTTGAACCACTGGGTCATGTGACGGCGCACGTCCTGAAGCAGACCCACCATGCCGACCGTGGGGTTGGGCCAGACCGCCTCTCCCTTGGTCTCGTTGTAGAAGCTGACGTTTCCGCTGATCACAGGGGTACCGAGCGCCCGGCAGGCGGCGCTCATCCCAGAAATGGCCTGGACGAACTGCCACATGATCTCCGGCTTCTCGGGATTCCCGAAGTTGAGGCAGTCGGTCAGGGCCATAGGCCTTGCGCCGGAGCAGGCGACGTTGCGTGCGGATTCGGCCACGGCGATCATCCCGCCCACGTAGGGGTCGAGATAGCAATATCTGCCGTTGCAGTCCGTGGACATGGCGAGCCCCTTCCCGGTCTCCTTGATGCGAACGACCGAGGCATCGGACCCGGGAAGGACCACGGTGTTGGTCCTGACCATATGGTCGTACTGCTCATAGACCCAGTCCTTGGCGCAGAGATTCGGGGACCCGATCATTGTTTTAAGGACATCGTTCATATCCTCAGGGATCAGGATGCTCGAAAGGTTTAGGGTCCGGTTGGCCCTTTGCTGTTCAGACTCCCTGTAAGGCCGGTCATATTCCGGGGCCTGGTTGGAGATCTGCAATGCCGGGATCTCGGCGACTTTCCTGCCGTTCTCAAGAATTCGGAGCATCCCGTCATCGGTCACCCGTCCGATGGTCACGGCCTCAAGGTCCCATTTTTTGAAGATCTCATGGATCTCGGCCTCGTTCTTTTTCTCGGCGACCAAGAGCATCCTCTCCTGCGATTCCGAGAGCATGATTTCATAGGGGATCATCCCCTGCTCCCGCCTGGGGACGAGTGAGAGTTCGATTTCCACGCCGGTCCCGGCCCGGCCGGCCATCTCGCAGGAGGAACTGGTGAGACCGGCCCCGCCCATGTCCTGGATCCCCACGATCAGCCTCTTCTTCATGACCTCGAGACAGGCCTCGAGCAGGAGCTTTTCCGTGAACGGGTCGCCGACCTGCACCGTGGGTTTTTTCTGTTCGGAGTCGTCCACGAATTCCTCCGAGGCCATGGTGACCCCGTGGATGCCGTCCCGGCCGGTCTTGGAACCGACGTAGATCACGAGGTTCCCGGGACCCGATGCGTATCCGAGGAAGATGCCGTCTTTTTTTGCGATGCCGAGGGTGAAGACGTTGATCAGGCAGTTGCCGTTGTAGGAATCGGAAAAATAGATCTCGCCTCCCACGGTCGGTATCCCCATGCAGTTCCCGTAGCCTGCGATCCCGGCCGCTACGCCGTCCAGCAGGTAGCGGCTGCGGGGGATCGAAAGATTGCCGAAATGAAGCGAGTCCATGCCGGCGATAGGCCTCGCCCCCATGGTGAAGACGTCCCGGAGGATCCCGCCCACACCCGTGGCCGCGCCCTGATAGGGTTCGATGAAGGAAGGATGGTTGTGGCTCTCCATCTTGAAGACAGCAGCGAGCCCGTCCCCGATGTCTATGACGCCGGCATTCTCCCCGGGCCCCTGGATCACATACGGGGCCTTGGTCGGGAACTTCTTCAGATGGAGCCTGGAGCTCTTATAGCTGCAGTGTTCGCTCCACATCACCGAGAAAATGCCGAGTTCCGTAAAGGTGGGGGTCCTCCCAAGGATCTTGAGAATCCGCCGGTACTCCTCTGCGGTGAGTCCGTGCTGTTTGATCAGGTCGGGTGTGATCTTTTGTTCCTGCATGCTCAATGCTTTCTTGGATTCATAAACTCTCAATTCGAATATCTAACTTATTAAAAATCCTAAATCCTAATATCGAAATCCTAAACAAATCCAAAACCCAAATGTCAAATGTTCAAAACATTTCTCCCTTTCCGAAGCCCACTGTTTTGAATTTTAGATTTCGGTCATTCGATATTGTTTAGAATTTAGGATTTCGGATTTAGAATTTAATAGCCATATCCATTCAGGTCTTTCCTACGTTTCTGTGAAGTGACTCACTATCGACTTCAGTATCCTGCGTCCGTCCGTATTTCCCAGGATCTCTTCAGCGCACCGTTCCGGATGGGGCATCATGCCGAGGACGTTCCCCTTTTCATTGATGATCCCGGCGATGTTCTCACTGGATCCATTGGGATTGGATGGATCATCCACCCGGCCGTTCCTGTCCGAGTAACGGAAGACGACCTGCCGATTCTGATTCAGCCGTTTCAGGGTCTCTTCGTCGGCGTAATAGTTCCCGTCAGCATGGGCGATAGGGATACGAAGCACCTCTCCTTCTTCAAGTAGATTCGTAAAGGAAGTCGTTGAATTCTCAACACGTAAATATATGTCTTTACAGATAAATTTAAGTGAATCATTCCGCTTCATGGCGCCGGGAAGAAGCCCGGATTCGAGCAGGATCTGGAACCCGTTACAGATCCCCATGACTAACCCGCCCTGTTCGGCAAAATCCCGGACGGCCGACATGACCGGAGAAAATTTTGCGATGGCCCCGGTCCGGAGATAATCTCCGTAGGAGAAGCCGCCCGGTAGGATGATGCAGTCCACACCGGATATTTGTTTCTCTTTATGCCAGATGAACTCGGCGTCCTCTTTGAGGACATGACGGACGGCATGGTAGCAGTCGTGATCGCAGTTGGAGCCGGGAAAGACCACGATGCCGAACTTCATGACTCCACCTCAACCTGATAATCCTCGATCACCGTATTGGCCAGGAGTTTCTCACACATGGAGGTCACGATCTTTCCGGCCTCCTCCGGGGACGTCTCGTCAAGGGTGATCTCCATGTACTTGCCGATCCGGACGTCCTCCACCCCGGCAAAGCCCAGGCTGTTCAGAGCCTGTTTCACGGTCTTGCCCTGAGGATCGAGCACTCCCTTTTTCAAGGTGACGTATACCTTTGCGCGAATCATGCTTTCATCCTTTCTATATCAGTCTTATTAAGGTTCTCATAATAGAAACGACATCATATCGAAAATCCCTCCCCCGATAAACCCATTCGAGGGCAGGCTCTAACCTCCCTTTTCTAAAAAAGGCTTTCCCCCCTCTTATTTAAGAGGGGGCAAGGGGGAGTTATCCCTCTGAGGGGCAAGGGGAGATTTTATGAACCATGTCTATCCTATTTCAAGACTATTAATCAGTCCCCGCAGACCAGCCGGCAGACCTCCTGATAGGCCTCTTCGACCCCGCCGAGGTCCCTTCGGAACCGGTCCTTGTCCATCTTCTTGAGGGTCTTCTTGTCCCAGAGGCGCATGGTGTCCTGACAGATCTCATCCCCCAGGAGGATCTCCCCTTTGTGCCTTCCGAATTCCAGCTTAAAATCCACCAGGATCAGCCCCCGGTCATCAAAGAAACGGCTGAGAGTTCTGTTGACCCTCTCCGAATAGTCCACAACCTTGTCGGTCTCCTCCTGGCTCGCCCATCCCAAGGCCAGGATATGGGGAATACTGATCATAGGATCGCCGAGGTCATCCTTTTTGTAGGAGAACTCAATGATGGGCTGCTTCAGCACGATCCCTTCCTCGAGGCCGTAGCGTTTGGCCATGGTCCCGGCCACTCGATTCCGCATGATCACTTCAAGAGGAAGGATCTCAAGCCTCTTCACCAGCATCTCCCGGTCGCTGATCCGCTCCAGAAAATGGGTCCTGACCCCCTCCCCCTCCACGAGTTTGAACAGAACTTCCGAGACCTTGTTGTTCACGATCCCCTTGTTGACGATGGTCCCGCGCTTCTGGGCATTGAAGGCCGTGGCGTCGTCCTTGAAATACTGGATGAGGATGCCGGGGTTGTCGGTCTGATACAGGATCTTGGCCTTGCCTTCATAGATTTGCTTTCCCTTTTTCATGAACGACTCCTGCTCTTTTAGTCATCAACCTCCGATAAAACCGGAGGCTTCCTGTCTGCCGTGCCGGCAGAGGCAGGGACGTTTGCCGGCCCCTCAAATGGGCCTGATCGCAAACGGTTAAAAACACCCTCCCTTAACCCCTCCCCTCCTCCCCTTACTACAAGGGGGTCTCCCCCTCTTATTTAAGAGGGGGTCGGGGGGAGTTATCCCTCTGACGGGAACAAGGTGGAGTTAGGGCTAAAGCATTTCGATTAACTGCATACTCCCGGAATTGCCAAACTCTAAGAGTCCCCCGGCAGAGCCGGGGGTTTACCTAAATGCTAATTACCGTGCCGTGCTCTTGCATCGCGGCTGAATTATTTCTCTCCTTTGCCGAACACCCGCTCGAAGATGGCGTCCACGTGGCGAAGATAATATCGGATATCAAAGCACGCCCGGATCTCCTTCTCGTTCAGGTGGCGCCGCACGTCGGGGTCCTGGAACAGGAGCTGCATGAAATCATCGCCGTGGTTCCAGGACCTCATGGCGTTTCTCTGGACCAAGCCGTATGCCTCCTCTCTACCGGCCCCCTTCCCGGTCAGGGCAAGGAGCACCCTCTGGGAAAAAATGAGCCCTCGGGTTTGTCCGATGTTCTCACGCATCCGGTCCGGGTAGACCATCAGATTCTCAAGGAGGTCCGCGGCCTTATAGAGCATGTAATCCATGAGGATCGTGCTGTCCGGAAAGATCACCCGTTCCACCGAGGAGTGGCTGATGTCCCGTTCATGCCAGAGGGCGTTGTTCTCCAGCGCGGCCATGGCATTGGAGCGGATCAGACGAGCGAGCCCGCAGAGGTTCTCGGATACGATGGGGTTTCTCTTGTGCGGCATGGCCGAGGAGCCCTTCTGCCCTTTTGAAAAAAATTCTTCGGCTTCCCGGACCTCGGTCCGCTGGAGGTGGCGGATCTCCAGGGCGATCTTCTCCACGGCGCTCGCGATCAGCGCCAGGGCGCTGATATATTCCGCATGGCGGTCCCTCTGGATGATCTGCGTGCTGACCTTGGCCGGGGTGAGCCCGGCCTTTTTGCAGACATACGCCTCCACGTCCGGATCCACCTGGGCGAAGTTGCCCACGGCCCCGGAGATCTTCCCACAGGAGATCGTCTCCACGGCCCGCTCGAAGCGCTGGATGTCCCGCCCGACCTCCTCATACCAGAGGGCCATCTTCAGACCGAAGGTCGTGGGCTCGGCATGAATCCCGTGGGAACGGCCGATCTGGACCGTGTCACGGTATTTCAGGGCCTGTGACCTGAGCACCTTATGCAGTCTCTTAAGATCCTTGCGGATGATCTCGGATGCATCCCGGATCTGGAGGGCCATGCCGGTATCCAGAACGTCCGAGGAGGTGAGCCCCATGTGCAGGTAGGCCGAGTCTTTGCCGACGGCCTCACCCACATTGGTGAGGAAGGCGATCACGTCGTGTTTTACGGTTTTTTCGATCTCGCTGATCCTCTGGGCGTCGAAGCGGGCCTTTTTCTTGATCCGATCCAAGGCATCCCTGGGTATCCTCCCCTTTTTTGCATGGGCCTCGCAGGCCAGGATCTCCACCTCAAGCCATTTTCCATACTTGTTTTGAAGATCCCAGATCCGGGCCATCTCAGGTCTTGTATACCGTTCGATCATGATGCATGCCTTCTTATTTTTTCATAACGTGTCTTGGGGTCGCCCAGGGTTCCAGGGTCCTAGGGTTCAAGGGTTCAAGTGAGATACTGAAACGCAAGCAAAATCTCCAGAGAAAAACACTTGACCCCTTGAATCCTTGACCCCTTGACCCCTTGACCCCTTGACCCCTAATGTTTTCATCCGCTCTAAATTCCGTATTCGAGGCGTTCAATTAAAAAAGAGGGCAGATGGTGCGCCCTCATCTTATCCTGGGTGATCCGGAAATTATATTTTACCCGTACAAACGAAATTTTTTCTTCCTCAGTATCGTAGAGGACATAGACGGCATCCGGATTCCTGTCCCTGGGCTGTCCGACACTTCCGACGTTGACAATATAACGAATCTTCTCCTCTATTGTCAACACGGATTCTTGGATTTCTCCGAATTGATTCCCATCGCAAAAATAGGCTGCCGGCCGGTGCGTATGGCCGACCAGGCAAATCTTTCCTTCAAAGAAATCAAAGTGATATGCCGCATCCGGCATGGAAGAGATGTATGACCACTCCTGAGGCCGGTCCGGAGATGCATGGACAAGAAAAAGATCCTTTTCACGTTCCGTCATCGGAAGGGAAAGGAGCCTGTCACGGTTCTCCGAGGTCAGCGCCGACCGGGTCCAGAGAATGGCCTCTGCGGCCAGGGGATTAAACTGATCGATGTCGGTGAGGCCGACCGCGGCATGGTCGTGATTCCCGGCCACGATCATGTCCGAGACCTCGAAGATCTTCTCCATGCATTCGTTGGGGTCGGGCCCGTATCCCACCGCATCCCCCAGGAAGAAGACACGGTCCGGTTTCTGTTTCCGGATCTCGGTTAGAACAGCGTTCAGCGCCTCAAGATTGCTGTGGACATCGGAGAAAATGGCGATACGCACAATGTTTACCTGAAAATGTTTTGCCGCCTTATCTCTTTTGGATGACGATCCCATTGATTGACGACTGAAGAACAACGGTCCTATATGCGCTGCCGGTTATCCCCCTCACCCTTACCCTCTCCCACAAGGGGCGAGGGAACTGTTAGTGGGCTTTCCCTCCCTTGATGGAAGGGGACTCCGAGTAGGGTGTTTTTAACCGCTTACGAGTAGGCCCCTTTGAGGGGCCAGAAAACGTCAAGCCTCCGGCTTTGCCGGAGGTTACCGACTGTAGATTTAAATGAGTGAATATTTTTCCATGTACCGTTCCTTTTCTTTCAGCACCTTGTCCAGAATCCCGTTGATGAAGGAGCCTGCGTCATCCCCGCTGTACTGCCTGGCCAGCTCAATGGCCTCATCAATCGTGACCTTTTCCGGAATGTCTTCCCGGAAACAGATCTCATAGATTGCGAGACGTAGGATGTTCTTGTCGACCATCGAAATGCGGGAAAGTTTCCAATGGAGCGAAAGCTCTGAGATCAGCAGGTCGATCTTTTCGATCTGTTCCACGGTGCCGATGAAGATGGACTCGGCAAAGGATCGAATATCCTTGTCCAGGCTTTTCTGTCCCTTCCAGAACTCTTTAAGCAGTTCCATGGGAGGCTCCTTGCGGATTTCATATTGATAAAGGAGCTGAAGGGTCAGCGCCCTGCTCTTTCGTCTCTTGCCCATAATCCTTCCACTCGGTTGGAGATACCTGTCTATTCTTTTGGTTCTTCGCCCATTTAGTGGGTAAAAAGGGGTCGAGGGTTCAAGGGGTCAAGGATTCAAGTGAAATATAGATTCAAGGAGATGCCGGGATCTAACGACAAAAATAGAGAAAAGCGGGACACGTGAAGCGTAACCCTATGACCCTTGACCCCTGATGTTTTTAGCACTTCACTCGACCCCTTGAATCCTTGGCCCCTTGACCCCTGATGTTTTCACCTACTCTTTTTAACGGAGTCTACTTCCCCAACTGGCGGAAGAGATTGACCATCTCGATGGCGCCGAGCGCCGCCTCGGCCCCCTTGTTTCCGGCCTTGGCGCCGGCCCGCTCGATGGCCTGCTCGATGGTATCCGTGGTCAGCACCCCGTACATGACGGGGATGGCGGACTGCATGGCGAGAGAAGCGATCCCCTTGGTGACCTCGGCGCTGATATAATCGAAATGCGGCGTCGCCCCCCGGATAACCGCACCGAGGCAGATCACGCCGTCGTACCCTCCCTTTGCAGTCAGCATCCTGGCCGCGAAAGGAATCTCAAAAGCGCCCGGCACCTTGACGATCGCAACGTCCTTGTCCAAGGCGCCGTGCCGCTTCAGCGCGTCCATGGCCCCTTCCAGTAGTCGGGACGTGATGAAGTCATTGAAACGGCTCACCACGATCGCGAATTTAAGACCCTTGGCTTGCAATTCACCTTCAATCATCTTCGGCATGTCTCCTCCTTAAGTTATTAAAATGCTTTTCACTTGGACCCCAGGCCCCTTGACCCCTTGGACCCTTGGGTTTCTAAAGAGCATTTCACTTGACCCCTGGAATCCTTGACCCCTTGGACCCTGTTTTTATATATGATTCAGGAAATGTCCCATTTTTTCCTTTTTGGTCTTGAGATACCTCAGGTTGCAGCTCCGGGTGGCCGTCTCTATGGGAACCCGTTCGACCACCTCCAGGCCGTATCCCTGAAGCCCGATAATCTTCCTGGGATTGTTGGTCAAGAGCCTGATCTTTCGCACCCCAAGCTCCACAAGGATCTGGGCGCCGATCCCGTAGTCCCTGAGATCGGGTTTGAACCCGAGCTTCTCATTGGCCTCCACGGTATCCAGCCCCTGATCCTGCAGGGCATAGGCCTTGATCTTGTTGGCAAGGCCGATCCCCCTCCCCTCCTGCCTCATATAGAGGATGACCCCCTTCCCTTGTTTTGCGATGAGGCCCATGGCGGTTTGAAGCTGATCCCCGCAGTCACACCGTTTGGAGCCGAAGACGTCGCCGGTCAGGCACTCGGAATGGACACGTACCAGGATTTCTTCGTCCGGATGAATCTCTCCCTTGACCAGGGCCAGATGTTCCTTATGGTCGATGTCGTTTTCATAGACGATCACCTTGAACTCACCGCCGAACAACGAGGGGATGACGGCCTCGGCCGAGCGGCGGACCAGGGATTCGTTTTGCAGGCGATAGGCAATCAGGTCCCGGATGGTCACGACTTTCAGACCGTGCATCTTTGCAAACTTGACAAGTTCAGGAAGGCGGGCCATGGTGCCGTCTTCGTTCATGATCTCGCATATCACCCCGGCCGGTGTAAGACCGGCAAGCCGAGCCAGGTCCACGGATCCCTCGGTCTGACCGGCCCTCTGCAGAACCCCCCCCTCCCTGGCCCTGAGAGGGAAGATGTGTCCCGGCCGCACCAAATCATTAGCCTTGGCATCCGGATGGACGGCGGTAAGGATCGTGGTCGCCCGGTCGGCCGCAGAGATCCCCGTGGTTACGCCCCTTCTCGCCTCGATGGAAACCGTAAAGGCCGTTCCAAAGGCCGACTCATTCTCCCTGGTCATCAAAGGAAGGTCCAGGCTCTTGACCTTCTCCGGAGTCAGGGAAAGGCAGATCAGCCCGCGGCCGTACTTGGCCATGAAGTTGACGGCCTCCGGGGTCACCTTCTCCGCGGCCATGGTCAGGTCCCCTTCGTTCTCCCGGTCTTCATCGTCAACCAGGATGACGATTTTCCCCTGACGGATATCCTCAATGGCCTCTTCGATGGTGGATATTTCTTTTTTCATATCTAACCTCGTATTGTTTATGAATTATGGTTCTTCTCCCACATAGTGGGTAAAAAGGGTTTGAGGACTGAAGAGCCATAGGGTCATAGGAGTCAAGGGGTCAAGGGTTCAAGTGGAATACTTAAATGCAAGCAAAATCTACAGAGCAAATCACTAAAACCCTTGAATCCTAAGATCCTCGGCCCCTTATGTTTTGATCACTTCACTTGAACCCTGGAATCCTTGGCCCCTTGACCCCTGATGTTTTCACCCACTCTTTTGGAATTGCTTCGCTCCCATCATGCAAACCCGTGCTCCGAAAGAAACCCCAGGTCGATCTTTCCGTGTGCGGATTTTTCGCCTTCATCACGTTGATTGAGGATGCGCCGGACATATTTTCCGATCAGGTCCGCCTCCAGGTTTACGCGGCTTCCGATTCCCCTGACGCCGAGCGTGGTCATTCGGGCCGTATGCGGAATGATGCTTACCGAGAAGGACTCTCCCCCGATTTCGTTGATCGTGAGACTGACCCCGTCCACGGCCATGGAACCCTTGGGTACCGAGGTCGAAAGAATCTCTCCCGGCGCCGAAAAGGTCAGTACCTGTGCGTTTCCCTGCGCTGTTTTTCGGATCAGGGTCCCTACCCCGTCCACGTGCCCGCTCACCATGTGTCCCCCGAAGCGTCCTCCGGCTTTTATCGCGCGCTCGAGGTTGACCGCATCCCCGGGTTTGAGTTCGCCGAGTGTGGTGGCGCTTAGTGTCTCCGGTGAGACGTCCAGGGTAAAAGCGTTTGCATCGTAAGCGACCACGGTCAGACAGGCCCCGCTTACACAGATGCTGTCACCCTCGTGTATATCTTCGAGAATGGTTCTCGCCTCTACGGACATTTGGGCGCTCTCTCCAGCCTTTTTCAGGGAACGCACCTTACCGATCTCTTCAATGATTCCCGTAAACATCCGATTCCTTTTTACCCCGTTACACCTCTTGCCTCCGATCCCTTCTCCCCTTGAGGGAGAAGGCGAGGATGAGGGGGATTCATTCTATCTCAAACCGTTCTCGGTTCCGCGGATCGGCCTTGCGCATAGATCGGGTTGGTCAGACCGTCGGGCTTGATCACATCTCCCTCAATCATCACGTCCTCACCGACCTGTTCGACATGGATATGCTCAATCTGCACGGCATCCCGGATGCGTTCCACGCCCAGGTTCCCGACGGACTCCCTGCTTCCCCCTCCGCCGATGATCTTCGGCGCCACGAAGAAGACCACGCGGTCAACAATCCCGGACTTGAGCGCCGAGGCATGGACCTCGGCCCCTCCTTCGATCATGAGACTGCTGACCTCCATCACTCCGAGGTCTTCCAGGATCTGGACGAACTCGATCCTGTGCATCCCCTTTTTCGCGACCAGGACCGTGACGTTTCGTTCCTGATAGGCCTTAATCCTCTCCCGAGCTACGTCCCCTCCTGCAAAGATGAAGGTCTTGGCAGGGGAATCATTTACAATCACCCGGGCATCGAGCGGGGTCCTCAAGTGGGTATCCAGGATGATTCGGATCGGGTCCCTGCCTTCGCGTCCGTTGAGCCGGGTCGTCAGGCTCGGATTATCCGTGATGACGGTGTTGACTCCGACCAGGACCGCATCCACGGTGTCCCGGATCTCATGCGCTCGTTCCCGTGCGGCTTCTCCGGTGATCCACCTCGATTCCCCGGTCCGTGTCGCAATCCTTCCATCCAGGGAGACCGCCGCCTTGAGGATCACAAAGGGGATCTTTTTCGTGATGTATTTTATGAAAAACTCGTTTAGTACCAGCGCCTCGTTCTCCAAGATCCCGATGTCCACCTTGATTCCGGCGTCCCTGAGCATCCGGATTCCCCTGCCGTTGACCAGCGGATTCGGGTCCTGCATGGCGGCCACCACACGGGCCACCCGGCTTCGGATGATGAAATCCACGCATGGAAGGGTCCGCCCCCGGTGGCAGCACGGCTCCAGGGTCACATACAGCGTGCTCCCCTGCGCGGCCATGCCGGCCTCATTCAGGGCGTGAATCTCAGCATGAGGTGTCCCGGCCTTCTGGTGGTAGCCCATTCCGGCAACGGCCCCATCCTTGACCACGACCGCGCCGACCATGGGATTCGGCGATGTGCGCCCTCTACCCTGTTGGGCCAGATGCAAAGCCATTTTCATGTAATCCGTGTCATTCATTGATAAACTCGTTTAAATCATATAGATGAATATTTTTCCTCAAACGCATGATATTACAGATGAACTTCCTGCAAAACCGTCCAAATAAAAAACCCGAAGCGTATAAACACTCCGGGCATTCATTTCACACATAACTGTGCAAGCCTTCTTCCATCCAGACTGTCACTGTCGGCCCCGGAGTCTCACCGGATCAGTCCCCATGTTTACACGAGGAGTCGCGGGCTATACCGCCGATCGGGATTTTCACCCTGCCCTGAAGGTTTATACATATTCAAATTTGGATATATCTTATGACCGGTGCAGATAAAAGTCAAGCCTTTTTTCAAATTTGAATTCCTGAGAACCCAGGATGACTACACCTCCCGGCTGGCGGCTGTCAAGGACGGACCCGTCCGGGTCATCCGAAGAACAGAGAACAGGGTCCGCGTCCTCTGGAAATTTCGCACCCCCGACATTACCATTGATTATGTCCATTACGCCAATGCCTTTTTTGTGAACACCTCCATTGATGTCCCCTTCAGACCCGGATGGTTCCTTTCGGATATGGCTACCCTGATGACCATGGACGGCAACGACGATCCGTCGCTGCCTCAAGCCAGCCTTTTCAGTAACTCGTTCCAGGACGGGCTCGTCATCAACGGAAGGGTGACGGAAGAGAAGAAACGATTCAATGCCTCCGGTGACAAATATTTCGTTCTGTCCAGCGCCTACGGGAAAATATTAGTCAGGCTGGATATTCAAAAAGGCTCCCCCATTCAAGACAAGGTCTACCTGATGGACGACAGGAACGTCCCTGACCCTCCGGAAAATATTCCCGGCCAGTTCGGCAACGTGGGTTTTCTTTTAAGGGGCTGGGAAAATCTGGATGTCTCCGTCCAGCGATTGTGCATGGCCGTTTATCTGATCCGGGATGTCTCCGTGCAACAGGGTCTGGAGACATTGAAAAACGCCCCTTCCTTTATGAACTGAGACATAACCGAATGAAAGGATACGGATGCACATCCCGATAAAACCGCTATCGTAATGATAGCTAGTATTTTATATTTCATATGTGGCCGCGAAGCACGGCTGACTGATACTGAGCCAACAGTCTCGGATCATCAATCGACCCATGATGATGGACCTGTTTCCACTTGCCGTCAATTTTACTGATATAGGTTGGTATGACCATACTTGCTTTGGGAACCATATCGTGCCCCGCCGGATTTCATAACGGCGCTTTCCTGAGCCTGAGGGCGTTGCTGATGACCGACACGGAGCTGAAACTCATGGCCGCCGCCGCAATAATGGGAGAGAGCAGCCATCCGAAAGCCGGATATAGCAGACCGGCAGCCACCGGCACGCCGACCGAATTATAGATAAAGGCGAAGAAGAGATTCTGACGGATGTTGCGCATGGTCGCACGGCTGAGAAGTCTTGCGCGCACAATGCCTCGAAGGTCGCCCTTGATCAGGGTGACGCCGGCGCTTTCCATGGCCACGTCCGTGCCTGTGCCCATGGCGATGCCGACATCCGCCTGCGCCAGCGCCGGCGCATCGTTGATGCCGTCGCCGGCCATGGCCACCACCCGTCCTTCAGCCTGAAGTTTCTTGACCACCTCCGCTTTTTGTTCCGGCAACACTTCAGCCTGGACCTGATCAATCCCCAGCTTGCGTGCAACGGCTTCGGCTGTCCTGCGGTTGTCGCCCGTGAGCATGACGATCCTGATCCCTTGGGAATGCAAGGCTCGTATGGCATCAGGGGTGGAGTCCTTGATCGGGTCGGAGACACTGAGCAGACCGGCAGCCTTATCGTCGATACTGACGAACATGACAGTATGACCTTCAGCCCGAAGGTCGTCGGCCTGTTTTGAAAGATCGCCTGCACGAATACCGAGGCTTTCCAGGAGCTTGATGTTGCCCAGAGCGACCTTGTGCCCTTGGATGTCGCCTGTGACGCCCTTTCCGGTCACCGACTGGAAGTTGTTGACCTGAGTGAGCTCCATGCCCTTGTTTCGAGCGCCCCGTACGATCGCCTCTGCAAGCGGGTGTTCGCTCCCCTGCTCAAGGCTGGCGGCCAACCGGAGCGCCCGCTCTTCATCAGCGCCGGCAACTGTTTTTACGATGACCAGTTCCGGTTTTCCCTGGGTCAGGGTTCCGGTTTTATCCACGACCAGGGTATCCACCTTTTCCATGATCTCCAAGGCTTCGGCATTCCTGATCAATACACCGGCCATGGCGCCCCTGCCCGTACCCACCATAATGGATATGGGCGTTGCCAGTCCGAGCGCGCAAGGGCAGGCGATGATCATAACGGCCACGGCATTGACGACGGCATGGGCCAGTCTGGGTTCCGGTCCCCACAGGCCCCAAATCAGGAAGGTCAAGACGGCGATGATGATCACAGCCGGAACAAAGTATCCCGAGACCACGTCGGCCAATTTCTGGATGGGGGCTCGTGAGCGCTGTGCCTCGGCAACCATGTTGACAATCCGTGACAACAGGGTATCGGCGCCGACCTTCTCCGCCCGCATCACCAGGCTTCCCGTACCGTTGATCGTCGCGCCGATCAGCCTGTCCCCGGAGATTTTTGTTACTGCCATAGGCTCGCCGGTAACCATGGATTCATCCACATGGCTTGCGCCGTCAAGCACGGTGCCGTCCACCGGTATCTTCTCACCGGGCCGCACGTGAAGCCTATCGCCCGGCTGGACCTCCTTCAGCGGGATCTCCTCTTCCCTGCCGTCATCATGGATGATGCGGGCGGTATTCGGCGCCAGGCCCAGTAACAACCGCATCGCGGCGTTGGTGCGTGAACGGGCGCGCAGTTCGAGCACCTGCCCCAGGAGCACCAAAGCGGTGATCATGGCCGCCGCTTCGAAATAGACATCCACGGCGCCGCCTTGCATCTGCATGACGGGCGGAAAGATATGCGGAAAGAAGAGCGCAACCACGCTGTAAATCCAGGCCACCGAGACACCGAGACCAATCAGGGTGAACATATTCAGATTCCATGTCAGAACCGACTTCCAGCCTCGAACGAAAAACGGCCGGCCCCCCCAGAGCACGACCGGCGAAGCCAATGCAAACTCCATCCATTGAACCATACGCATGGAGAGTCCTTCCGGCAGCAGTGAGGGCCAAAGATCCGCCGTCATGGCAAGCAGAAATACCGGCGCCGACAGGATCGCACTCACCCAGAATCGCCGGGTCATGTCGAGAAGCTCCGGGTTTTCTTCTTCCGTTGGGACCATTCTCGGCTCCAGCGCCATGCCGCACTTCGGACAGTCGCCCGGAGAGGATTCCCGGATCTCAGGATGCATGGGGCAGGTGTAAACGGCTCTCCTCTCTCCCTTCTTTTCAGGCGCCGCCGGTTCTTGTTCCAGATATGGCTCCGGGTTCTCCTTGAACTTGTGCAGGCAGTGTTCACAGCAAAAGTAAAAATGTTCCCCGGCATGTTCATGATGATATTTGGAATCACTTGTGACCTTCATTCCACAGACAACATCTTTCATATTTGTATTCTCTCCTGCATGGCGTTTCGTGTCAGCATGGTCATTCTTGTTTGGCCACACCTGAAACCAGGACTTTCCCGACGATTTTCATTTCAAGGTAATCGAGACTCCTCTCAAAGAATTGAACCAGGAGATCGGCTGTTTCGTATTTTTTATCTTCGAACGGCACAGCCAAGACTGCCGATTTGCCCTTGATCCCCTTTCTATTCTCGGGACAATTGAAATAGACGAATCTATCCATGAAACATTTCATGAGACCCGTTGGACCGTACCAATATACGGGTGTTCCAAAAACAAGCACATCGCTTTCAATGATTTTAGGATAAATTTCATTCATATCATCCTTCTTGCTGCATCTCTTTCCTTTCCAGCAACGATGACATCCATCACACTCCTGGATCCGCAAGTCTTTCAGGAAAAGCAGATCCGTTGCCGCTCCATGAAGCTTGGCCCCGGACAGAATTTGTGAAACAAGAATGTGTGTATTGCCATGTTTCCGAGGACTGCCGACGATTCCCAATACTTTTTTCATTGATCAATCCCAAACCTGAATGAAGGATTAGAGGTAATAGATAAACGCCATATTCCCATTTATTAATAGTCTCGAAATAGAATAGACATGGTTCATGAAATCTCCCCCTACCCCTCTTTTCCAAAGAAGGGGAAATTCCTCCCTTTGACAAAGGGAGGTTGGAGCCTGCCCTCGAATGGGTTTATCGGGGGAGGGATTTTCGATATGATGTCGTTTCTATTATGAGAACCTTAATATATCGTATTTTACAGGCATTTTCAACTCGTCAAAAACTTCTTGAAGTTGATCTATCCCCTATCTTTACTTTAAGCGGCCCTGAGGTGGTCAAGTAAAAATGGACACTTATTTAAGCGGCCTTTCTTAAAAGCCACATACGCTCGTACTCCCTGGGACTCAGATATCCAAGATAAGAATGACGCCGTTTACTATTATAGAACATCTC
>Ga0210022_1001371_pt1 | contig 16259 bp, 21 predicted proteins | sample CryGeymeta201520_FD_183984 | JGI IMG/M metagenome (GOLD analysis project Ga0210022, IMG submission 183984) | Groundwater microbial communities from Crystal Geyser aquifers in Utah, USA - Crystal Geyser metaG 2015-20 (SPAdes) (version 2) | ecosystem: Environmental > Aquatic > Deep subsurface >... | reverse complement strand
TTTTACTTGAACGTCAACTGTGTAAACAGAATCATCTTCTCTATATAGTTTTCCATCGGCTTTTTGATGAAGTGTTACCTCACTCCCAGATTTATCAAACACAGTAATCGTCCTTCCATCTCTTGTCAGAACATCATGGAGCATAGATCGACTCCCTCCATCATCTTTTCCGTGATCAACAATATAGGTGAGTTTTTCTTTTAATTTTTTAAAATTATAAACGCGTTTGCCATTTTCCAAATGCGAGCCATCTTCTACCATGACTTTATTTATATGTTCTGCATCCTTTGCAAGCTCCACTTGGCCTTGCTTTTTTTGTTTCTCTGCATCTGCTAGAAATTTTTGGCCGTTAATGTCTGATAGTTCATCGCATTGTTCAAGTACAGTAGCTTCTATACTGTCTTCGAGTGCTTCTGAAAGCTCTCTTCCAAGACGTTCCTTCTCTACTTTCAGAGATTCTTGTGCTTGTTGTTGCTCTGGAGTAAGTTCTATTTTTGAAGTCGCTCCCTCAACCTGCTTACGTTGAGTGGATAGCTCCCTCAATTGAGCCTCAACTCCGCCTATTTGCCTGCCCCGTTCATCTTCGTGTCCATATACCGCTTCTCGTGCTTCGCCTATCCGTATACTATTCGCATTAATTTTTGATGCTTCGATTTTACTCTTCAATGTTTTAATTCGCTCACCAATCTCATTTTTTCTCTCACCTTTTGCATTTTTTTGCTCTTCGGCAAGTTTTGTAAGTTCTGACTGGTTACTCCGATGAGTGCGATACTCAACTGGGTTTACTCCTTTTTCATCTAATAATCTATTAAAAAGAGCATCAGCCGCCTCCTCAGGAGACTTGTCCCCCTCAAAGAGTGCGTCAATTTCGGTAGTTTCAATTTGTTTCTCGTCCTTACCCACTGCTCCAAGTCGTTTTTGAATCGATTCAAGTGTTTTATCTTTTTGAGCTTGCGCAACTCTTCCTTCCACCGTAGTTTTCTCACCGTGAGCCGTTTCTGGATCAATAGGCAGTTTAGCCGCTTCTGAAACAACTGTTCGTATCTTTGCTAAATACTTTTCGCGGACTAAATCATTGGATACAAAAAGCGCATCAATAACAGCTCTTCTAACATTAGGTTTTGTGATTTTGTCAAAATTAGGGATAAGTTCTCGCACATATTTCATTGCTATGAGGCGATCTGCAACTCCATCGGCCATTGCCTTAAACTCGGCAGGGGGAAGCACACCTCTTGTGGCTAATACCTCTGCTTCTGTTTTTTTTGTTGCGGCCATCTCTGCTCGTACTGAGCTCACTACATCAAAATCAGAGACTTCCTTAGCAAGAGTTGGATTTACTCGTTCCAACTGCTTTTGTTCTGTTGGGGTCAAGGGTGGGGTTTCTATTTTGCCAGCTTGGCCAAGTGCATCTCTGGGATTCCCGTGTTCCGCCTTATATTTCTTGAGATCTTTTGCTTCACTTTGAGCTTTCTGGAGCTCTATTAATGAGTTTGGCAGAACTGCATCCGCTCTAATTACTGCGGCTACTCGTTCCACAGCTTTTGGTTGCGGTTGCGGCGCTACTTCAGCTGCCACAGAAAAATTAACCGGCATAATTAGCTGTTAAATTTTTTAATCGTTGTTGGACACTTTCTAATTTGATTTTGTCCTCAAGGAGCGTTTCTTCTGCTTTAAATTTGATAAATACTGACCTAAATGAAGGATATTTTTGATCAAGGGAACGCAAGAATACCAAGAGCTCCTCCGGAGATTCAAGTTGGTCAATATGCATCTCTATTTTTCTTGCAGATTTTTTTGAGTCTTCAAAACTAAGTGATCCATTGTCTAATCCTGCAATCAGAGCATCAAAAAGCAATTCTGCCGCCCTTTTCTTAAGTTGTTCAATAAAGTCTTTCTTCACAGAAACATCCGTAGCCATATTGTCATTCATCATAGCACGATTGAATTTCTAGATGCAAGAGGTATTTTGATTGTATTTATTTCGTCCGTTGTTTGTTAGGTTGTGGGAAATAGTTTTATCCCTACTACTTCCCTAAAATCTTTCGTATTGAGTGTAAGAAGAGGAAGGTGATAATACAGGGCGCACGAAGCGATTTCAGCATCTTGGAATGAAATACGATAGTTTGATTTCCATATCAACTCCCCTGCTTTTTTTGCAATCTCAACATTTGAGGAGCAAATAGTAAAGTTCTCGAATAATTTTTCCACAAAATCTACTTGTTTTTTTTCATTCATACTCTTCCCCTGCCAAATTTCTGTAATAATGCTAAGAGTAACAGCGGGGAGATTTTCATCTTTATAAAATAGTGTGTGAAAAAGGGTTTTTTGTTTATTAGCGCTTCTCAAGTAGTCGATAAGGATATTTGTATCTGTGAGGATTACCATTGTAAAGATTTAACCCGTTCCATGGTTTTTTTTCTTACCATGGTTAAATTTTTATCATCCTCTTTATTCCAATAAGCATATGTATCTTTTGTCGCTTTTTCCAAAAAAGATTTTAGTTTTATTTTCTTATCTTCTTTCACTGGCTCAAGAGTAATTTTATTATTCTGATCTACCCTAATCCACAGCCTTAATCCCTTTTGCATATTAAAAAACTCCCTCAACTTAAGAGGAATTGTTACTTGTCCCCGTTCCATTACTTTTACCATATCTTCAAAGAGTATTGTCTGCATATTTACATATTAGTACGTATTTCGTATTTTGTCAACAGGAATTCAATTATGTATTTTTTTCGTCCGTTGTTTGTTGGGTTGATTCTGATTTGCCTGATCTCTCACAAGTCGCAGAAGAAAAATGAGGTCATCTTTCAGCTTTTCGCGGACAAATGCCTTTTGTTTTTCGTCATACAGCAATTCTCCCAGGCCAGACAATAACTCATTTTTTTTTATATTTTGTACGATATTCTCAGCCTTTAGTAATGCCTCTTCTATACTAAATCCTGTTTGTTTTTGTAACAGTTCATTGTTTATATCCCACCCTTCATGCAAAAAATACCACACATCAAACATGTCTCGTGCTGCAAAATGCTTTCGTGTGAGGAGTGCTGCTATTTTGTTTGCCGCCATATCTGTTTTTTGTATAATGTTCATACTAATACCCAAGTACGTCTGAATACTGTAGGTAGAGTGAATAGGTCGTTTTGAAATTTCTACTTTTATTGCATGTTCCCCCTTCTTATAGCTTATCAATGAAAAAAGCGTGTATTTTTTTTCAATACACTCTATTACTGTTCCATACGGAGAAAGAAGTTTTGGTAATTTTTTAAATACCTGTTGTTTTTTCTCTTCGTTCAATAAATCAAAGTCCAGGTCAACCGAAAATCGAGGAAGTGAATAAAATAAATACGCAGCTGTCCCCCCTTTGAATCCTAATGTGGTGCGTAGAAGTGTATCTGAAAAAAATGAACGTAAAATACCAATACATGTTGCTTTGTGAATATCAGTGTGAAGCATACTCTTCTTTATATAATTTATAATAGTTTTTTATTCTCCTTTCAAAGGTTGCATTATTATATAGAGGAAGAAGGAGAAATGCCTTTTCCCAGTCGATTGCTCCCAAATTGTCAAAGTGATAGTTTTTATAAACATAAATTGCATCTAAAAAAGCACGCTCTGCAGTTGCAATAAAGTATCCTTCTTTCTTTTCAATTCCATCTATACAGGTAAGCATTGTTTTCTTCATCCGACGATACTGTATCGTGCAATTTTCTACTTGAATAGTACGGGTAATGTATGAGGCCATATAAACAGTTTTATAGTGCTGAAATAGCACTCTTTTTGATTCAAGAACTGTCTCAAAACCTACATACGAAGGACTGTATATCTTATTTGCCAACTCATATTCCTCATAGCTATTTTTTGTGTAGATTCCATGATATGGGCTAAGTAGTTTCCCTATTTTTGTGTAGTAGTATAGACTATTTTGTATTCGCTTGTATGAAAGAGAAGGAAAAAGCATAATAACGTCATTTAATGTAAATACTGTTTCTGGCCTTTTGTATAGATTTAAAAGGATATCGTTTTCCATTGGTTTATGATATAAATGAACTAAATATCTTATTTATTCAGTCTTTCAGAATAAATATATAGTTATATTGTCATGCTGTCAAGAGGTATTTCACTTGTATTTCACTTGTACTTTTTTCGTCCGTTGCAACAGATGCAAAGGGGTAGGGTGTGGCGGATAGTTAGCGAGAGGTATTCTTCATCTCTTTCTGCACTCTTTCCGATAAATAGACCTTCAGAAGAGACTGATATGGCACATCTTTTTTTATAGCAAGCATCTTGAGGTTGTCATATAATGACTGGGTAACTCTCACGGTAATTATTTTTGTTGAGAGCTTGAGATTGGGGAATATAGGATTGATGATTGCCTTGCTCAAATCAAAATATTCTGTTGTATCGGCGGTAGCCCAGAAGTCTCGCTCTTCATCTTCATTTTTAAACTGCGGTATAGTTTTTAGTTGTTTTTTCATAAGTGCTCCTTTCTTTTTTGTTCATATCTCTTGCAGATATGACTCTAAATTTATTATTCCTCACTGTGAAAATAATTATTAATTTCCTGCCTTTATCTGTAAAACCTAATAAAGTTAACCTTTTTTCAATCAGGGAATGCTCAGTATCGGGTAACAAAACTCTCGGTGAATTCAAAAAAACTTCCTCAGCTTCTTTGTAGTGGACGTTGTGCTTTATCCAGTTTTTATCGCTATTTCCCTCATCCCATTCAAACCCTTCAATTTTTTTATAATCAGATCTATTTGACTTCATTCTGTATATGATAGTACAATACATCATATATGCTGTCAAGAGGTATTTTGACCATATTTATTTCGTCCGTTGTTTGATAGGTTGACTTTATTGTTTTACAGTCTGATTTGCCTGGTCTCTCGCAAGTCGCAGAAGAAAAATGAGGTCATCTTTGAGCTTTTTGCGGACAAATACTTTTTGCTTTTCGTTAACCAATTCTCCGAGCCCTTGAAGAAGTTCAGATGAGTTTTTCTTCTGAACAAGATTTATAGCTTTTTGCAATGCTTCAAATAATGAAGCACCCGTCCCTTCCTGTACAATTTTTCCGTTAATGGGCCATTCTTCCTGCAAAAAAAACCATATATCAAACATATCGCGCGAAGCGAATTTCTTCCGATTAAGAAGAGCGAGAAGCTTGTGTGCCGCCATATCTTCTTTTTTGGGCACGAGCATCGAAATACCATAATAGCTTTGCTCACTATATGCAGTTTTACTAGACCTTTTTGAAATTTCTATCTTTATGTTCTTCACTCCTTTTTTGTATCTCAATAGAAAAAAAAGAGTATGTCGCTTCTCCACAGCTTCTTCCACGATGTTTAATGCAGATACTATATTTTTTATCCGAATAAACACTGCGTCCTTTTTTTTCTCATCAAGGAGATCGAAATCAAGGTCAACCGACATACGGGGCAAATTGTAAAAGAGATATGCTGCAGTTCCCCCTTTAAATCCAAGTGCAGTACGTAATACAGGATCAGTATAGATACTTTTTAATAGCTTTACCATCATTGTTTTATGTGTGTTTGTATCAAACATATTATTTCTCATTTTTATATAATGCATAATAGCTATCTACCTGTTTTTGAAACGATTTATTTTCATATAGTGTACGAATTTCTGCGATGATATCCCAGTTGATTGAGGTGAGATTGTCTATATGGTAATTCTTATAGATATATATCAAATCTAATAATGCGCGCTCTTTTGAGGCAATTAGGTAGCCGTTAACTTCAATAAGTCCCTTTTTGCATAACAGTATTTCGCTTGGTATCTTGTGATAAGAAATACGAATGGTATGATTAACAAATATTTCTCTCGTAAGATAGGAGATTGCAAAGAGCGTGGTATAGGGCTGGAAGAGAATCCCTTCCCGCAAGAGCACCGTTTGGAGACTTATATATGATGGTGCATATATCTTTTGAACAAGCTCATCTGGTTCAAATGCGGGTTTTGCATAAATTCCTCTTCGTAATTTTATAAGCTTACCCGTTGAAATGGAATAACTTAATCTTTTCTTAAGGAGTGGGTATGGTATAGAAGGAAAAATGAGGGCTAACTCACGCATTGAAAAGACAGTTTGAGGGCGGCTGTAGAGATGTAAAATTATATTTTTATTCATTTTCGTACTGCAGATTACAATTTATGTAACCTACAGTAAGATTATGTACTATATAATGAGTGTTGTCAAGAGGTTTTTTTATTGTGTTTTTTTATTGAGCTTATCGAAATATAGTTCAGTTGTATTTTTTTCGTCCGTCAGAAGTTAGGTTGTAGGGGGTACCTCATCATGTGAACCGATATCGATAAATGTCACCATATTATTTTTCTGATAAAATAGTATGCGGATGCTCCTATCTACTGATATGCTCCAAGCTTCTTTGAGTTTTCCCTGGAGTTTATGGAGTCTCAGTGATGGATGTTTCGAATTATTTACATATTGATTGATTCTCTTCACAACAACTTCACGGATAGTTTTATTTTTCTTCTATAGCTTCTTGAGTTGCACTAAAAACTTTTCTGAATATTCTATTTCCATAGTCTAAATAGCAAGAAGATCTTCAACCTTGTTAAGCTTTACTGTTTTCCCCACCTTACGATCGGCAATGGCTTGTAACACTTTTTTCTCCATTTTTGTTGGCATTTTATACGTGGGATAATGCTCCACTACTTCTTGAGCTTTACTGCTTACGATAAATTTTATGTATTTGGTCACATTATAACCAAGGGCCTTACTTTTGATTGAAAGAGCTGCGACTTCTTCTGGGGTTAGGGTGATTTGGACTTTTTGAGTTAACATATAGTTACATAGTACCACTTACTAACGACTTTGTCAATGAGTTGTGACCGTCATCCTGGGGAGTAAAACGACTCCAGGATCTGATTTTTTGATTCTGGATGCGCCCTGAGCTTGTCGAAGGGCTTACCAGAATGATGAAGGACAAGTATTAGCCCGTTGCAATATGATATAATGCGTTCCATGGCTGCATCAGAAAAATCAACATTATTGCAAGACGTTGTACGAGGTGGAGTATGGGGAGGAATTATTGCGGGCTTGCGTATCGCAAGTCTTTCCCTTTTTTCTCTCGCTACCGCAAACTTTCTTGCGGGAGGAGCCATTATTGGAGCGGCGGTCGTGGGAGTTATGGGTCTTCTCAATAGAGCCTTGAGCGCTCCGCCGGCTTAACCCCTCCTTGAATTTGAATTTGGCATTTGAATTTAATTGTGCTATTGTAATACTATATGCTCTGCCCAAACTGTGGACAACAAATGAATGTTCGCAATGTCGATAACGAAATCGTGCTTCATTGTTCCACCTGCGGATCCAGTTTCTTCGACAAGAATGGTATTAATAGAATAACAGCAAGTTCAGCCCGTCTTCTCACCGAAGAAGCACAGGGACAGTATGTATTGGGAAACCAAAAAATATGCCCCAAAGATAAGAGCATTCTCCTTGAAAAAGTTGATTTATCGCTCCCCAAAAACACGATTCTCTTGGAATGTCCTTCCTGTGAGGGGATATTTACCTACCCTGATGATTTATTGAAATATAAAGGTATTAAGGCTCCTCAACCACTCGCCTCAGGTGCTTTCAAATTATTACCCGCACCTAAATCGCTCTTTATGTTGGCGTCGTTTGCTGTCTTGACTATTGCGGTTCTTTTGAATACGGGAAGCTTTTCCACGAATACAAGGGCAGAAAAAGTTATAGGAAAAGTGTATCTTTCCACATCTGGTTTTCTTCTTTCAGTCAGTTTCAAAACGCAGGTATCTGAAACATCAACTATTGTTTTTTATGATGCTACTCCAGAAAGAAAGGAAACGGGAAGATACAGTATTTCATCCGAACCAAAAAAAATTCACGTAGGCACGATACGAGGATTTGACAAAAATAGAGATGCGTTTTACTCCATACAGTTCTCCAAGACATCTACGCCAATTTCTGAAGTCCAACTGGAGAAATAGATTAGCTTTTCGATTTCTGCTTGAGTCTATTGAGGATGCCGACAATCTTGCTTTCGATTCCTCGCAGTTCTAGGGATGCCTCCGCCGGATCGACGATATTCACGTTCAAACCCGTCCCCAACTCAAATCCTGCGCGATGGATAAATCGAGGAATAATGCGCAAATACCAATCGTGTCCAGGATAAATATAGTAATTATACGCAAAGTCCATATTGGTAAGTTTATGGCTATCAAATATTTTTTTTAGTTGTTTGAGAGTTTGGCGCAGGATCATCGCCATCTCATCAAGCGCTTCATCTGATAAATCCCCAAACCGTCCCTTATTATCTTTGGGCGCAACCCACACTTCGTAGGGCCACTGTGAAAAATCAGGGCAATAGGTTGTGAAAAACTTCGTATCCTGTACAACATTATTAAACGGCTCCTTTCCAAGCGTGTCTAGATTAATTTGGCCTGGAATTACTACCAATTGCGAGTGAGGATGTTTAATTGAGGCTCCCGCATGCTCTCCGTTGTTACAAAAGATAAGGACTTGCCCCATCTTTCGATAATAGTTGAACCGCGCTTTATATGCGCGCAGAACAAGGCCTATCTGCTTTTCGGGAAGTTCCTCTAGATTCTTCATATGATTAGGAGAATGGATTATTACTTCATGAAAATCGGTGATAGGAAATTTGTTGGTGACAACGCGTACCTTCCACCCTGGTTTATTTATTTCACCCTTCCCAATACGAAATACCTCTGAAGGACTTGATGATTCATTGTCCTCACAGAATAAGCATTTATTTTTCCGCCCAGAGGGCGATCGACGACCTTTGGTCGACTTCCCTGTTTGATCAGGGCGGGAAAGTCTCTGAGAAGCTATGATAACCCATCTATGAGAAACGACATCCGGAACGTATTTACTCATGTAACATGTAGCATGTAACTTGTAACATTTTTTTAATATTTATATTTATATTTTTTCAAGAATCCCCCAAATCATTCTTCCAAGTTCATCTACCATACTTGATAAGACTAGATATTCCTTTTCTTCCATATAGGCTCTTTTATATGAAAAAAGTATTAAATATTTACTTTCTTTCAACGAACCATATGATGTTTCCAAAAATTGCTTAAGTACTAGCTTTCTTTTTCGGGCAAAACCCTCTATATAATTCAGCATAATCGAAAGTGTTGCTCTCCGCAACTGAGAAGTTACACCAAATTGTTCTTCTTTTGGGAAATGGAGCGTTGCATCATAGACTTTATGTACATACACGCATCAAGTTTGCTTCGCAGTTGCGAGTGGAAGTTCGTTTGCTTATTCTTGTCTTCCATATGATAATATTCATAGTACATGATTGTATGTTTTAATGTTGCATGCTACATGTTACATGTTAAATGAAGCTTATCGTCGGCTTAGGAAACCCAGGAGAAAAATATAAGCAAAACCGACATAACGTGGGGTTTATGTTTTTAAATTATCTTCTTGAAATATTCAAGATTAAGTTTGAATCAAGGAGTATGACTTCCCAATCGCCATCGTTCAAAGCGGATAAATACCTCTTCTCCGAAATTGCGCAGATCGGTGCCTCCAACTCGCAATCTCAACAATACATACTCGCCAAACCCCAGACCTACATGAATAAGTCGGGCGATGCGGTAAAAAAAACGGTCCTCCACTATAAACTGAAACCGTCGCAATCCCTGATCGTTATCCATGATGATCTAGACATCTCTTTTGGGAAGTTCAAGATACAAATGCAGGGACCAAAAGTCCATAATGGCATAACCGATATCCAAAATAAACTGCAGACAATGGATTTTCTGCGAGTACGGATAGGAGTTGATAATCGGCCGAGTGAAAACAGAATGGGCGGAGAAGAGTATGTCTTGCAGAACTTTATCGCAGATGAACTGGCCCAACTGCCGGAACTGTTCAAGAAAATAGAAGTACGACTTGAAGCCTTCTTACAGGCCAATTAAAATTGCACTTGTATATATATTTTGATATACTCGAGATATGAAAATATACTTCACCTCGCCTATTAGAGGAATCGACCAAATTGAAGATCACGTAAGAGCTATTTATGAGGTAATCAAAAAACTGAACTACGTTCATGTTGACAATGTTATAGCGAGATTGGATCAAGGAAGGTCTTTTTATGACAAGTTAGACAAAGGAGGAAAAATAACTCATTCGTCTTATTTTGATGAAACGATAGATAGGATAAAAATGGCAGACATAAATGTGTTTGAATGCTCGGTACCAAGTCTTGGAGTGGGATTTCAGATAGAAAAATCGATTGATTACAACAAACCCACCATTGTTTTATATCTTAAAGGCAATATACCTCATTTTCTTGCAGGCACACAAAATGATAAGCTCTTTTTGAGAGAATATACAAAAGAGAATCTTGCGCAGGTAGTGTCCGACGTTATTGAGGATGCAAAACATTCCGCAGACAAACGCTTCAATTTTTTTATCAGCCCTTCCCTTTTGTCATACATTGAAGAAGAATCGAAAAAATTTGACATGACAAAGTCTGCATTTATTCGTAGATTGATACTTGAACACAAAAAAAAAGGAAAATAACTTCTTTATTTAGTATCCTTTTGAATAAGAGTGACGAGTTTGTTTAAACTAACGTTTTTTTTGACGTCTTTCATTGCCTGCTCTCCTACTTTAGATAGGGCATTTTTTGAAATCATTTCTTTTGTGAGCTCTTGGACATCAAGAATGTTTTTTCTTTTTTTCATCCAATGTGGAGAAAATGTATCGAGGTTTGTCACAACGGGACAACCTTTTTTCATAACAGCAAAGATGGTGGTGTTATTTGAACGTACCCCTTTGGGAAAAAAGTTGACATATAAATTTGAAATATTGAGAAAATAACTCACCGCTTCATCAGATAAAAATCCATAAAATTGGACCTTATCTCCATATATTTCTTCCAATTGACGTGCAAACTCATCATAGTTGCCAAAGTTTGCCCTTTCATGAAAGCCAGTAGAAAAACGAATAATATAATCTATATTGAATTTTTTTAATTTTGCCGCCAATAATTTATGGAGTTTCGTCTGAATTTTGAATGCCATACCAAAAGAAAAAATATTTAGAGCAAAATCATTCGTTTTTAACCCATTACTAAGTAATGGAGGCGACCATACATTTCTTTTTGGCTTATCTGTAAAAGCCAATTGGTGATATATCTCTGCATTTGCCGCATAAATATGTACCGCACGTTTGATGAGTGCGTGTTCTATAGGTAAATCATCAAAGGAGTGAAAAAAAAGGGAAAATTTTATATTTTTTTCTTCAACAAGCGAGAGAAAACGCCATGCCTCAGTCTCAAGTTCAATGTCTGCCATAAAAAATGAAACAGATAGAAAAACCGTCGTGCCTTTTTTGAGTTGATCAATCTCAGTAAAGCCTATAAAGGGAACGCTGAGCTTTCCTGCAATAATCTCGCTAAATTTAGCCACGCCAGACAAATGTGGCTTGGTATTGGTCGATATGAGGTGAGAATACATAGAGGTATTATACCACATTCAAATAACTATTATAGGCTTAATTTAAGATTAGACACGGCAAAATGAATAGTCTATTTGCATATAATAGTGGTCTTCTTATATAATTCATGATATGTTTGTCAAAAAACCAGACCTCTCCTCAACAAAGAAAATAAGTCGAGTTTGTTTTCTAAATCCACAAGGCTATGTCACCAATCCTCCTCCCCTGGGCAAAACTGATACCGGTGGACAGACGATTTATGTTTTACAACTTGCTGAAGCGCTGGGGAAAAAGAATATTAAGGTTGATATCATTACGCGGCAATTTGATGGACTTCCGACTGAGGAACAGATATTCCCTAATGTGCGGATTGTCCGCATCCAGGCCGGAAGCGATACGTTTGTAGCTAAAGAACGGATGTATGAGCTTATGCCTGAGATGATGGAGAATTTCATGCTCTATATCGAAAAAACCAAGAAAAAATATGATATTATCCATTCCCATTATTGGGACGGTGGATATGGCGGAATACTCCTGCAAAAAATGCTTGACATTCCTCACGTATATACTCCTCATACGTTGGGAAAATCAAAAAAATTGGATATGGCTGTTGAAGAGGCCCCTGTGCAAAAACTTAAGCCATACTACCGCTATCATGTCCGTATCGCACTTGAACAGAAAATCATGTCACGAGCACATGCGACGGTGGTCATCTGTGAAACAAGCAGAATTCAGATACTGCAACACTATATGGTTGACTTTGAAAAGCTCCATGTTATATTTCCTGGAATTGATATAAGGGTTTTCAACACAGAAAAAACCCAATATGATAAACAGATTAAACTCAAGAAAAACAGTATCCTCAGCATGTGTCGTATTGTCCCCGCAAAGGGGTTAGATCGCCTCCTGGAAGCACTTTCTCTTCTTAAGAATAAGGTGGATTTTCATTGGTACATCGGGGGAAGTCTTGATGGCGAACATATGTCACCAGAAGAAAAAAAAGCGGCAGAAGAATTGAATATCCAAATCAGGAATCATCATCTACAGGAAAGGGTTACATTTATTGGACAAGTGGACCACAAAAAGATGGTACCTGCCTACTACCGAAACACGGATTTATTTGTTCTTGCAAGCCGCTATGAACCGTTCGGCCTGACAACGCTTGAAGCGATGGCTTGTGGCACAGCTCCCATCGTATCAAATATTGCAGGCAGCAAAGAAGTTATTATCGATGGACTAAATGGATTCACCGTCAATATCCATGATAGAAAAAAAACTGCTGAACTTATTCTCAGACTCTTAAAAGATAAAAAACTGGTGGAAAAAACGTCCGAAAATGCGGCTTTTACGGTAAAAGAACATTATACGTGGGATAAATTAGTAGACCAGTTTATAAAACTATACAAAAAACTCATATGAAGATCGCTCTCATCGCCCCAGTTGAAGAAACCGTACCGCCACGAAAGTATGGCGGAACAGAATGGATTGTCTATCATATTGCCAATGGAATGGGAAAAAAAGATCATCAAGTCGATCTGTATGCCAGTGGAGATTCAGACAAGGAGCCTCTCTATAATCTTATTCCCGTTGTTCCGAAAAGTATTCGAACGCTCCCAGAAATCGGATCTGACACAAAAATACGAGAAACAACAAAGCTTCTTGCATTAGTTGATACAATTCAAATGCTCAAGAAACAACAATACGATGTGATTCATAATCATGCAAGCTGGAGATTTCTCCTTTTTTCATCTTTCCTGAATCAAAAAGTGGTTACAACACATCATGGTCCTCTATCCGCAGACTATCAAAACATTGTTTTCAAGAGAAACAAAGACCATTATCATGTCTCCATTTCCAATAATCAAAGAAAGGACCTGCCACAGCTGAATTTTGTAAATACGATTTATAACGGGATTGACTTAGCGTTATTCCCTTTCGATGAAAACAAAATTCCCGATGCACGGTCCGGGATGATTTTCTTGGCACGATTAAGTCCTGAAAAAGGAGCCATTGAAGCTGCAAAAGTAGCACATATGGTAAAAAGGAAACTTCTTATCGCAGCTAAAGTCGACCTTGTTGATCAATCCTATTATGAAAAATGTAAGCCATTCATCGATAATGTATATGTAACATTCCGCGGTGAAATTGGACATGATGAACGCTCCCAATTATTACAATCCGCCCGTTGTCTTTTTGTTCCCATTCAATGGGAAGAGCCATTTGGTCTTATGTTTACCGAGGCGATGGCATCAGGAACCCCTGTCATTACATTTGCCCGAGGATCAGCTCCAGAGCTTATCAAAGACGGTGAAACGGGATTTTTGGTTAATTCTTCCGATGATATGAAGCGGGGAAACTGGATTATCAAAAAAACGGGGATTGAAGGATTATGTGAAGCGGTTGAACGGATATATGCAATGCCTGAAGATCAATATCGGGTAATGAGGAAAGCATGCAGAATCCATGTTACAAATAATTTTACCGTCGAAAAAATGGTGGATGAATACGAAAAGGCATATTATAAAGTGTTAGAGAAAAAATGAGAATAGCCATTCTTGCTTCTAATTTTATAAGAATTCCGCCGGAACTTCCCTTTATTCCAAAAGGATATTCTGGTGCACCAGAAAAAATAATGTCGATAATAACGGAAGGACTTGTCAAGAGGGGTCACGACGTAACGCTCTTTGCTTCTGGGGACTCTCAAACTTCCGCAAAATTAATCTCTGTTACCGACAAGTCTATCTCAATGGATCCACTTATTGCTCAACATTTACATAATAAATTCGAACACCTCCTCATATCAAAATGCTATAAAATGGCACAAAACAATCAATTTGATATCATCCATTCCACTTTTGATATTCTATCAGCTTACTATGCTCAATTAGTTGCCATCCCTACTATTTCTACGCTTCATAGTCCTTTAGGTGGGTCTGTGCAAAAGATCTTGTCTCAATTAAACGATACCCAGTTTTATGTGTCAATTAGCAATGCCCAACGTGCGCCTCTCCCTCATTTAAAATATGCAGCTACTATTTATCATGGAATAGATGTAAAGAACTTTGTGTATTCTGAATCGAAAAATAATGGATATATGATTAATGTAGGAAGGATTATGCCAGAGAAAGGCATTACTGTTGCAATTAATGTGGCTAACAAGCTTAAAAAAAGATTATATTTATTGGGAACAGGTGTTGAGGATAGTGATTTTTGGAAAAAAGATATTTTTCCCCATATAAATAATAATGTGATAACTCAGGTAGGTCTCGTCAATAAAGACGAATTAAATAATTATTATGCAAACGCCAAACTTTTCCTGTTTCCCATTCAGTGGGAAGAACCGTTTGGCCTCGTAATGGTTGAGTCGATGGCCTGTGGCACTCCGGTGATTGCATATGCAAGAGGATCTGTCCCAGAACTCATTAAAGATGGGGAAACAGGATTTATAGTCAATTCATCTGATGAGGATGTTCGGGGCGATTGGATTATTAAAAAAACGGGGATTGAAGGATTACGTGAAGCGGTTGAACGGATATATGCAATGCCTGAAGATATGTATAGAAAAATGAGACGTGCCTGCCGTGCACATACGGAAAAAAACTTTACCATTGAACGCATGATTGATCAATACGAAGCTCTCTACACCCAAATTCTTGCAAAAAAGTAACCATGCAAACCATCAAGGACATCCTGAAGAATTTTAAACCGACCGAGGATAAATATATTTCCCGTGAATTTCAGGCGTTTGGATGCCATTTAGCTGAAAAGCTCCAAGATGAACGGCGAAAAAGCCTGTATATTAAGCTCGCTAAAACTCTTCCCCGTCCTGTGTTGGAAGAAGCTCTGCGCTTTGTGGTGGATTCCAATGCACGAAGTAAAGGAGCCCTCTTCATGTGGAAATTGAAAGAATTAGGTCTTATCGGGAAGAAAAAAACAACTAAATAATCTATTTTGTACCTAATATTTCCTTGTAATAGGCAACGTAGTTATCCACCATGTCATCGACATTGAATTTTTTCTCTACATGCTCTCGTGATTGTCTTCGCATCAGTCGATATTCTTCCTCAGGAAGAGAATATATCTTTTGCACTGCTTCGCACAGCCCTTCAATGCCCGTTTTCTTTGTCATATAATTTCCGCGGATATCGTCATCGGATGGATTCACGAGATATCCCGTTTCACCGTCTTTAACGAGTTCTGGCATTGCTCCTCTCGCATACGCAATCACCGGAGTGCCACACGCCATAGACTCAACAACTGTAAATCCAAATGGCTCCTCCCATAAAAGGGGAAACAAGAACACTTTACTATTCTGGTATTCTTTCACTAATTTGTTTCGCACCATATTGAAATCAATATGGATTCGCGTAATCTGATTTATGATATCTCTCCTCTGGAGAACTTCCTTATACAGCCAATCGAAGTATTCACTCTTGATGATAGGAAATACTTTTGTGGGAATCCTGAGTTTCTTCGATACGGACAGAACTTCGTCGAGACCTTTTTCGGGGACAGCTCTTCCCGTCCAAATAATGGCCTTACCTCCCTGCTTTTCAAACTGGAATGTTTTTTTCATATTAATTCCATGGTAGATGGTGCGAGCCTTTGAAAATACGGTGAATTTTTTTTGCAAATCACTTATCGCTACATAGTAAATATTCTTCACATCATTAAAAAGTGAAAAATAGCGGGCCATATAATCCGGTTCTGCCGGTCCATGCATGGTTACTACGATAGGTTTTTTTATAAATCGTGCGAAAGGCAAAAAATTC
>Ga0210022_1001362_pt1 | contig 16307 bp, 14 predicted proteins | sample CryGeymeta201520_FD_183984 | JGI IMG/M metagenome (GOLD analysis project Ga0210022, IMG submission 183984) | Groundwater microbial communities from Crystal Geyser aquifers in Utah, USA - Crystal Geyser metaG 2015-20 (SPAdes) (version 2) | ecosystem: Environmental > Aquatic > Deep subsurface >... | reverse complement strand
GGGCGTGTCCGCAACCATGAAAGAGGAAGTGAAAAAGATTTACGAGGAGATCGAAGAGGCAAACCGGGAAATGTTCGGCAGGCCGGGGTAGGTTTTTTGGCGCGCCATCCAGGCCTGGATGGCGCGTTTATATGGTAAGAGTTCCGCATTGCCATGCGTAAGGGTCAATACAAATTGATGCGTTTCAAGGGCTGCTTTGGAGGAGAAGACTGATTTGAGATGTATAATTACGGCGAGGATTTGGCTGAGCTGAATAATCTCTTCCAATCCGAAAAAGCCATTGCGTCCCGTATGAAGGACGAGCTGTTTTAGAGATTGGTTGTCGCCGACAGGGAGTTCGCAAAATGGCAAGTGTGCCGTGACTTTCAGGTCGCAACCCAAACTGGGAACATTCGGCAATGTACAAAGAATCACCCTCACCGTTGGAACTTTCCATCGTCCTGCCCTGCCTGAACGAGGAAAAAACCCTCGGGACGTGCATTCGCAAGGCGCAGGGATTCCTCCAGCGGCACGGCGTACACGGCGAGGCCATCGTCGCTGATAACGGCAGCAGTGACCGCTCGGTGGAAATCGCCGAATCGCTGGGAGCGTGCGTTGTCCATGTTCTGGAAAAGGGCTACGGCAATGCTTTGCGTGGCGGATTCGTCGCGGCGCGTGGGCAGTTCATCCTGATGGCGGACGCCGATGACAGTTACGACCTCGAAAACTTGATGCCCTTCCTCGAAAAACTGCGCCAGGGCTATGATCTGGTGATGGGTAATCGTTTCAAGGGCGGCATTGCCCCTGGCGCTATGCCCTGGCATCATCGTTACATTGGCAACCCCGTACTTTCGTTCATTGGCAAATTGTTCTTTCATTCCCCGGCGAACGATTTTCACTGCGGCATTCGCGCCTTTACCCGGGAAGCCATTGAGCGCATGAACCTGCAAACGACCGGTATGGAACTGGCAAGCGAAATTGTCATCAAGGCCTCTCTGTTGGAAATGCGGGTTTGCGAAGTGCCGACCCGTCTTTTCCCTGATGGACGTGACCGCCCGCCGCACCTGCGCAGTTTCCGCGATGGCTGGCGTCACCTGCGCTTTTTGTTGCTCTACAGTCCGGTCTGGCTATTTGCCTACCCCGGAGCAGCATTGATTTTGCTAGGGACGTTCTTCAGCCTGGCACTGGCGCTTGGCCCTTTGTATTTGCCGTTTCGGCTGGTGGATTTTCATACCTTCATCGTTAGCGGCGCGCTGATGGTCATTGGCTTCAACCTGCTTTCGTTTTATGCCATCACCCGCGTCTATGCCTATTATGCCGGGCTGCTTCCGCGTCAGCCTGAATTTTTCGGCTGGTTCCGCTATTTCAACCTGGAGCGCGGCCTGCTCTTGGGTTTTTTCCTGTTGCTGGCAGGCGCGGGCGTTATCCTTTACGCCGCAATTCTCTCGCAAGCCCCCGGCGGTTTCGAGACGGTCGGCTTTGGCACGAGCGTGCGGCTGGTTTTTGGCGGCAGTCTGGCGCTCAGCCTTGGCGCACAGGCGGTTTTTACCAGTTTTGTGTTGAGTATGTTGGGATTGAAAGCGCCGCAAACGCGCATCTGAACTTTCGAGGAGTTTTCATGGTCAACTCGCAATTATTTATCGAATTTCTACGCGTCTATGCCTTTCAGCCCGCCACTGCCTTTTGGCGCGCGGTGGAAGTGGACGTGCTTAAACGCTTCATGCCCACCACTGGGATGGCGTTGGATTTGGGCTGTGGTGACGGAAAATTGACCGCCATTTTGCTCGAAAGCCTTCCCGCCCAAAATATGACTATCGTGGGCATGGATGGCGATCCCGATGAAACTCAACAAGCCGCGCAATTTCCTTTTTATACGCGCGTTCATACTTGTTGGGCGTCAGATGTTCCCGAACTGGCGCAAACATTCGACCACGTTTTTTCCAATTCGGTGTTGGAGCATATTCAGGATATCGAGGCGACTATCGCTGAGGTCGCCCGCCTGCTCAAGCCCGGTGGTACGTTCACCTTTACCGTGCCTGCGCCCGGTTTCCATGCCTGCCTTCGTGGGCCGTTTTTCTCACGTGTCTCGCGGGAAGTCTATTTGCAAGATATGGACCGTCGGCTGGCGCATTATCGCTACTGGAGCGTTGCCGAGTGGCAGGGGTTGCTCAAACGCTATGGTCTGGTTATTGAGCAACAGGCGGAGTATTTCCACTGTGGCGAAGTGCGCCGCTGGGAGACGATTTCCCGCTTCACAGCCGGTATCCTTTACGCCTTGAGCGGACGCAAGCAAGCGCCTATCGAGATTCAGAAAAAGTCGGGCTTGCGCCAATTGCAAAATCGCTGGAAGTTGCCGCACTGGTTGACGTGGCTACTGGCGCATTTGCTGGCGGTGGGTGTGAAAAAATCAAGTGCGGCAGGGAATGGCTGTGTGCTGATTCAGGCGCGCAGGACAGGTCTTTGACCTGTCTGGCCTGTCTGGATAGATACGGGGCCTGTGCCCTGCGTTCTCATAGGAGTCAACGATGTCCTCATCCAAAATGAATGTTGCAGTTATCGGATTAGGTTGGGTTGCCACGCAGCGACATATTCCCATCATTCTGCACCAGCCGCGCTTGCATTTCTATGGCGTGGTGGATAAGCGCGCCGAGCGCATTCAAAAAATCTGCGCCAAATACCCCTGGCTACAGTCCTCGCTCTCGCATGAAGGCGAGATGCCCTGGGAAGATGCGGTGCAGGCGGTGCTGATTGCGACTGACCCGCCGAATCATTACCCGCTGGCAAAAAAAATGCTTCTCGCTGGCAAGCACGTTTTGATGGAAAAGCCGTTGACGATGTCGGTGGATGAAGCGCACGATTTGCAGGAGATGGCGGAACGTCAGGAAGTTTCCTGTTGTGTAGTGCATAACTTCCAGTTTGCGCGTTCCACCTTGCGGTTGCAGTCCATGATTCTGGAAGAACGTTTGGGAAAAATTCAAAGTATAGAGGCGTCGCAGTGGTCCAATCCGCGCCGCCGACTGCCTACCTGGTATGAACAGTTGCCCTTTGGCTTGTTTTACGATGAATCGCCCCATTTGCTCTACATGTTGGAGGCCTTGGCCGGGGGCGAAATTCAACGCCTGAGCTCTACTGTCCTGCGTAAGACGGGGCAGAATACGCCCGTCAGCGTCAGCGCGACCTATCGGCGCGGCGCGTTTCCCATCCGCCTGAATATGAACTTTACCGCTGCCTTGAGCGAGTGGCATATTGCCGTGCAGGGGACGGAGGGCGTGGGCATTGTGGATTTATTCCGTGATATTCTTGTCGCCCTGCCGAACGATGGCGCGCATCGCGCCCGCGAGATTCTCGCCTCCAGCGCGGCGGCGATTGGCACGCACCTGTGGGGCTTCCTTCAATCGGGTGCCTTGTTGGCGCGCGGCAGCCTGTTTTACGGCGCAGAGGTAGTCTGGGAGAAATTCGTCGGACAAATTGAAGGTGCGCCAGCCCCCGAAATTTCTGTCGAACGCGGCGCGCGGGTGGTTGTGCTTCAGCATGAGTTGATGACAAAAAGCGCTTTCTTCGATCTTCCATCTGATGAACATTCTGACGCTGAGTAATTACTACCCCGAACATGCTGGCGGTATCGAGTTTGTTGCGCTAAATCTTGTTCAGCGCTGGCGACGTTGCCATACGGTGCGTTGGATGGCTTGTGATGTGGCAGGTTATCCGCATCATACCGTCCGCGATGATGTGCCATTGCCCACCCTAAATTTTGCCGAGGAGTGCTTGGGGTTTCCCTATCCCCTCCCATTGGGGAGGTCGGTTTTCGAGATTTTTGAGCAGGTCAAATGGTGCGATGTCGTCCATGTCCACGATTGCCTGTACCTTGCCAATCTTTTCGCGTTCCTGGCTTCACGCTGGTATCGCAAACCGTTGTTGGTCACGCAGCATGTGGCGCTGGTCTCTTATTCGCAGGCGTACAAAAACACCCTGCAAAAATTGGCATACCACACGCTTGGGCGGCTTGTTCTGCGAAACGCGGAGGGTGTTATTTTCATTAGTAAGCGCGTCGAAGATTGGTTCGCCGCGCGGATGCGCTTTCGACATTCAACGGCACTCATCCCCAATGGCGTTGACCACTCCTTGTTTTACTCGTCAACGCCCGATGAACGAGAGAACGCCCGCGCCCAATTGGGCTTTTCAGCCGATGTAGTGGTTTTGCTTTTTGTGGGACGCTTCACCCAGAAAAAGGGCGTTCATCTTCTCCGCGAGATGGCTGTGGCGCGTCCTCGCTATCGCTGGTTAATGGTTGGAAGGGGAGAGATGGACCCGCGTGAATGGAATCTACCCAATGTGAAGGTGATTCCACCTCAGCCTCAGGCCGCGCTTCGACTATACTACATCGCCGCTGATTTGTTCGTTCTGCCTTCGGTGGGAGAGGGCTTTCCGCTGGCAGTGCAGGAATCGCTTTCCTGTGGGCTTCCCGCCGCCGTGTCTAGTGAGACCGCCGCCTATCTGCCGGATGCGCCGCTGGCCATATTGGATGTCTTCGACCCCTGCGCCATGTTGCAAACGCTGGACAACCTATTCACGGCGCGGGAATGTCTCGCCGCCTTGCGAGACGCGGCGGGAGAGTATGCAGGAAGATGGGATTGGGAGACGGTGGCTAAAGAGTATGAAAAAATCCTGGTCAGGCTCTTATAATCCACAAATCAGAGACTGTAAGCGAGACATGCTCAAGAGATTGCTTCAATCAATTCTATTTCTCTGGGAATTGCTCTGTCTGGCCCTATTCTTTTATGGTGTTGGGCAACGAAGCGGCGTCCACCTTTTTTCTTTTGAAGGCTTTGGATGGGCGACTATACAGTTCACAAACATCAATTTTGGGGTATTTTTTACTGCTCTCATCAAATCATTTCTGGGTGCCATACTCTTTTCATTGAGCGCTATCGGATTTGGAATGGCTTTCATCAAAGCCATAGACAGGGAAAAAATTGCCACAGAGAAAGGGTGGGCTATTGTCGTTACAGCCTTTGCACTGGGGCAAAGCATCTTTTCGCTTTTTGTTCTCGTATCGCTTGTTGCTACCCAACAACTCGCCTCGCTTTATACATTTGCGGTTGTTTCCATCGGACTGATTTTCCTGCTCGTTTACATCGCTCCGCGCAGGCGCCAAATCTTAGTTCAGGCAGGCAACATGCTGTCTTTCCTTCGCTTGTCGGGCAACATACCCGTCTCTCTTTCCATTATCGTCTTTGGGTTGACTCTTTTATATTCCTCGTCTCGCTTGAGTTATGACGCCGCAACTCAATATTTCGCCCACGCCAAAATCATTGCGCTCTCGGAACGGCTTGTTTTACTTTCGTTCAAAGACGTCTTTGTTGGCAGCGCGCTTTACCTGACCGGTCTTTATGCCGCTGTAATCCAACTTTTTGGCGACCAGGCGGCCAGGATATATTCGTGGATAAACGGATTGGCTATTCTGGCCTCTTGCATAATGGTAGGAGAAAAGGTGGGACTATCCCGTCGCGCGCGCATGTTATTCCTTGCGTTTCCGCTTACAACCACCGCCTTTGTTGACCTGTTGGGAGACGGCAAAATTGACCTTGCCAACGCTTCGGTCATTCTTGTTGCAGCGTACTGGTTTCTACAAAGTTTTCAAAGAAAATCAAAATTCTCTTTCCTTATCACTGGCTTTCTCACAGGCTTCTCAATCGTAGCGAGAACTTACAATGCCATTCTTTTAGGTATCTTTTTCTCTTCAATTTTTCTCTTCTATTTTTATGCGCAAAAAGAAGATAGGAAAACATTCTTTAAGTCGCTCGTCGGAAAATTTTTACGATTATCGTTGCCATCCCTTTCTTTCTGGGTCGCGTCTTACTTGGTTGTCAACGCACTCGTCTTACAAAATCCCCTTGCGCCTCTCTCTGTGTTTGGGTTAAATGCGAATGACTGGCCGTTTTATCCCACTGGTGCACAGGCGGCAGTCTTGCTCCTGCTATATCCGTTTTCCATCACTTTTACAGGCATGTTTGATACACTGGGTTTCATTTCGCCGTTGTTTCTAGCTTTCCTGCCAAACCTTTTCGTCAAAGACATTAGTGCCATAAGACCGTTTTCCAAAGAATTAGTTTTCGTTTCGTTCTCTTCATTGCTTGCTTTGTATCTATGGGTTGGCATTTTTGGAACCATTCACATATTGGAAGTGCGTTATGTCCTTTTCCTTTGGTTTCTTCTCTTCCTGCTAATCGCACAACTTGTAGATAACGCAATGCGGTTGACCTTCTTCTCGAAGGTAAGAATACAGGCTATATTGAGCGCCATTCTATTGTTCATGGCGCTACGAGTAATCCTTATTTCATTTGCAACTTATTCTCCCTTTGATAAAGACAGCGCACCTGATTGCCGCGATCTTCCCATGTGTACTTTCTTTGAGCCAATTAACCGCCTGGCAAACCCTGGCGACCGTGTGCTGGTATTAGGAGGTTATCGTTATTACCTGCGTCCTGATTTGTTTGCTTGCTCATCTACCGGCGACGAATATCTTGCGCTTGAAAACGCAGTCACCCAAAGCTCTGATGAGTTTTGGCGGGAAGTGCGGCGCCAAGGTTATCGTTTCATCGTCTATGATAGTTTCTACAACGCTTATATTCTCAGGTTGCGGTCTTTACCTGATTTACACAATTTCCCTGACGGGTTGCGCATCTCTGTGTTATACGATAAAACTTTCAAGGATTACGACGGACGCGATGTTACGGAAAGTGTCTATCGAATTGACTCGGCACAATTCGGGCAATTATCGAGAAAGACGTGTATTTTTGATGAAGGAAAATGGAAAATACAAACGAGAAAATGAGAAGATTGACCAAATCTTTATCCTCCCGCCCCCTGCTCATGGCATGGCTGATACTTTGTGTGTTACTTTTCATTGTCGCCAGCCGTGTCAGTTACCTGCAGGGATTTTTTCCCCAGGACGCGGCGCTCTTTCTTGCTCACCTCGCCCGTATTGCCCCGTTGACCTATCTCCTCGACTTGTTGTGCGCCTTTGGCGGGATGCTCCTCTTTGCGTTGGCGGCGCTGACTTTCGGGTTGCGTCTGCTGCCGCGGCGGATTCTTCCTTTGTCGCTGGGGCGCGGGGTGACGGCGTTTTTGCTGGGCGAGATTTTCTTCTCACTGCTTTTTCTCACCGTCATTCGCCTGGGAGGCCTGCCTCCGCTCTTTGTCGCGGCTACGCTGACGCTGGCATTTCTGTTGGGCTTGCCCGCGCTGATAGATTTTCTCCGTCATCTGCCGCGTCCCTCCCTGCCCGCCGATTTCAGGCGCAGTGAGCGGATTTTGCTCGCCCTGACGCTCATGGTGCTGGCGTTGGGATTGTCGCTGTCTTCGGCGCGGCTGGGTTATGACGCGGTGGCGGAGTATTTCTCGCACGCCAAAATCATGGCAGTTTCGCAGCGTCCGATTTTCTTCTACCCCAAAGATTCGTTTGTGGTCAGTTCATTCCACCCTGGCATTCTCCTCACCGCGCAAATTCAACTCTTCGGCGACCAATCGGCGCGCATGCTTTCGTGGTTGAACGGCACAGCCATCCTGCTGCTGGTGCTGGTGTTGAGCGAACAAATGGGACTTTCGCCGCGCGCCCGCCTGTATGCGCTGGTGATGCTGGTCACCTCGACGGCGTTCGTGGATTTGCTGGGCGATGGCAAGATTGAACTCATCAGTACCGCGCCCATTCTTGCGGCGGTTTATCTTGCGCAAGATTTATCTTGTGTTGAGCAGGCGCGAGAGCAATCTTGTGCTGCGAGGCTTTTCTTCATTGGTTTGTTGGCGGGCTTTGCCATCATCTCGCGCCCGTACAATATTTTTCTTGTCCCATTGTTCGGGGTGTTGTTTTTTGTAGCGCAGATTTTTAGTCTGTGTCTCAGTCTGCGATGGCGGGTTGGACAGATTCCCAATCTGTCCACACAGGTCAAAGATCTGCACTACGAATACGGTTACGGCGCTTTCTGGCTGTCCCTGCCGCTTGTCTTGCTGGGCGTATTTCACCTATGGCAAAACGCGCTCTGGCTGGGTAGTCCCCTCGCCCCGTTGACCTATGCGCGCGAATTGAATACGGACATCTGGCAGTGGCAATTTGACCCCGCTCTGTTGAACCGGCTGAAATGGATTTACCCGCTGACGCTCACCTTCTTCAACACGCCGCAGAGTTTGGGCAACATCTCGCCGCTCTTTATGGGCTTTTTGCCCTTTTTGCTGATTCCTACTGTGCGGCGCACTCTCTCCCTCTCGCCGCAGATGCGCTCCCTGTTGTTTGCTACCTTGCTCACGCTACTAGCGTGGGTGATGTTGTTCTTTACCGTCGTTGAGATTCGCTATGTGTTGTTTCTGTGGGTCTTGCTCTTTTTGCCTGCCGCACAGGTCATCGAAGGCGCGCTCGAACACAGCGGTAAACTGCTTCAACCACTGTTGTGTTCGCTGATGGTGCTCTTGCTGGGCTTCCTCGGTATTCGCACGCTGGCGATTGGGCTGGATACTTACTCGCCGATAGACGCCGATGGCTGGGCGCATTGCTATGATGTTTCACTGTGTGCTTTTTTTGAGCCGGTCAATCAGTCCGCCGCGCCGGGGGAGCGGGTGTTGGCGCTGAACGCCTATCGTTATTACCTGCGCCCCGATTTATTTGCCTGCTCCTCGCAGTCGGATGAATATCCTGCCATCGAGGCGTTGGCGCGACAGAATTCCCCCGATTTTTGGGCCGAAGCCTATCGGTGGGGCTATCGCTTTGTCCTCTATGAAAAGAATTTTTCCGAGTTTCACTCTCACTTTGGCAAAATTCCCGCGTCCGAAATCGCTCCCTCCTGGCTGGCGGTGACGGCCCTTACGCAAACCTCCTGGGGCGTGGTCTATCGTTTGGATGCCCTCAATCCGCCGTTTGCTGTTGGGAAGCAATGCCGCCAGGCGGTGGAGGGTAAGTGGGAGGTGGTGTCTGCAGGAAAGTGAATTCCCCTATTTTTTCGAATACTTCTTCTGCCATTCGAACAACTTATTCAGCGCTTCGATGGGCGAGAGCGCGTTCACGTCAATCTCCTTCAACTCATCCAGCAACGGACTGGTCTCCGGGAAGAGCGCGGCCTGTTGCGCGGCGTGCGGATCAATCTTCACCGCGCGCCCGGAGGTCTTCTCCAACTCGGCCATGATCTCGGACGCGCGGGAGATGACCGGTCTGGGCAACCCCGCCAGTTGCGCCACGTGGATGCCGTACGAGCGGTCCGCGCCGCCCGGCACGATCTTGTGCAGGAACACCACCTGGCCGTCCGCCTCGGTTACGGCCACGTTGTAATTTCGCACGCCCGGCAAAAGTTCCGCCAGTTGCGTCAGTTCGTGGTAATGCGTCGCGAACAGCGTCTTGGCGCGCAGTTGCGGATGATTGTGGATGTGCTCGATCACCGCCCACGCAATCGAAACACCGTCATACGTGGATGTGCCGCGCCCGATCTCGTCCAGGATCAAAAGCGAGCGCGCCGTGGCGTGATGCAAAATATTGGCGGCCTCGATCATCTCGACCATGAACGTGGACTGTCCGGCGTGGATCTCGTCCTGCGCGCCGATGCGGGTGAAGATGCGATCCACCAGCCCGATCTTTGCGGACGCGGCTGGCACGAACGATCCCATTTGCGCCATCAGCACGATCAGCGCGGCCTGCCGGATGAAAGTACTTTTCCCGCTCATGTTTGGGCCGGTGATGACGCGCACGATCTCGCCGTTCTCGAAAGTGACATCGTTGGGGACGAACCGTTCGCCGTGCAGGGACAATTCGACGACGGGATGCCGTCCCTCGCGGATGTCAATTCCGCTTCCTTCCTGGACCTCGGGGCGGGTGAGGCCTCCCAGGGCCGCCGCCTCCGCCAACGCGGACAGCACGTCCAACTCCGCCAGGGCGCGCGCGGTTGCGAGCAGTTTGGCCGCGGACTTCGCCAACTCCGCGCAGACCTCGCGGAACAGGCGCAACTCGATCTCGCGGATGCGCTCCTCGGCGTTCAGCACGAGCGTCTCGTACTCTTTCATCTCGGGTGTGATGAAACGCTCCGCGTTGACCAGCGTCTGCTTGCGGATGTAGTTTTCGGGGGCTTTGTCGGCCGCGCCGCGCGAGATTTCGATGTAGTAGCCGAAGACCTTGTTGTAGCCGACCTTGAGCGTTTTGATGCCGGTGCGTTCGCGTTCCACGGATTCGAGGTTGGCGATCCAGTCGCGGGCGTGTTTGGAGGCTTCGATCACACCGTCCAGTTCGGCGGAGTAGCCCGCGCGGATGATGCCGGTGTTTTGCAACGTGGCGGGCGGATCATCGTCAATCGCGTTTTGAAGCAACGCCAGTTCTTCACCGCACACTGACCACTGATCACTGATCACTGATAACTGGTCACTGATAACTTCTTTGACCTTCGGCAGTTGTTCCAGCGTGGAGCGCATCGCCACCAAATCGCGCGGCTGGGCGTGACCGGCGATGATGCGGTTGACGAGGCGTTCCAAATCTGCCAGTGGCTTGAGCGCGGCGCGAATCTCGGCGCGGGTCATGCCGTGATCGAAGAAGGTTGCTACGCCATCCTGCCGCGACTTGATCTTGTCCACGTCCAGTAACGGCTGGCTGACCCAGGCACGCATCAACCGCTTGCCCATTGGGGTGACGGTGTGATCCAGCACGTTCAGCAGCGAGCCTTTGACTTCGCCGCGTAATGTCTCCGTCAGTTCCAGGTTGCGCCGCGTCGCCGCGTCGAGGGTCATGAACTCGGACAGGGAGTAGACGCGCAGGCCGGTCAGCAGGTTGAGCGCGTCGGGCTGGGTCTCTTTGAGATATTGCACGATGACGCCCGCGGCGCGGATGGAAAGACTCTGTCCTTTCAGCCCGAAGCCTTCCAGCGAGACGGCGCGGAAATGCGACAGGAGCGCTTCCTCACATTTGCCCGGCTCGAAGCGCCAGGCGGGCAGGGAGGTGGGGTGGCCGAACATGCCGTCGGTGAGATTCTGCGTATCGGGGTGCAGGAGTTCCGCGGGGCGCAGGCGCGTCAACTCGGCGCGCAGGGACTCGAGCGGGAGTTCGGTGACGGCGAATTCGCCCGTAGTAATATCCGCGTAGGAAACCGCGGCCGCCCCACCGTCGAGAATGATCGAGGCCAGGTAGTTGTTGGCGTCGCCCGGCAGGAGTCCCGGTTCGACCACCGTCCCCGGAGTCACGATCCGCACTACTTTGCGCGGGAAGATGCCTTTGAGCGGCTGGTCTCCCACCTGTTCGCAGATGGCGACGTGGTAGCCTTTTTCGATCAGGCGCGCCAAATAATTTTCGACGGCGTGGTAGGGGATGCCCGCCATCGGGATGCGCGAGCCTTTGGCGACGTTGCGCGAGGTGAGCACGATGTCGAGTTCGCGCGAGGTGATCTTGGCGTCCTCATCGAAGGTCTCGTAGAAATCGCCGAGGCGGAAGAACAGGATCGCGTCCGGGTGGGCGCGTTTGATCTCGAGGTATTGTTGGCGGATGGGGGTGACATCTTCGCTGGGCATGTTATTTTTTCTCGATGTATTTCACGCCTTCGATATTTTTGAAATGCTCATCCTGTGTCCAGAGTATGGCGTTCTGCGCGCGTGCAGTGGCAAGAATGATGCTATCGGCCATGGGCAGGTTATGCGTAAGGGATAGTTGCGCGGCTTGCAAAGCCAACCCATCGTTCATGGCAATGATCGTGCCGCGATACAGTCGGCTGACGCCTTCGAGCGCGGCCTGTTTTCCCTGTTGCTGGCAGATGCGTTTGAACACCTCGTAGAGGCAAACGGACGGAACCAGGAGGTTCGCTTCATCCCGAATGGCGGGCGTAAAAAATTCGGCGTTGGAGGCATTGGCGAAATATTCCAGCCAGCCGCAGGAATCAACCACGTTCATACGCGGTCTTCCTCTTCGCGCTCTACGCGTGTATCCAGCCCGGGGAAGAGGCCGCGCGCCATCTCAAGCGGCGGGACAAAGATCACGCGCAGGGCATTTTCAAAGGGGATGAAAACAGCTTTGTAACCTGGTTGGATGTTGTATTCTTCCCGAAGTTTGCGGGGGATGACAATTTGAAACTTTGTGGAAATTGTTGCGGCTTCCATATCTTACATCTCCTTATCGAATGATAATCGTAAAGAAATTATAACATATCCCCGACCGCGCCAATCAAGAGGTTGTTTTGTCTCAGGCTTCCTTCAACGCGCGTTCCAACAAGTCGCTGACTTTGAGTTGCGCCGCCCATTCTCGCAGGTAATCGAGGTTGAGTTCGCCCGCGCGGGTTTTGAGCACGCCGAGAATATCACGCCATTGACGGTCGGAGACTTCGCCGCCCATGCGATGCCATTCGAGTTTGGAGAGGATGGTGTCTTCGGGGCTGGCAAATTTTGCGCTGACTTCCGTTTCAAAGGTGAAAGTCTGCTTTTGGGCGCGGGCAAGTTGGGATTGTAGGAAAGGACGCGGACGCGGGATGAAGACATCCACCTTGAACATGGTCTCGCGGTGAATGATGTTGAAACTGGAATTACGCTGGATGGATTCGGCGATCATCTCATCGTCAACATAGAATTCGCCCTGCAACGCCGCGACAAAAGGCTGGAGATGTTCGAGCCGCATTTCGGCGACAATATCCGAATCCTGCGTGGTGCGTACCATGCCGTAGAGCGTACTGGCAAGCGAACCGCCAATCAGGTAACGAATACCCAGATTTTCGAAAACATCCGTTACTTTGAGCGTGACTTCAATGGGTTCATTTTGCATGGCCGATCTCTCCGTACACTTTGCGTGCCAGTTCGTCTCCAAGAATGAGACCTGCCAATCTGCGGCGCAATTCCCCTTCACTGGCTTGCGGATAACGCGAGCGCAGACCCATTAAAGCCAGGGTATGCGCCGAGGCATTAAGTTGCGCCAGCATGTGCATTTTACGGGTGGGACTGGCCTGCCGCCATAACTGGATTTGCAGGGTTTCCATTTTTGGGTGGGTGTCGGAAAAAATTGCGCCCATGGATTTCCTTCAGGGGATGGTCTTTGAAGTACCGTATTGGGATGATTCTACCATCACAAAACAAAAAACAGCCCCCGATCTCTCAGGGACTGTTGCTGACTGTTCACTGATTACTGATTACTGATTACTGATTACTGATTACTGATTACTGATTACTGATTACTGATTACTGATTACTGATTACTGATTACTGACCCTCACTCCACAATATTGATCGGCAGGGTATTGTCCCGGCCCATCGCCTCAACGGAGATGCGCGCCGCTACCGCCTCGGCGACAGAGATGAAAGCCTTTGCGACCGCCGAATCGGGATGGGACACCACGATGGGTTTCCCGCTGTCCCCGCCGATGCGGATGTTCTGGTCAATCGGCACTTTGCCGAGGAAGGGAACCTGTGTGGCCTGCGCCAATTGCTCGCCGCCGCCCGTGCCGAAGATGTCCATGCGCGTGCCGTCGGGCAGATCCAGGTAGGACATGTTCTCGATCACGCCCAGGATCGGCACTTCGAGTTGGCGGAACATATTCAAACCGCGGGTGGCATCTTCGAGCGAGACCAATTGCGGCAGGGTGACGATGACCGCGCCGCTGAGGGGCAGCGCTTGCGCGAGCGAGAGGGCCGCGTCGCCCGTGCCAGGCGGCAGGTCCACGATGAGATAGTCCAGTTCGCCCCACTCCACGTCGCTCAGGAATTGCCGGATGGCGGAGTTCAGCATTGGGCCGCGCCAGATGAGCGGCTGTCCGGGCGGGACAAGCAGTCCCATCGAGATGACTTCCACGCCGTAGGCTATGGCGGGGATGATCTTCTCCGCTTTCGGCGGCGGCAGTTTCTCGATGCCCATCATGGTGGGGATGTTGGGGCCGTAAATGTCCGCGTCCATCAGGCCGACGCGCGCCCCGCTTTGCGCGAGCGCCACCGCCACGTTGACCGAGACCGTGCTTTTGCCCACGCCGCCCTTGCCCGAACCGACCGCGATCGCGTTCTTGATCGTCGTGTTGACCAGTCCGCGCATCCGCCCATCGTTGGGGACATCGGACGACAACTTGACCTCGACCGACTCCACGCCTCCCACCGACATCACGGCCTGTTTCGCTTCCGATTCGATTTTTCCTCGCAACGGGCAGGCAGGCGTTGTCAGCATGACCGTGAACTTGACCTTACCGCCCTCGATCTCCAGGTCACGGATCATGTTGAGCGTGACGAGGTCCTTGCGCAGTTCCGGCTCCTGGACTTTCGAGAGAGCCGCGAGGATGGTTTCTTTGGTGAGAGCGATTGTCATTTTGGTTTACCTTTAATGGGTACACAGGTAAACACGTACACAAGTAGACAAGGGAACCTGTTTACGTGTGTACCTGTATACCTGTTTACGTTTCTACGCCGCCGCGGCTTCCGCTTTGGCGGCTTTGGCGGCCTGCTTGGCCTGGCGGGCTTCGTCTTCGCGCGCCGCGTTCTGCGGGCGGATGCCGGCGTAGTACGAGGCGGGTTTCATCAACTTCTCCATCCCGAAGAGACTGCGATGGAGAGCGGCCAGTTCGTAGTCGTGATCCATCTTGATGGCGTCGAACGGGCAGTACTCGGCGCAGAACCCACAGTTCATGCAGACGTCCGCGTCAATGTAGAACTCCGCGGGCTGCGGGATGGGGCGGCCTGTGGAGGGGTCGTTGCCGCGCACGATCCAGATGCACTGCGGCGGGCAGACCTTGGCGCAGATGCCGCAGGAGGTACAGCGGATTTCTTTCTTTCCTTCCGCGCCCTCGTCATAGACGAGGAACGGAATGAAGCGGAATTCCTCAGGCATGGGCAGTTTTTCTTCCGGGTATTGCACCGTGAAGATGCCGCGGGCGTTCTTACTGGAGCGGTGGGCAATTCCCTCTGCCGAGCCGTAGCGTTTCTCGCCTGTGGTGATGCGCCGACCCATCCAGGTGAGATCATCCCAGTAGGTGTTGAAGAAGCGCACGAAGGTGACGCTCAGACCTTTGAGTAAACCTTTTCCATACATAAGTCAGTTCTCCTGTTTTCACATCCCGTCATTGCGAGGCGGCGTCCTGAGCGGAGCGTAGCGCAGTCGAAGGATGCCGCTGAAGCAATCTCCTCGTTAACGTGGGGATTGCTTCGCTACGCTTGTCCTTCGACTGTGCCATGAGTACACGGCTCCGCTCCCCCTACGGGGACTTCGCAGGACGGCGGCTCGCAATGACGGAAACGACTCTATCTATCCAGCTCACCGAGCACGATATCCACCGCGCCGAGGATGGCGATGAAGTCCGCGATCTTTTCGCCCTGGCACATCTGTTCCAGCGAGGTCAGGTTGACGAAGGAGGACGGGCGCACGTGATAGCGGTATGGGTTGGGCTTGCCGTTCGAGACAACGTAGTAGGCCAGTTCGCCCTTCGGGGATTCGACGCGTCCGTACGCCTCGCCGGCCGGGACCCGCACCTGGTATTGCGGCTTGCCGCTCATGATCGGCCCGGCGGGGATCTGTTTGATGGCCTGCTGGAGGATCTTGAGCGACTCGCGCATCTCGTCAATGCGGATCATGTAGCGGGCGAAGAGATCGCCTTCGGGACGGCAGGCCACGTTGAAGTCGAAGCGGTCGTAGATCGAGTACGGGTCTGCGCGGCGGATGTCGTAGGGGACGCCCGAAGCGCGGAGCATGGGCCCGGTCATGGAGGTGTTGATGGCGTCCTCCGCGCTGAGGTAGCCCACGCCTTTCAGGCGGGAAACGAGCACCTCGTTTTCGGTCAGCAGGCGGTCCATCTCGTCCACTTTGCCGGGCAGGCGGTCGAAGACCAGTTCGCGCGCCTTGTGGAACGCGTCCTCGGGCATGTCGCGTACCACGCCGCCGAAGCGGAAGTAGTTGCACATCATGCGCGCCCCGGAGGAGGCTTCGAAAATATCGAGGATCAGCTCGCGTTCCTCGAACGCGTACAGCGCGGGGGTGTACATCGCGCCGAGGTCGTTCAGGAACATGCCGAGGAAGATGAGGTGGTTTTGGATACGGGTCAGTTCCGACATGATGACGCGGATGTAATCGGCGCGTTCGGCCACCTGGATGCCCATCAGTTTTTCCACCGCCAGGGCATAACCAAAGTTGTTGGTCATCGAGCAGAAGTAATCGAGGCGGTCGGTGTAGGGCATGTTTTGCAGGAAGGTGTTGCGCTCGCCGATCTTATCGTGGTTGCGATGCAGGTAGCCCATGACGGGTTTGAGGCTGACAATGTTCTCGCCGTCCAATATGACCGCCACGCGGAAGACGCCATGTGTGGACGGGTGTTGCGGGCCCATGTTGACGAGGATGTGATCGGTCTTGATGCCGTCCT
>Ga0210022_1001360_pt1 | contig 16309 bp, 20 predicted proteins | sample CryGeymeta201520_FD_183984 | JGI IMG/M metagenome (GOLD analysis project Ga0210022, IMG submission 183984) | Groundwater microbial communities from Crystal Geyser aquifers in Utah, USA - Crystal Geyser metaG 2015-20 (SPAdes) (version 2) | ecosystem: Environmental > Aquatic > Deep subsurface >... | reverse complement strand
TATCTATGGCTTCCTTCCAGGGCTGACCGGTCAAAAGAACCGTTTTAGCTTCTTTTTTATACCTCATCACTACTCCGCTGTAAGACATCGACAAAACTTTATCAACGCCTTCAGTTTTTTTAATGGCTTCCATGTCTTCTTTTTCAATTTTAGTGCCGCCTATGAAACTCATCATTATATTCGATTCATCTCCGGGCATAATCATAATCATGTCGCCGCCCATGGCTCTCAACTGTTTGGTAATTGTGGCTTTTAAACCTTCGCTTAAAGAGAGCAGAGTAACAATAAGAAAAACGCCGATGACTATTCCTAAAATCGTCAGCCAGCTCCTTAAAGACCTTGTCTTTAAATTTCTAAAAGCTATTTTGAAATATTCTGATTTTTCCATAATACCTCTTTTCCTATTTGATGATTTGCCACGATTTCGCCGTCTTTTATATTTATTACTTCCCTGCTGTAGTTGGCTATTTGAGGATCGTGAGTGACAACCACTATTGTTTTTCCTTCTTTCTTATGAAAATCGGTAAGAATTTCCATGATTTTATTCCCGGTTGAAGAATCGAGATTTCCTGTCGGCTCGTCGGCAATGACTAATTCCGGGTCGTTGGCAAAAGCTCTGGCGATGGCAACTCTTTGGCGCTCTCCTCCGGATAACTCTGCCGGCTGATGATAAATTCTATTTTCCAGACCAACCATTGTTAAAATTTCTTTGGCTTTCTTCTCTCTTTCGACTTCCGAAACTCCCTGAAAAATCATTGGCAACGTTACGTTTTCAACAGTTGTAAGATTAGGCAAAAGATTAAATTCTTGAAAAATAAAACCTATTGTTCTGCCTCTCAATTGAGCAAGTTCGTCTTCGGATAGTTTGGAAATGTCTTTTCCTTTCAAAAATATCTTTCCTTTCGTTGGAACGTCCAAAGCGCCTATTAAATTCAAAAGGGTAGATTTACCGGAACCGGAAGTTCCCATAATACTGACAAAACTGCCTGGATTAATATCCAGGCTGACTCCTTTTAGGGCAGGAACTTCTATTTTTCCCAACTGATAGATTTTCCAGACGTTTTCTAATTTAATAATTGGCTCTGGCATTATCTTGCGTTATCTTATGGTTACTTTTTCTCCCTCTTCTAAACCAGAGATAACCTCCACAATATCGTTGCTCCCCTTTAAACCAATCTCTATTTCTCTCTCTTCGAATTTTTCTCCTTTTAGAACTTCAACTATTGTCTTACCTTCTTTATTCTGAATTGCATCTTGGGGAACAGTCAAAACATTTTCTTTTGAGGCAGTTTTAATTACTAAATCGGCAGTCATTCCGGGTTTGATTCCCTCGGGGACTTCTTCAAAATCAATAGTTACTTTGTAATAAACTACTCCTTCAATCAAATTTTCGGCCGGGGAAATCTCCACTACCCTGCCCTTTAAAATTTGCTCAGGAAAAGCGACCAGTGAAATATCTACCGGATTGCCGATTGCCATTTTAACCACATCTTCTTCGTAAATATTGACTTCTATTTCAAAGGGGGCGAGGGGTAAAAGAGTAATCAAAACGTCCTGCAAGCTAGGCATGGTCATTTCCCCCACTCTCTTTTTTATTTGGGTTATTTGACCTAAAACCGGACTGCGAAGGGTTGCTTCTTCAATTTGCTTTTCCAAAAGTTGAACTTGGGCTTCGGCCTGTTTTACTTGGGCTTGATATAAATCAACATCTTCTTTGCGAGGAGGGGCAGTGATTTGGGAAAGTTCATCTTGAGCAGTTTTTAAGACTCCTTCGGCTTTGGAAACTTCTGATTTTGCCGTATTAATATCGTATTCATTGGTTAATTTGGTTAGAGAGATGGTCTGTTGGGAATTAGTGACACTGGTTAAAGCAGTACTGATATAAGATTTTTGATTATCTAAAGAGGTTTTGTCAGTTGAGGAAACAATGCTGCGATAGGTTTGGTTTTCGCAAATCTCTCTTATAAACCTCAGGGAATCCAAAATTTCGTCTAAAGAATTTTTTGTTTCAGAAAGGCCGAGGTCAATATTTTTTTGCGAAGAATCAGATTTAGCAGCGTCTAAGTAAGATTTTATTTTTAATAGCGCTTCTTCTATTTTAGCTTCATTATCTCTAACCCTGATGCCTTCTTGGTCATTCATATTAAAATATGCTCTCTGGACTACATCTGCCGTCTTAAAAGCGTTATCAGCCTTTAAATAAGCATCATCTAAAACATTCAGGGCATCTTCATAAGCCGCATTTAAATTATCCTCAGCTGAGGCATTGATGTCTTTCAAATTCTGCCGAGCCGATTCTAAAGAAGTTTTGGCGTTATCCACTGCCGTCTGGGCAACTTGGATTTCTTCTTTACTGGCTCCGGCTAATAATTTATTTAATTTTGCTTTAGCTAAATCTAAGGCAGCGCTCGATTCTCGGAGTTGAATTTGAAGCTGGGCAGTATCTAATTTTGCCAAAATGTCCCCTATTTTAACTTCCTCCCCAACCTTGACATAAATTTTTTCAATTCGGGCAGCGGTCTTGGAACCGATATTTATTTCTTCTCCTTTTTTAACTTGACCTGTTTCGGAAACTTCCTGGTAAACATTTCCGCGGGTAACCTGAGCTAAACTAAAAGCAGGTACTTCTTTTTTGGAAACACCAAAATAAATACCGACAGCTAAAAGAAAGACAATGACGATTACCAAAATTACCTTTTTTTGCATCATTTTTAGAATAGCCCATTTTATTCCTTTTGTAAAGAAACAAGGGGGTGGAATTCAACCCCTGTGGAAAACTCCCTTTCTATTCCCAAAGAATAAGTTTAGAATTGAATAACGTCCATAAAGGTCGGAAGTTAGAAAATAAATTTGATTTTAAAAATGCAAAATATTGCCGTTTTATTCGCTACTCCACAAATTAAATGGATATTAATCTTAGTGGCAATTGATGTTTTGTTGGGAATTATTGCCGCCCTATTGAAGAAAGATTTTCGTTTGGGTAAGGTGGCAGGTTTTATGAAAAAAGGAGTTTTGGGGTATGTTTTGGGTTTTGCCGTTTTGGAAATGGTAGGCGGAGCCTTGACATCTTTGGTAATAATAGTCCAGTTAGCTTACATTTTAATCATTTTGGCTTTGCTAGGGTCAATTCTAAGCAACTTAGGAAAACTGGGTCTACCTCTGCCGGCTTACCTGAAGAAAGAGTAAAAGCGAAGTTAGAGATGGAATTTAAAAGGCGCGGACCCGCGGGGCCGCGCCTTTTACTTTAAAATCTTGTTGTTTTTAATCGTGTCTCTTTCTAATTAAAATTCTATGCCAGTCTGGATAGGAATAAATTCCCTGAAAAACTATCCCTCCAAAAAATCCAAAAGAGAATTGGGGGAAAGGTAAAAATTGATACCAAATAGCAGAAATTAAAATCACAAAACCATATAGCCAATGATGTAAATGCAATTTGTAATGACCGAAATTAAAGATGGGAGACTTTAATTAAATGCAATTTGTAATGACCGAAATTAAAGATGGGAGACTTTAATCTCCCCGAAAGAAATTTAGCTGTGAAATAACCTAAAAGGGCTCCGGAATAAAGCTCCAAAGAAAATAAAGCTATTGGAATTCCTAAAAAGAATTTTGGCTTGACTAATTTTGGTTTAATAAAATGTAGTTTTTTCATGCGGTGTATTCTGAATACAGCTCGAACGAATTTTGGTTTTCGCGCCGCCGCACTCGGCGGCGCGAAGGAAAATCAGTCCGCGCGGCGGCTTCGCCGCATTCTTTAACAATTTCAAGTTTTTAGCGAGCTTCGCTCGCTAGTAAAATCATATCAGATTTTACCTTTGGCGGCAAATTCGCAAAAAGAAAAAGTCTCAAGAATTTCGAGGTTCTTGAGACCTTCTATTACTCTATAATGAACTATTTACTTTTTAACGGTAGGATATAGGGGTTTATCTACCAAATGAAAGTTAATCCCCTCTTTCTCAAGCTCCCTTTTCATCTCTTCAAAGACCTGAGCACCATCCTCACCAAAATGAAAGTTAATCCCCTCTTTCTCAAGCTCCCTTTTCATCTCTTCAAAGACCTGAGCACCATCCTCACCATCTGGGACGAAAACTCCTTTTTCTTCCATGTAAAGCCCACCGCTATGTATATTACATAGCGGTGCTTCGCTTTCGGTAGCATATACCAAAAAGCAATTTCCTTTCTGGATAGTTGGTTTCCATCCGTCAGGCACGCTCCACTCTTCTGAGATCTTTTCTTTTACAATCTCTTCCCAGGTCTTTGGTTCTGCATTTACTCGCCTTAGAAATACATCTTGCCACGTCATCCCCGTGTGTAATACGTAAAAAACTCCTTTCTGACCTTGATATTCCATCGGATTTCCTCCTTTTTCTTGATTTACTTGTCAAAGAGCTTTCGCTTTTGACTAAAGAATTATAGCAAATCCTGTAGAAAGTGTCAATAGCCCACAAAAAAAACAGAAATTTCAACGAAATTTCTGATACATATATGAAATGAAAAATTTTCTTTTAACAAATATAGTTCGAGCCGATATTTTTCCGGTTCTTTAGCGGTTTAGAAAGAATGCGGCGAAGCCGCCGCGCGGACTGATTTTCCTTCGCGCCGCCGAGTGCGGCGGCGCGAAGACCAAAATTCGTTCGAGCTGTATTCAGAATACACCGCCAGTCAGGATTTTTCAAGCTTTCTTTCGCCTCGCGCCTCGCTGCGGCTCGGCGCTCGGCCACCAATTTATATTCATTTTTGGCTGAAAAAGAAAATTAAATAATAAATAAAAGAAAATTTTTCAAAACTATGAGATATATAATTTACGCGAGGAAATCTAGCGAAAGCGAAGAAAGACAAGTTCTTTCTATCGAAGCGCAACTCGACGAGTTGCGGGAATTTGCCGCCAAAGAAAAACTGGAAATTGTTGCCTCGCTGTGCGAGGCTCAAACTGCCAAAGAACCGGGGCGAACGAAGTTCGCCGAAATGTTGTCGTTTCTGGAAAACGGAAAGGCCGAAGGGATTTTGAGTTGGCATCCCGACCGGCTCGCCCGAAATTCCATTGACGGCGGGAGAATTATTTATCTGTTGGACACAGGAAAACTCAAAGATTTGAAATTCCCCACATTTTGGTTTGATAACACGCCACAAGGAAAATTTATGTTGAGTATTGCCTTTGGACAAAGTAAATACTACATTGATAATCTGGCAGAAAATATAAAACGAGGGCATAGAGCGAAACTTCGTAAGGGAATATGGCCCGGTTTCGCACCGCTAGGATATTTGAATAACCATCGAACAAAAGATATTGATGTTGACGTAGAAAAGGTACCGTTCATCAAGAAAGCATTTGAGTTATATTCAACCGGTAAATATACCTTGAAGCAAATTGCCAAAGTTCTCAAAGATTTAGGCCTGCGAAGTTATAAAGGCAATATTCTTTCTGTTTCCTGTGTCCAGCGAGTGTTAAAAAGTTCTTTCTATTACGGCGTTTTTACTTTCAATAACGAAATGTACCAAGGATCGCACCAGCCAATAATTTCAAAGAAACTTTTTGATAAATGCCAAGGAGTAATGAGGATGAGAACGCACAAAATGCAAAGAAAATCCCAAAATATTTTTCCATTCCGGGGATTTATGACCTGCGGTGAATGCGGTTGTGCTATTACCGCCGAAACACAGAAAGGACACAATTATTATCGTTGTACAAAGAAAAAAGGTATTTGTTCGCAAAAATATGTCCGCGAAGAATCACTAACAGAACAAATTATTTCTTTTCTTCAAAAAGTTTCTTTGTCGAGCCAAGACATGAAAAAAGTTCTGAAAGAGTTAGAAAAAGATGAGCAGAAAGCAAAAGAAGAAATGGCGGACTATATCCAAGGCCTAAAAGAAGAATTAAAAAATTTTGAAACGAAACTTGATAAGCTGCTTTCTGCCTATCTTGATGAGATAATTTTGGCTGAAGAATACACCGCCCAGAAACAAAAACTGCTCACCAAAAAGGTAGCACTTCGAGAAAAAATTAGGGATTTTGAAGAGAAAGGCATGTCTTGGCTCGAACCGGCTCGTGCCTTTGTCCGGAACTTAAATTACGCTCAAAAACTGGTTTCAGGCCAAAATAAATCAGAAATGACAACATTTCTGAAAAATATCGGCTCGAACCACATTTTATTCAATCAACAATTTTCTTTTTCAGCCAAAAATGAATATAAATTGGTAGCCGAGCGCCGAGCCGCAGCGAGGCGCGAGGCGAAAGAAAGCTTGAAAAATCCTGACTGGCGGGGACGCCAGGATTCGAACCTGGAACCCTTCTTTTGGAGAGAAGAAGTTTACCATTAGCCTACGCCCCCATTTATTTTTATCTTTTTGCTTCTTTGTGAATTGTGTGTTTTCTGCACCACTTGCAGTATTTTTTCAACTCAATACACGGCACGGTAATCTCAAATAAGATGATTTATTTTAATAGTTTTAAAGGAATCTCTATTACATGGCCCTTCTTCACATATTACGTCTTGCGCAAAGGGCGTAGTAAAAGAAATAACGGTCAAGGTCCTTGAGCGAACTTTTGTATTCTTCTCCGCCTGTAATGGCATCGCAAAATAATTCTCTGGCGCGAGCGATTTCCCTTAAGCGTTTCTTCCAACGCGGGTCTTTTAATGTTAAGTCAAAAAGCTCAAGAGCTCTATCTATCGCACTCTCAAAATTGTTTTGATCTTTATCTTTCCAATGAAGCGCTCGATTAATTTCGCTGCCAATATTTCCGAGCTGTTCACAAAGCGAAAGCTGGAACCACCCTCCTTCGGCTAATTTTTTATGAATTATTTCCATCATTTACCAAACGATGGTGAAGGTGAATAGTCGAAGAGAACTTAGTTCTCTTCTCCATCTTCGTCCCGAACGCGGGACTCGATAAGAGATTTATCTCTTCGCCTTTCATTCCACGATTAATTTATTTACAATCATCTTAATCTCTTCTCTTGTCTCCGGATTCCCCACATCTCGCGAACGATTGCCATAGGAAGGCTTAATATTAATTATAGAATCAAACTCTATCAATTCTTCTCCGCTTTTTCCCGGATAAAGATTAATGCCCCAGGTATGTTCTCGCTTTGAACCTTCTTGCTCCATTAATATTACTTCTTCATCAGCGTGCATTTCACCGCCCACGGCCATTATTCTCTGTCCAACATCAACCACCGCCTTTACCAAATCGCCAAACTGACCCTTTGCTATGTCAATAAGTTCTTTTTTATTTATTGAATCTTTAACAATTTTTATTTCCATATTATTTTTTAGTCTCTTTATGTACCGTGTGCTTTCGACACCACTTACAGTATTTTTTCAATTCTAATTTCTTCTCAACAATTTTTTTTGATTTGTGAGTAAAGTAGTTTATTCTTTTACATTCCTGGCACTGGAGTTTTATAAATGGTTTCTTTTTTACTGCCATATTTTTTTATTTTCAAGCCGAAGGTGGGAATTGAACCCACGACCTCTTTCTTACCAAGAAAGCGTTCTACCACTGAACTACTTCGGCATTTTCTTACTTTTAAAAACTTCTACTCTAAATTTTCTAATTGAATTTTTATCTTCGATTAATTTTCCTTTATAAAGTTTGTATAAGAGAAATGGGACACCACATTCACTACATTTCCCCCAGCCACATCCTTCTTTCTTTTTATAATATTCTTGGCAAATCTTGATTTCTCTTTCAAAGACATCCTTTTTAATAACATGCTTTTTAAGCCCGGTTTTACAGATTGGAAGCGACATAAAATTTTTTGAATTTTAATTGTGGGTGTGGTCGGAGTCGAACCGACGGGATCCAAGAAGGACATCGGTTTTACAGACCGCTCCCGCCCCCTACGAGACTACACACCCCTAATGGATAATACCAAATTTTTAGCTCTCTCAAGATGCTTTGGATTACCAAATCCAATTTCTTTTGCATATCGATATAAATCTGGTTTTCTTGTAAGATAAACTTTATAAATACTGACATTAGAAGGATGGTATTCTAAATCTAATAAGATTTTTCTAGTTGATCGAAGTAAAGGAATAGATCGATTGCAAAAACCCATTTGAACTCCGAATCTAAGCTTGTAAACTGATCCATCGGTATCAAAAAATCCTCTTAAAAAAGATTTTTTATATGAATCTTTAGTAAAAATCCAAGATGGCACATCTACTTGATCTCGCACCTTATTACTTGCGAATAATCCTCTTTTTCGCAAAAATTTCAGTAAATCAACTGAGCTCAAAAATAAATTCATCATATCTTGATCCTTTCGATAACTAACCCCCGGCTTAACTGAAAATAATGATTTTATTAACTCTTTCACATAAGGATTGTAATTCCTGTCAGTATTATTATTTATATAAATCCAAACCTGTCCCAAACTTAAATGACCGTCTCCAAGTACTATACCAAAAAATTCAGCTAATTTATTGGAGAAATCAGGAAAATTTATATTGCTCCATTTTCTATTCAAATAGTGAAGTTTCTTTTCGGGAGTAGTTGGAATATTTAATCGTTTCATTCGATCAAAAACACCACCTTCAGCAATTCCTAAAATTTTACCAATTTCTGCAATAGTCTTATTTTGATTTACGTAAAACTCTATTAACTCACCGCGTTTTTCGCGCTCTTCTTCAATTGTCCATCGCCGGGCCATAGCTCTATTTTAGCACAAAAACAGTTATTTTTCAATGAATTTTCAATTCAGTTAAATGTTTTAAAATTAAAACAGTCGATGAAGCTAAAGCTTCATCTCCACCTTCGCCTGCTGAAGCAGGCTCGGTTTTCAGGCTCGGTTTTCAATGACCGAGCGTAGCGAACGAAGTGAGCGAAGCGAAGGTGAAGAAGAGCGAAGCTCTTCGACCACTTTTCCGTGTTTTTTCCGCCATTCTTCGATTTTTTGGTGATGGCCGGATAATAGCACTTTGGGCACCAGCCACTTTACTCCTCTTTTTGACTCAAAAACTTCAGGTCTCGTATATTGAGGATATTCAATAAATCCTTTTTCTTTGGTAACTCTCTCTTTCAATAATTCTGGTTTTCCCAAAACGCCGGGAATTAACCTGGCTACTGTTTCCATTACTATCATTGCTGGCAATTCCCCGCCCATTAAATCATAATCGCCAATTGATAATTCAAGGTCAGCAATATGTTTTGCCACTCTTTCATCCACTCCTTCATATCTCCCACAAATCATTATAATTTGATTTAACCTTGATAACTGATAAGCCATTTTTTGATTAAACTTTTTGCCGCGGGGCGTGAACAAAATAGTTTTAGTTTTTTGTTTTTTGCCTTGCCTACCGGCAGGCAGGTTTTTTGTTTTTTGTTTAATCTCTTTTACCGCTTTATAAATCGGCTCAATCTTTAACACCATCCCCAATCCCCCGCCAAATGGTCTGTCGTCAACTGTTTTGTGACGATCTTTCGTCCACTCCCTTAGATTATGAATCTTAATTTTAATCAGCTGCTTTTTTTGGGCACGGGCAATTAAACTCTCATTTAGAAAAGAGCTGAAAAGATTTGGAAAGATTGTAATAACATCAAAAGTCATAGGCGATGAAGTTTTCCTTCTGCGAAGTTTGCCTTCATCTTCACCTTCGCCCCGCCCATTTTTAATGGGCGGGGCTCGGTAAACGAAAACCGCACTACCAAATATGATAGCACGGTTCTCACTTTTTGTCAGCAGAAATTTCTGCTTACAATTTCAGTTCTTCCAGCTCCTCTCCTCCAGCCGGAGTTCTCCTTCCTCGAGTAGGTCGAGCAGCGGCACCCTCTGGTTCCTCGATCTTCAAATTCACACGAGCATGATTTTTCAGACCGACAATGCGAACCAGCGATCTTATGGATCTGGCGGTAGAGCCTTCCTTGCCGATGATCTGGCCCATATCTTCGGGGTGTACTTTCAAAGAAAGTAAGACTCCCATCTCATCAACCTTGCGGTCGATTTTGACATCTTCTGGGTGATCAACCAAGGCCTTAATGAGATACTCAAGGAATTCCTGATCAACTTGTGCTTTTGGCATAATCTTTCAGAATTAATCAATATTTAATCTTTACTAGTAGCCCGACCTTTTCAGCCCGCCTAAGTTTCTTCGAAATTTTGGCGGGTAAACCTACTTCTCCTTCAATCGTCCGGAGTTTCGGCAAAAACTGAATATGTAGCTACTATTTCCAATTTTAATTTTTTTTTGGTATTTGTCAAGAGCAGAGGTACTCTCGCAAAGTGGATCACTCTTCTCATAAAAGAAGAGTTGAGGAGAGAGAAATTTCTCACTTTACGAGAGCGCCTCTGGCCTCGTTTTTCCCATCTTTCAACCCACTTTTATAAAATGAGCTGAATGATAGGAAGAAGAGTCGAACTTCTTCCTGATCCATTTCTGGACCTTTATCGCGTTGTGGTAGCGATTATAGATTGAATCTACTTACCCCGCTTTCGCCCCGTGCGGCAAAGCCGCACAAGGCGAAGACAGTAATCTATTTAATTGTTGTAGGGGTAAAGGATGTTTGCCAGTCTTCGCCCCACGAATGGGACAGAGGAACAGATCTTCACCATTCTCATCGTGCCCTCCACCCCTTTGAAGAGGTTCTGGAGGGCTTGAAGAACATTATCTTCTCCGAGAACCTCTATCCGTCTCCGGAGAGTTTCGCCGGCATCTGGCCATATCCGACCGTGAAGATCGGAAGCCAGTTTAGCAAGGAATGTTTTTTCTTCGGTCGAAAGCCGGCTTTGAAAACCCCGGTAGCTGAGGCCTTCCGAATGAAGTTTCACTCGGAGATGGCCTTCTCCTCCCTCCACCAGTAATGTGGTCTTCCGACCTTCTACCCGAAGGTCGTTTGGCCTAACGCCAGAATCACTATCTGGACGAAGGACAAACTCTCCTACTTGGACCCCGATAAATTGGTTTTGGAGTCCCCCTACGGTCAAAATATCTTCCCGTATGACTTTTACCATTTTAATGTACCTCCTTTTTTATTTCCCATCTTTCAGCCCACATTGGAAAAGCTATTTCTCTTTTTTTTCGCTCGTAGTATACCTATACCACCAAATACCAGATGGAAATATTATAATCAGTAAGGCAAAAAGGCCAGCCAAATCATTACCGGTCAACACCTCTATGGCTTTACCGACAATAACCGTGACAGCTATTACAGCTGCCCATAACCACCATTTTTTCTCGAGCAACCCTTTTTTATTCATGTCTTTCCTCCTTTTTATTTTTTTGCCTCATAACGGCGAGCTGGCTACAATTTACTGTGTTAGCACTAATACGTCTAATTGATATAAAGATATCTACTTAATTGTAACCACTTCGCCGCTATGAAGGTTTTTCAAAGAACTATTTTTCTCCGAGCATATAGCCGGAGTCCCATTTCTATCTCTGATAGCAAGGAGAGAGCTCTCTTCGATTCCTCAAAAAGAATTCTCTCGTTACTATTTTGGGGTTGGAGGAGGCTCATGAGAATAATCTCAGAGATTATCTCAATTATTTTTATTCTCGAGAATCATCTCATAATGAGCCTCCTCCCTTTCGACGGATACCGCGAAAAAGAATCTGAGAGAAAACTATATTTACGGCCTTCTCTATTGTCTCCCCGCTGTACCCTTTTCTTTTCAGAAGGATTGTCGTTCCGCCAGGTTGAAGAAGATTAATCTCTTTGTCGATGAATCCTAATAGCCACCGGCAACCGTCGTCATCGAGAGATGGAAAAATAAATCCTTCCTCTGCCGGGTCCTCATAGATCAACTCTATCTGGAAACAGAACGTTCCAGACTTTGGGGGATCGAAATAACGATCGCACTGGATTCTCATTTGCTTTTTCTCCTTTTATCGCCCTTTCAGGGTCGATAATAATCCTCTATTTCTGCTCGTAGAGCAGTATCTTGAGGATCTGCAAAAATACAGATACCCAAGACGCTACCCTCAAGCAGTTGCACATATTAAATTTTTAAGTTGCGATTTTTTACTTCCACAAACTCCGAATTTTTTCAGAATTTCTGGGAGTCGGAGCTGTGCAAAGTTGTAGAAACTACACAGCTCCTTAGGATCGTTGAAGAACTTAATTCTCTTCAGATGGAATTATCTCCCACCCACGAGCTGCCAGTTCTTCCAACAATCCCTTCAAGCCGCCGTTTGCTATGGCCGGGACCCAAACCGTGTATCCGACTCTAGTCTTGGATTGTTGCCCTGAAAGAGCAACAATTTTTTCGTATACCTCATCCACACTTACCGCGGGGATTATGGTATACTCCGTGAAAGAGAAAGTCGCTTTCGCAATTTCCTCCTCCGCGTACTCGTGGCGGTCAGTGAGTCGCGGCAAACCGCGAACACCCATAATCACCACGGAGTCGCCTGGTCCAAGCGCCACACGAGGCGGCGTTTCGGGAATCGATACATCGATCCCAAACCGCGACCTCATTGCCGCGATAGTCGCGGCATGGCTCGGGTTGCAACAAGATTCAATACCCTGAGCAACCAGCGCCTTGACCTCTTCGACGGAAACCTCCCGTCGAGTGATGCCCACGTTCCCCGTGAACATCGAATCCGCCAGAGCAAATCCGAAAAACCGTTTCATAGATTCCCTCCTTATTACAATTGGCTCTTTGAGATTTAAAGGGGTTTTCTCCTACCAACTGATTGGGTTTCGGAGGAACCCAATCCCCTTGTGCCACCGCAAACCTCAGCGACACGAGGATTATTTCATAGCGGCGAGCTGAGCACCACCGCTTACAGAGGTCGGACCTCTGTTTTTTTTGATGCTCACTTCGCCGCTATGAAGTTTTCCATATTCAAACTTTTTCAAAGAACTATTAATCTCTCAAACCCACGATAGTTATCCTGAACTTGAGGGATTGGAGAATTTTCTGTTGCCAGGCGTTAAAGGGATGGTGATACTCCTTCAACGATTCTCCTACCCCGGCCAGCGCCTTCCGGCCCGCCAGTTTGGGGCACAACTACTTTTCGAGTAGTTGCATTGCCTTCTTCAAAGTGGAGAAGACAACCCCGTTGGCTGCATAGTATATATGCAAGCCGACACGGATAACAATGATCATCTATCTATTCACCTCCTTTTTAATCAGTCACCTCTGCCCACAAATTACTTTGTGAGCAGCAGGTCACTCATTGAAGCTTCTTTTTTAGAATGAACCCTCTTACTTTGACCGGAATTCCGGCTCTCTTCCCAAGAAAAGAATAGTAAGAAGTAATTTATTTAAATTTTCCCATCTTTCAGCCCACAAAGTTTTATGAGCTGAAAAGGGGTGAGAAAGCTTTAGTTTTGGTTTTAGCTTTCTCCGAGTTCAAAGAAATTTGAACCCCTTTTTACTCCCACTTACCTTTCTTAATACGTTCGTAGTAAAGCCACATAACTCCCAGTGAAATTAATGTTATGGGCCAGAATAGACCCATAATAAATTTAGCCCCCAACTTTTCAATGGTAGTAGCCATACCACATTTTCGGGTCACTAAAAAACCCACAACAGTATATCCAATAAAAACCGGAATTAACCACCACATTTCCCACATTGTCAACTCCTCCTTTCTCCTCTCTTTGGGCATATAGCCCTGCACGCGAGTTTCTCGCGATGTGAGGAGAAGAATGATAACAAATTTCCAATTTCTAATTACTAATTTCTAAATATATTGCCATTCTTCTCCTCACGCCATATTCTTTTTTTCAAAGTTCGTCGTTCAGTATTATCCTTTAAAACCAACAGGCGACTCTCCAGAGAGAGCCGCCTGTGGCGTCAGATTATTAAAATTTCAGCTTTTGCTGACTCTCTCCTCTTACACCTGTATTATAGCATATACTCTAAAATTGTCAAGCCCCCGCCCTGCTTAGGTGTGGGGACAAAATGAAAGTCTATCGACTTCGGAAGTCAATAGATTATTCTGGTTTGGGGGTTTCTTCTTTTTTTACTGGTTCTTTCTTTTCCTCTTTTGGAGCTTCTTCTTTCGGTTTTACTTCCTTAGGTTTCTCTTCTTTTTTAGGTTCTTCTTTTGGCTTTTCTTCTTTTGGTTTTTCTTTTTTTTCTTTAGGTTTCTTATGGACATCAATCTTTTTTCCTTCAACAATTTTTTCTGAAGTCGCTGAAGCTATCGCTTCATCTCCACCTTCGCTCACTTTCATTCGCTCGGTAACTAATAAATTATATACCCTGTTTGATGGTTTAGCCCCCACTGACAACCAATATTTAATTCTTTCCCCTTTTAAAACTTTCTCTTTTGTCAGAGGATTCCAAAAACCAACCTCCTCTATGTATCTTCCAGCTCTCGGAGGTTTTCTTTTATCAGTGACAACAATCTTGAAAGAAGGCTGATTTTTTTTACCTGTTCGAAAAAATCTTATAACTAACATATTTTTACCCTTCACCTTTTAAATGAAAAGTGGAGGGTTTACCATCGTTTAATTTCGAGAGCGTTTTTGGCTGCTGTTTCCTCGGCTTCCTGTTTTGAAGAGCCCTCTCCTTTAGCCACCAATTCTTCTTCTAAAAAAATACCGATAATAAAGTGTCTGGCGTGGTCTGGCCCCCATTCTTCCAAAACCTTATAAGCAGGAGTGATTCCTGCTTTTTCTTGGGCTTCTTCCTGAAAGCAAGATTTAGCATCTCTGAAAAGACCTTTTTTGATAATTTCTGGCAGTTTTTTAATCAAATTTTTTTCAATAAAACTTTGGCAAGCCTCATACCCCAAGTCAAGATAGATTGCTCCAATCAAGGCCTCAAAAGTGTTGGCCAAAATATATTGGCGGGCTTTGCCAAGTTCCTTGGCTTCGCCGTGGGATAATAACAAAAAATCATTAAATCCTAAACTTTTAGCGAGGCTTCCCAGCTGTTTAGCGTTGACCAGAGCTGCCCGCCAATTGGTTAATTCCCCCTCTGACTTTTTGGGATATTTCTGATAGAGATACTCAGTCACGATTAATTCTAAAATGGCATCGCCCAAAAACTCTAATCTTTCGTTTTGGTCTAAATAAAAATCGGGGTTTTCGTTTAAGTAGGACCTATGGCAAAAGGCTTGAATAAGTAAATCTTTATTTTTAAATTCAAGGTCTATTTTTTTTTCAAATGGTGAAAAATCCTTTATCATTTTGGTTTTTCAACTTCCTTAAAAACAGTTCCTAATACTCCGTTGATAAATTTTCCCGACGACTCGCCGCCAAAGCTTTTAGCCAATTCAATGGCTTCATTTATGGCTACTTTTGGCGGAACCGCATCCTTATCACCAAATAATAATTCATAAAGACCGATCCTCAAAACATTTCTATCAATAATGGTAATCTGGTCAATTGGCCATTCGGGAGCAGATGTCGCAATAATTTTATCAATTTCAGGAAAGTGTTCAACTACGCCGGTAACTAATTGCCAGATAAAACTTTCGTCTTCCAAACCCGGCCCAAATTCCTTAATGTTTTTTTCAACAATCTTAGTTAAATCTCCTTTTTTGCCAGAAAAGTCCCACTCATATAGGGATTGCATGGCGATAGAGCGTGAAAGGTGTCTCGATGACATATTACTTTCTAGACATTTCTGCCCAACTTAATGGTTTTTCCTTGGCCTCTTTTTTCTCCCCTGCTTCTTTAACTTTCATTTCTTTTTCTCTTTTCTTTCTTTCTTTTTTGGTTAGCTTTTTCAAAACATCAATTACTTCAACCCCTTTATAATATCCACAGTTAAAACAAGCCGTATGAGGTAAAACCGGTTTTCCGCATTTTAAACAAGCAGTTAAAGCCGAAGGTTTAATAAAAATATGCATTCGGCGCTGATTTACGCTTGACCTTGTTTTATTCCATTTAGGTACTCCGCCCATAAAAATTAAATCGTTACATTGTTACATTGTTACAAAATCGTTACATTGTTACATTGTTACATTGTTTTTAAAAAAAATCAAGCTCGCAATTCAACAATTTGACAATTTAGCAATTTAACAATTTCTCTACTGGTTTGAAGGATTTTCTGTGAATTACACAAGGGCCATATTTTTTGAGCATTTTAAAATGGTATTTAGTTGGATAACCTTTGTGTTTATCAAAACCATATCGGGGATATTTTTTATGATAACGCAGCATTAATCTATCTCTCCAAACCTTAGCCAAAATCGATGCCGCAGCACAAGAAAATACTTTCTCATCAGCTTTTATAATTGATTTTTGAGGAATTGGTAAATTAATTTTAAAATTACCATCCAAAATGAGAAAATCGGGCTTCCTTTTAAATCTTTTGATTGCCCGCTTCATTGCTAATTTAGTGGCCTCCAAAATATTAATCTTATCAATCACCTTTTCCGAAACCCTGCCTATCCCCCATTCTAT
>Ga0210022_1001359_pt1 | contig 16309 bp, 16 predicted proteins | sample CryGeymeta201520_FD_183984 | JGI IMG/M metagenome (GOLD analysis project Ga0210022, IMG submission 183984) | Groundwater microbial communities from Crystal Geyser aquifers in Utah, USA - Crystal Geyser metaG 2015-20 (SPAdes) (version 2) | ecosystem: Environmental > Aquatic > Deep subsurface >... | reverse complement strand
CCACCCTGCGCGGCAACTGCTATCGAAGGCAAAGGCTGATCCACAGGATCGGGCAAAATGGACAGCGGCACAAAGGCAGGCTCCGCAACCGCCGAGCTTGGTGATGTGGTCAGCCCGTCCATCAGGTTGAACCGCCCCGGGTTTACCGGAGGGCAAAACTCTCGGAGAATTGCCCTTTATGGAACAGACACAAAAGAAGAAGACCTCGAAGCCGTATTCGCCCGAGTTCCGCGAGCGTGCGGTTCGGCTGGCGATGGAACACCGCGATGAGTATCAGAGCGAAGCTGCGGCGCTGACGGCGATTGCAGGTAAATTGGGCTGTTCGCCGGACAGCCTTCGCGTTTGGATCCGCCAGGGCCAGCGTGATGTTGGCGAACGGCCGGGTCAGACAAGTGCTGAGAAGCTGCGGATCAAGGAACTTGAGCGCGAGAACCGGGAACTGCGGCAGGCGAACGAGATTTTGAGGAAGGCGTCAGCGTATTTTGCCGTGGCGGAGCTCGACCGCCCGTTTCGCAAGTGACAGCTTTCGTTGAAGAAAATCGAGGGTCATACGGGGTCGAGCCAATGTGTAAAATTCTACAAATTGCCCCGTCGACCTACTATGAGCGGCGCGCCATTGCACGTGATCCTGACCGGGCATCGTGCCGTGCAAAATCCGATGCTGCTTTGAGCGTCAAGATCGACGCGGCCTGGGAAGACAACCGCAAGCTCTATGACGCGCGGAAGATCTGGCATGTTCTGCGGCGGGACGGCGAGGATGTTGCCCGGTGCACGGTGGAACGGTTGATGCGCGTTCGGGGCATCAAAGGGGTGGTGCGTGGCAGACGTGTCGTCACGACCAACCCTGACACGTCTCAACCATGCCCAGATGACAAAGTGAATCGCCTGTTCATGGCGGATCGGCCAAACAAGCTGTGGGTTTCAGACTTTACCTATGTGCCGACGTGGTCAGGAACCGTCTATGTCGCCTTCGTCATTGATCCGACATTCCCCAAGTGGCCTGCCGCTTGACGTCATAATCGCCTGAATCCGCCGCTGAGCAAGCTTTTTACGCCCCGAGCGGTGTTCGCGGTCGCGGAAACGCCCGGAGGCGGGCGGCTCGGGCCGTCAACCCGCATCATCCTGGCCCGGCAGCGATGTTTTTCAGCGCGTCGGACAGGCCTTTCGAGCCGCTTTCGTTCGGTTTGGGCCTGGATCGCGGCGAGGATGGCACGCAGCGCACCCAAAGCAAGTTGCGTCATCCAGCTCGCGCATCACCAACAGCCCGCCGTCCGAACTGAGCTCTGCGTGCCGCGAAATTCCAGCCGCACGCGAGGGTCGAAATCCACCCGATCTGCCCGCCCCGCACCCGCACCCTCTGGATGATTCAAGAGACACGTCCTTCTAAGCTGGCAACACCATGATTTATATTGCAAATATCACGGACAAGACAGCGAAATCAGCGGATCACCTGGGGAATGCGGGTTGTAGTTTATCGACCGTTCTTTCCGTCGCCACCCCGCGCTCCTTTTTCATTCGCCTTGTGCCGTTTCCAAATTCTCTAGAATATTCAAAATATCAGGCATTTCCCGGAGTTTACAAGTGGCCGCTTCGGGGTTGCGGCGCGGGTGGCAGATGGGCAGGATCGGGCCAGCGGCAGGAGGGGTATCATGGCAGGCAGCGTCATCATCACCGGCGCGGGCAGCGGCATCGGTCGGGCCACGGCGCGACGCATGGCCGAGGCCGGCTGGCGGGTCGGGCTGATCGGGCGGCGGGCCGAGGCGCTGGCCGCGACCGCCGAAGGGCTGACCGGCGCGCTGGTGCTGCCCTGCGATGTCACCGACCCGGCGGCGGTGGAGATGGCCTTTGCCACGGCGGCGGCCCGGTGGGGGCGGCTCGATGTGCTGTTCAACAACGCCGGAATGGCGCTGCCCGCCGCCCCGATCGACGAGATCGCGGTGGCGGACTGGCTGGCGCTGGCCGCGGTCAACATCACCGGCATGTTCCTGTGCGCCCGCGCCGCGTTCGGCCAGATGCGGGTGCAAGCCCCGCAGGGCGGGCGGATCATCAACAACGGCTCGGTCTCGGCGCATGTGCCACGGCCGGGCTCGGCCCCTTACACGATGTCGAAACACGCCGTCACCGGCCTGACCCGCAGTCTGGCGCTGGACGGGCGGGCGTTCAACATCGCCTGCGGGCAGATCGACATCGGCAACGCCGCCACCGCGATGACCGGGCGGATGCCCAAGGGCGTGCCCCAGGCCGATGGCAGCCTGCGCGCCGAGCCGGTGATGGATGTGCGCCACGTCGCGGATGCGGTGCTGCACATGGCGGGGTTGCCACTCGATGTGAATGTGCCGTTCCTTACGGTGATGGCGACCGCGATGCCCTATCTCGGACGCGGCTAGAGCACGATGCGGCCTGGCGGCAACCCTCATCGCCATTTTCGCGGCGATCAGCGCAGGCTTTTGGGCCACAGGAAAACGCTCCGGGGCGGGTTTTCCGGCCCAATGTTCATAAGGCTGAACGCCGTTGAACAAGGGTGGTCGGGCACGGGCTGGCGGTTGGAAATCGGGCAGGAAGGGTTTGCGATTCCATTCGACCCGATCTTGCTCCGGCGATCCCGTCGCGGGGCCGGGGAATGCGCAGCGCAGGGTGACCGGGGCATCTGCCCCGGCTCAGAACCCGGTCCGGCGCAGGAAGTCTCGGCTGGCGGCGAGGTCAGGCAGGACCCCGCCCGCGTTGCGCGGGTCGCGTTCCTGCTCGATGGTGATGTAGCCGCCATAGCCGCGCGCACTCAGCAGGGCGCGGATGCCCTTGTAGTCGATCGCGCCGGTGCCGATCGGGCACATCACCCCGGTGGCGCAGGCGTCGAAGAAACGGATGGGCCGACCCATCACTTCGGCAAAAACCGCCGGGTCGATATCCTTGAAATGGATGTAATCCACCCGGTCCCAATACTGCGCAAGGGTCTGCACCGGGTCCATGCCGGAATAGGCCAGATGGCCGGTATCGAGGCACAGCCCGGCGGTTTCCGGCCCGATCCCGGTCACCAGCCGCGCCAGTTCATCGGCAAATTCGATATTGCCGCCGGCATGCGGGTGAATGGTGGCGCGCACCCCGTAACGGTCGCGCGCAAGCTCGGCGATGGCGCGGATGTTGGCGATCATGCTGGCCCAGCCATCCACTGACAGCCGTGGCGCGCGATCCGAGTGACCGGCAGCATAATCGCGCACCTCGTGGCCCCAGTCCATCACCGTCAGGTAAGGCGCGGCAAAGCGTTGACCGGGCAGGGTCGGCGGTTGCGGCAGCGCGGTGATCAGGGCGCAGATTTCGGCGGTCTGGCGCAGCAGGCTGTCGCGGTTGGCCGGGGCGACCAGATTGTCGAAGATCGTGCCTGCCACAATGGCAAGGCCGCGCTGGCTGAGTGCCGCCCCCACCCGCCCCACATCGCGCGGCATGTAGCCGTAAGGCCCAAGCTCCAGCCCGCCAAAGCCCGCCGCGGCGGCCTCGTCCAGCACCTTTTCCCAAGGCGGAAGATGCGGGTTCCTGACGTCGTCCACGCCCCAGCAGCAGGGCGCGCAGGTCAGGGTGATCGGGTTCGGCATCGGTATCCCCCGGAAATGCCGGGCGCGGCGTTGCCGCCGCACCCGCCGGTTCAGCGGCTGATGGTGGCTTGCAGTGCGTCGATCGAGGACTGGATGCCCGCCTCGGTGGACATGGTGAAATCTTCCATCTCAAGCGACACCCAGCCATTGTAGCCGGTCATGCGGACCACCGAGAAATACTCTTTCCACCATTGCAGATCGTGACCGGCACCGACCGCGACATAGTTCCAGGCGCGGTTGGCAACATCGGTCACCTCGCGGGTTTCCAGCAAGCCATTCACATCAGCCAGCCCCCGTTCAATCCGGGTGTCCTTGCCGTGGCAATGGTGGATGGCGCTGCCCAGGGCGCGGGCGCTGGCGATCGGGTCGGCCCCCATCCACATGAGATGGCTGGGGTCAAGGTTCATGCCGACCATCGGGCCGACTTCAGCCCGCAGCCGGAACAGGGTTTCCGGGTTCCACACCAGCATGGCGGAAAAGTTTTCCAGCGCGTATTGCTCGACGCCGACCTCTTTCGCGAGCTTCACCAGCCCATGCCACAGCGGAAAGGCGCGGTCTTCCCACTGGTAACGGTCGCGCTCGGGCATCTCGCTGGGCCAGGATTTGGTATAGACCAGCCAGTTCGGCACGCTGTCGCCGGGGGCGGCCTCGGGCAGGCCCGACATGGTGACGATCTTTTTCACCCCGATCTCACCCGCAAGGCGGATGGTCTGCTCCATCTCCAGCCGGTGGCGCTGGCCCATCGGGCCGGGATCGAGCGGGTTGGCCGAGCAGTTCAGCGCCGCAATTTCAAGGCCGCGGGCCGAGATTTCCGTCAGTTTCGATTTCAGCAGGCCCTTGTCGGCCAGCAGCGCGTCGGCGCGAAAATGCGGCGCACCAGACCAGCCGCCGCCGGTCATCTCGACCCCCTCGACCCCCAGTTTCACGCATTTGTCCAACATCCCGGTGAACGACAGGTTGGCCATCACATCGGTGCAGATCGAAAGTTTCATGTCAGTGATCCTTCAAACAAAATCGACCCACGTCGCACCGGCGTCGGCCGAGCGCACGCAGTTTTCCAGCCAGCGCACACCCTCAAGGCCCGCCTTGATGCCCGGATAGTGGTGGGTGGAAAGGAACGCGGTGTCGTGGCGGTTGGCGGCGGCGATGGCCTGCGCGATCCAGAGGTAGATGTTGGCCCAACTGTCGCCCAGACCTTCGGTATGCAAGCCCCCCATCCGGTCGATCGCAAGGCTTTCAGGCTCGAGGTAAGCCATGCCGTGGTGCAGGATGCGGTTCGGCTCGCCCTGCACGTCGTAAAGCAACTGGTCGGGGTGGCTGTCGGACCATTCGATCGAGGCTTTCGACCCGACAAAGCGGTAGCGCTGCGACCCCATGTTGCCGGCGTTGACCGAAGTCACCCAAAGCCTGCCGCGCGCGCCGTTGTCGTAATGCGTCAGCACCGTGGCGTGATCCTCCAGCGGCGCGCGGGTGGCGATGAAGGAATGGCGGTCGCACAGCAGCCTTTGCACCTTCATATGCGGCAGCACCACCTCGGACAGGTAGTAAAGATGGGTGCCGATGTCGCCCAGAACAAAAGTCGGCCCCGAGGTCGCAGGATTGGTGCGCCATTTCACCGCCTCGGGCGCGCCGACATCATCGCCGGCGTTGAAGCCATGGGTGTATTGCAGGTCAACGATGCGAATCTCGCCCAGGCTGCCGTTGGCGACCATCGCTGCCATCTGGTGCACCAGCGGGTGGCCGGTGAAGCCGTAGGTCACGCCGACGATCAGCCCCCTGGCTTCGGCCAGGGCGGCGATCTCGTCACATTCGGCCACAGTAAAGAACAGCGGCTTTTCGCAGATCACATGCAACCCGGCCTCAAGACAGGCCTTGGTGATCTGGTAATGGGTGAAATTCGGGGTGGCGATCGACACCACCTCGACCCCGTCGGCGCGCGCCGCCTCGCCCGCGATCAGCGCCTTGTAGTCGTCATAGCAACGCTCTGGCGCCACCCCGAGGTTGACGCCGAAATCCCGGCCACGGGCGGCGTCGAGATCGAAGGCCCCCGCCAGCAACTGGTAGGTGCCGTCGCGCTGCGCCCCGGTGCGGTGCTTGTAGCCGACCTGTCCGGTGCGGCCACCCCCCACCATGCCCCAGCGCAGCGGGCGCGGGGTCAGTCTTTCTCCGTTCAGCATGTTCTTGATCCGTTGGTTGGCCCGATGGGGCGGTGGTGTCAGGCGTAAAGTGGCGGTTTGGTGATCATCGTGACCGGCTCCAGCAGGCCGGATTTGGCGGCGCGCAGGGCGGCGTCGGCGGCCAGGGTCGAGGCATAGCCATCCCAGCTAGACGGGCCGGTTGCGGTGCCGCGGCCTGCCGCCACGATCCATTCGCGGAATTCCTGATCGTAGGCCTCGATGAAGCGTTCGCGCCAGTCGGCGGGAATGGCTTGGCGGATGCCGTGCTGATCCGAGATCACCGTGGCCGGGCGGTTGGGCAGGGCTGCCACGCCGCGCTCGCAACTGACTTCGCCGCGGATGTCGTAGCCGTAGCCGATGTTGACCGAAATCTCGACATCGACCAGCGCCCCCGAGGCGGTGTGCAGCAGCACCACCACCGGGTCGCGCAGATCCTTGCCGACGCTGGAACGGCGCGGCACCCGCACCTCGACGCCGATGATTTCGTCCCCCAGCAACCAGCGCGCGATATCGGCATCATGCACCAGCGTGTCGTTCAAGGGCATGTCCGAGGTGTAGAGCCCCTCGGGCACCGACGCATTGCGGTGCACCGAATGATAAAGCAACGGCGCGCCAAGGCTGCCGCCGTCGATCACCGCCTTCAGCCTGCGGTAATCGGCATCGAACCGGCGCATGAAGCCCAGTTGCACCAGACGGCGGCCAAAACCGACTTCGGCCGCCATCACCCGCAGCGCCCCGGCTTCCGATGTGACCAGCGGCTTTTCGCAAAACACAGGCTTGCCCGCCGCAATGCAGGCCAGCAGTTGTTCTTCGTGCGCCGGGCCCCAGGAACAGATCACCACGGCCTGCACGGCAGCGGCATGGATCAGGTCGGTGGCGCGGTCGAATACCTCGGCCCCGGCGGGGGCGGCGGCTTTCGCGCGGGCGGCGTCGATGTCGGAAACCGCCACCACCTCGACCCCGGACAGCACCTGGGTCAGGCGGCGGATGTGGTCCGTGCCGATCATTCCCGTGCCGATGACGCCAACCTTGAGGCTCATTTCGTGCTCCAGTACTTGTTGATGTAGCGTTGCATTTCAGCGCGCATGAAAAGGCCCGACTGATCGGCCTTTTCTTCCCAGGCAAAGACGCAGGCGGTCATGATGCCGTCAAAGCCGATCTCGTGCAGGGTGCGGTAGAAATCATCCCACGGCACCTCGCCCTGACCGATGTTCAGGTGCTGGTGCACCCGCGCGGTCGAGCCCGGCGGGTTGATGATGTAGCGCAGGCCGGAACTGGCCTTGTGGTTGAAGGTGTCGGCGATATGGACATGCGCCAGCACATCGGCGCATTGGCGCAGCATCATGACCGTGTCGTCGCCGAAATAGAAGGTGTGCGGCGTGCAATAAAGGAACTTGACGCGGGCGCTGTTGACGGTGCGGATCAGATCGACCGAGGGTTGCAGCGTCTCGGTCCAGTCTTCGGGGTGCGGCTCGATGTGCAGGTTGACGCCTTCGCGCTCCAGAATCGGCACCAACTCGTCCATGCTGCGCCACCAGGCATCCTCGCAGGCCTCGACCATGCTGCCCGACTGGCAGCAGAAACATGTGCCCTTGTCGGGATGCGGGCCACGCCCGAATTCGCTGTTGAGGGTATCGACCCCCAGCTCGACCGCGATCTCGATGGCGCGTTTCCAGTGCCTGACGGCGGCCTGACGCTCGACTTCATCGTTGGAGGCCCAGCGATACATCGGCAACAGGCTGGCAATGCCGACCTGCGCATCCTTCAGCGCCTTCTTGAACGACCTGATCCGGTCGGGAAAAACCCGCGGTGCCTTGAACCATTCCAGAAAATCACCGCGCGGGGAAAGTTCGATCCAGTCATAGCCAAGCGCCTTTACCTTTGCGGGCAGCGCTTCGAGGCTGAGATGGCGGTGCATGAACGGGTCGAGAGCGATTTTCATTTCAGTTCCCCTATGCTGTGGTTTCAGGCGCCCGCGACCGAGGCCGCATGGTCAGGGCTGGCGGCGGAATGGGCTTCGATCTCGGCTTCGATCTCGGCTTCCAGCTCGGCCATTGCCTCGCCTCCGGCCATCAGATCGGTGATTTCCTCGCGGGTTTTCTCGCCCTTGCGGAAATCGGCGGCCAGCGCGCCACGGATCAGCACCGCGAAATGGTCGCCCACCGTCAGCGCATGCACCACCTGATGGGTGATGAAGATCACCGCCAGGCCGCGCTTGCGCGCTTCCAGCACGATGCGCAGCACATGCGCCGCCTCCTTGACGCCAAGTGCGGCAGTCGGCTCGTCGAGGATCAAGACCCTGGCACCGAAATGCACGGCACGCGCAATGGCCAGCGACTGGCGCTCGCCGCCCGACAGACCGCCGATCAGCCGGTCGCCATCGTCGATCCGGGTGATGCCGAATTCGCGCACCGCCTTGACCGCCACCGCGTTGGCGGTGCGGCGGTCATAGATCGTGAACGGCCCGAATTTGCGGGTCGGTTCCTGACCCACAAAGAATGACCGCCCGATGCTCATCAGCGCAAAGGTGCCGCCGAACTGGTGCACGGTGGCGATGCCACTGGCGGCGGCATCCCGCGGGCTGGCGAAATCGACCGGCTGGCCGGCCATCTCGACGGTGCCGGAGGTGGGTTTGAACACCCCCGACAACAGCTTGATCAGGGTCGATTTGCCCGCGCCATTGTCACCCAGCAGGCACAGCACCTCGCCCGGATAAACCTTCAGCGAAATGTCGAACAGCACGTCGATCGGCCCGAACGACTTGTTGACATGGGTCATCGTCAGCAAAGGCTCTGTCATTTGCGTGCCTGCCTTTTTCCCGAGGAATAGCTGAGCGCCATGGTGCGGAAGGTGTTGTTCATCAACACCGCCACCAGCAGCAGGATACCGATGATCAGGCTGGCCCAGTTGGCGTCAAAGCCGGTGTAGAAAATGCCCTGACTGACGATGGCAAAGGTCATGGTGCCGAAGGCGATGCCCACCACCGAGCCGAACCCGCCGGTCAGCAACACCCCGCCGATCACCACCGAGATGATCGAGTTGAAGATGAACGAAGTGCCGGTGGAGACCTGCGCGCTGTTGTAAAGGATGGCCTGACACAGGCCGACAAAGGCTGCGGCAAAACCGCTGGTCATGAACAGAAGGATGGTCAGCCGGGTGGTCGGGATGCCGGCATTGCGGGCGCTGATCTTGTCGCCGCCCAGTGCGAACAGCCAGTTGCCGTAGCGGGTAAAGTGCAGAACGAAGCCCACCACGACCAATGCGGCCAGCCACCACAGGATCGTGACCTCGAACTTGCCGCCGATGAACTGGCCGAACAGCGCCTTGGCAACCGGGGCGGCCTTGATCGGAACCCCGGTGCTGCCGGTGATCAGCACCGAAATGCCAAGCGTCAGCCCCGCCACCGCAAACAGGGTGCCAAGGGTCACGATGAACGACGGCACCGCCGTGCGCACCACCAGCAACCCGTTGACCAGACCGATCACCAGCCCAAGCCCAAGCGCGGCAATCACCCCCAGATACATCGGTGCGCCATAAAAGCCCGAGACGATGGCGACGGTCATCGACGATGCCGGGATCACCGAGCCGATCGAGATGTCCAACTCGCCCGCGATCATCAATAGGCCAATCGGCAGGGCCACGATGCCGATTTCCGAGGCCACGTTCAGCCAACTGGCCAGGCCGCCCAGGGTCACGAAATTGATCCCGCCAAAGATCGCGAAGAAGGTGAATACCAGCAGCATTCCCAGCAGCGACCCGGTTTCGGGACGGCGGGCCAGCTTGCCGAAGGACGACCCGGATTTGGGCACCTCGGCGGCGGCTGTAACAGATGGCGTGGTGGTCATGGATGCCCCCGGATTTTACCGCTGAACGGATGGCAAGGCAGGGTCCGCACGATCCCGCCTTGCGGTTCTGTCCGACCCCGAACTGCGCCGGGATCGGACATGGGTATCAGGTAAGGTCAGGTGCCGCGGCTTAGCGCGTGCCCGCCGCGACCCCCGCCATCGTCGCATCGACGTTGGCGCTGTCAACGATTCCCGGCCCGGTCAGGATCTGGCGGGTCGGCACGGTCAGGCCGAAGGCGGCATAGCCGTTCAGCAGCGATACCGCGAGGTAGCCTTGCAGGTAGGGTTGCTGGTCGATGGCGAACATCTGCGCGCCCGACTTGATGTTGTCGAGAATGGTCTGATCCATGTTCACGCCGCCCAGCTTGACGGTTTCGGCCACGCCCGCCTGCATGATCGCGATCGAGGCCGAGTTGGCATCGACGTTGCCGATGGTGTAAAGCCCGTCAACGGTCGGGTTCTGCAACAGATGCGCCTTGACCGCTTGCGTCACCGCCGTCGGATCGCCAAAGCTGGTCATCGGCAGCGGCAGTTCCACCCCCGCGCCACCCGCCCCGGTGATGCCGTCGATCATGCCCTTGCACTGGGCTTGCAGGTTGGCCGCCCCCGGCAGGGTGTTGACGCACACGAGATTCTTCTGGCCGTGGGTGCCGAAATATTCGCCCGCCGCCTTGCCCGCCAGATAATCGTCCGAGCCGACATAGTTCATCGCCCCCAGACGGTCGGCGGCATCAAGCCCGCCGGCGTTGTAGATGATCAGCGGAATACCGGCATCGACCACGGCGTTGAAGGCCTCGTCCATCGCCTCGGGCACCCAGTCGGGGCCGACGATGGCGCTGGCGTTCTGTGCGATCGCGGTGCGGATCAGGTCGGCTGCGTCGGCGCCAAGATTGTCGTAGTTCTGCGGCCCGAGCCAGGTCACCGACCCGCCCTGTTCGGCCACCAGCTTGCCCGCGTCTTCGGCACCGCGCTTGACGATCGACCAGAACGGGTCGTCGGCCTTGCCGCCGATGACGAAGATGTTGGCCCCCTCGGCCAGCGCCGCGTTGGCACACAGGGCCAGTGCGGCGGATGCCAACAATCCCTTCAGGATAGTCTTCTTCGCTGTCACTTGTTTCTCCTCCCAAATGGTAAGCGTCATGATGTGCCGCCTCGCCGGCACGGCTCGCTCGGCAGCCTGAAGACGTGATAGACATTTACGTGTCAAAAAGAAATTGCTCTTGCTCTATAATGAACTTAATGTTCCAATTCACATCATGGCAAAATGAAACAGATCGGGGCCTGAAATGACAAAGCGGCCTACTATCGCTGACTTGGCCGATGCCGCCGGGGTCAGCATTTCGACCGTCAACCGCATTCTTGGCGGGGCCGGAAAGGTGCGATCGACCACCATCGAGCAGGTTCAGGACGCCGCCGCCGAGATCGGATTCTACGGCATCGGCGCGATCGCGGCGCGCAAGCAGGCTGCGCTGCCGCGCTACCGCTTCGGCTTTCTGTTGCAGCAATCGACCCGCGATCTCTACCGCCTGTTCGGCGAGAAGATCCGTGAGGCCGCAGGCCGCAGGCGCAGCGAAAAGGTCGATGCGCTGGTCGATTTCGTTGACCTGCTCGACCCGGCCAACATCGCGGCGCGGCTGGCGGCGCTGGGGCGGGAATGCGATGCGGTGGCCCTGATTGCGGCCGATCATCCGCTGATCAGCCAGGCCATCGAAAGCCTCAAGCGCCAGGGCAAGCCGGTGGTCGCCTACATCACCGACCAATCCGCCCCCGGAAGGGCCGGGTTTGTTGGCACCGACAACTGGAAACTGGGCCGCACCGCCGCCTGGTTCATCGAACAAACCACCTACGGGCCCGGTCGCGTCGCCGTCTTCATCGGCAACCACCGCTATCAGTGCCAGGATATTGCGGACGCGAGCTTTCGCTCTTACATCCGCGAACATGCGCCTCGCCTGATGGTCGATGACAGCCGCCCGACCCATGAAGAGCCGCAAGTGGCCTACGATATCGTCAAGGAACTGCTGGCCAAACAGGACGACCTGTGCGGCATCTACATTGCCGGTGGTGGCATATCCGGCGTGCTGCGGGCGCTGCGTGAAGCGCCTGCGGCCAAGCGCAGAGCCGTGCGGATCGTGTGCCGCGATATCGGGCCGGAAACCCGCAACGGGCTGAACGAGGGGCTGATCACCGCGGCGTTGTGCCACCCGCTGGAGCTGACCTCGGCCGAGTTGATCGCCACCATGATTGCCGCCCTGGAACCGAAGGACAGCCCGGCCATCATTCAACGGATCGTGCCGTTCGAGATCATCACCCCGGAAAGTGTCTGAAGCCGGTCGGTCACGCGCCGGTGCGTAAAATGGTCGCCGACCGACTTGCGCGGACCAGGCGGGGTTGCTAAACGGGGCGCGCGTAGCCCGATTAGCACAGCGGTAGTGCAGCGGTTTTGTAAACCGAAGGTCGGGAGTTCAATCCTCTCATCGGGCACGCGCGAAACAGCCTCGGCGTTCACCCCGGAGGGTCGCAGTATCCCGCGCCGCTCGGCCTTTGTTGATGGCAAGATCGGGTCTGTGGGACGGCCGGGATATCGCCGCCAATTCAATCCGGGAAAGTCGAAAACCAGACGCCTGTGCCGTCGAGCTATGCTCGAAGGTATGGACCTTGGCCCCAGAATGGCCTAGTGCAGAAAAATCATGAGTCCCCGTGTCCGATAGGCGCGCGGTTTTGGTGATTCGACGCCGGAGGGTGCAGGCAGGTTAGCTGAGTGGTTCTGGAATGTTCTTTTCTGAACAAAACGAATTTCTGCAGACCTTCGCCTTGTCGTTCGGAGTCAGCGCTCTGGTGGTCTGCACAAAAAAGTATCACATCGCCCTGAGCGCGCGCCACTTTGATATCACGGCAGTGCAGAGGGCCCACCGATTTGCGACCCCGCGGGTTGGCGGATTGGGGGTCGGGTTGGCGATTCTTCTGATACTGCTGGTCCTGTTGCCTGACCGGCAAGGGCCGGGTTGGTCGCTGTTCGCCGTATCGCTTGCGCCGATCTTTCTGGCCGGCCTTGCCGAAGATCTGGGTTATGGCGTCAGTCCCTTGCGCCGGTTGCTGGCGGCCGCGCTGTCCAGCGCCATCTGTATCGTTCTGCTTGGCTTCTGGATTCCGCGCGCCGATACGCCGCTGCTTGATGGTCTTTTCGCCTTTGCGCCGTTCGCAATCGTGTTCACGATCTTTGCCGCCAGCGGTATCTGCCACGCTTTCAATCTGATTGACGGAGTCAACGGGCTGGCCGCCGGAATCGGGGTGATCGTCGCCGTGGGTCTCGCGGCGATTGCCGCCAAAGCGGGCGAAACGGAGATTGGCACCGCCGCTGTCCTCATGGTCCCGGCACTGCTGGGATTCCTGGCTCTGAACTTTCCGTTCGGCAAGATCTTCCTCGGCGACGCCGGGGCCTACTCGATCGGCCATGTCCTCGCCTGGCTCGCCATTGCCCTGCTTGCACGGGTCGAGGCGCTGACGACCTGGGCTGTCATGCTGGTGCTTTTCTGGCCGGTGGCAGATACGGTGCTGGCCATATACCGCCGCCGACATGCGGGCAAACCGATGGGCAGGCCTGATCGGTTGCACTATCATCAACTGGTGATGCGCGCGCTTGAAATCGGATACTTCGGGCGAAAACGCCGCCACATCGCCAACCCCGTGAGTGCGCTGGTGATCCTGCTGCTGGCATCCGCGCCAATCATCGTGGGCGTTCTGCTGTGGAACCGCCCGCTGGCCGCATTTACCGCGTTCGTCCTGTTTTCTGTTCTGTTCGTCAGCAGCTACCAGTTGGGCATGCGATTTGCGTATCGATCGGCAAAGCGGTTGAACAATGGCGCGCGCCGCCGCGGGCACAATTCCGTCGTGCGCAATGGTCGCGCACCGGCCACTGCCAAGTCGCGGTCGCCCGAGTTTGTGCCACCGCCTTGCGATGCCGCCACGGCATCGGCGTGGGTGAACGGTTTTGATCGCAGCCCGGACCGCGGCGATCAGTGACGGTCGGGTGCATCGGCAAGAGGCTCTGTTGCACAAATCCGATGAGGGATTCATCTTGTGAATCCAGTGTGGTAGCTGGGCGGCATGAGCAGCCCCCCCCGCCTACAAGACCAGGAACTGGCCTGACTACAACGCAGCGCTCAAGCGCCGCGGCTCGCTGGCGATCTGGTTCGATCCCGCCATGATCTGGGAGGCTGCGCCGACAGGCAAGCGCGGCCGACAGCCCGACTACAGTGGTGAGTATCCGTCTTGATCAAGAGCGTTTTTCGACCCGGATGCGGTCTGCTTTGACGAGTGCGTTCGCCGTTTCGAGCAGCTTGCGCATGAGGGCGACGATGGCGAGTTTCGCGGGTTTTCCGGCCGTGCGGAGCGCATTTTATTTGCTTTTCAGGTCTGGATTGAACTGTAGCGCGACGATCAAGGTGAGAGAGGCGCGCGACAATCTGGATGAGAAAGTGTCGTTGGTGCTGGAACGCCGGGAGGGCGTAGCCAGGGTGGGGTTTTCTGCTCGAAGAGGTTGAGCCCTTGCCTGGCCGTCATGTAACCGATCATCAGATGAGGCTTTTCATGAAGTATCGATCGACCGACACGACGCCCGTCGCGGCCGCCAAAACCGGTTTCAGCACGGCCACGGGTTACCGGCTTGGGGAGGGCCCGCAACCGCCTTCGCTCAGGCGCGCGCCACGTGACCGGCGACGGCCCGATCCTTTGGCCGAGATCTTCGACGCCGAGGTCGTGCCGATGCCGGAAGCGGCACCGGGTTTGCGACCCGTGGCAGTTCCGGGCGAGGTTCTGCGCCGCCACCCAGAGCTTGGCGAGGGAATTCGGCGGACCCTTGAACGCCGGATCAGCCACTGGCGGGCACTGCACGGCACCGATCTTGCGTAAAACGGGGCGAGAGGTCATTTTTCGCCAGGTTCACGAGCCCGGTCGCATGGGTCTGCCGGATTTCACCGACATGGCCGATCTCGGCGTCACCATCGCGGGCCAGCCGTTGATCCATCGGCTTTATCACTTCCGGCTGGCCTACAGCGGCTTCGAACATGTCCATGTCGTGCTGGGCGGCGAGAGTTTCGTGGCGCTGGCCGAGGGCTTGCAGAACGCACTCTGGGCGCTCGGCGGTTCGCCCCGAGAGCACCGCAGCGACAGCCTGTCGGCATTCGGCGGGCAAACAGTCCCCCGGACTGTTTGCTGATCGGCCTCATTTCCGCAACCTCGAACGCGACGTCGCCGCTGACTGGCCCGTTCTTTTCAAAACCGGGCGCTACGAAGCCCTGTGCACCCATTATGCCATGGCACCGAGCCGCAACAACCGCGATGGCTCGACGCATGAGAATGGCGCGATTGAGGGGCCACATGGGCACATGAAGCGGGCGATCGCGGATGCGCTCCTGCTGCGCGGGACGCCCGACTTCAGCGATCTCGCCGCCTGCCGCCGGTTCCTCGGCGCGTTCTGCGGTCGGCGCAATGCCCATAACCGCAAGCGTATCGATGCCGAGCGCGCCGTGCTGCAGCCGTTGCCGACGCGCCGCACCACGGATGGTGAAGAGACCACTGTCACCGTCACCTCGTCGGGTGGCTTCATCCTGAAGCGGGTCTTCTACACCGTGCCGTCGCGCCTGATCGGCCACCGCCTGCGCGTCAGGCTGCATGATGACAGGCTTGACCTCTATCTCGGTGCCACTCATCTGCTGACCCTGCCGCGTGGCCGGGGATATGGTGACCAAAGGCGCGGCCACGTCGTGGATTATCGCCATGTGATCCACGCCCTGCGGCGCAAACCGATGGCGTTGCCCGGTCTGGTCTGCCGCGATCAGCTCTTTCCGCGCCCCAAATCAAAGATCTCTGGGCTTGTCGTCGGCTTTACGAGGTCGCCATGGCTACACTGCCGGAGAAAGCGGCTTGCAAGCTCACCGTCGATATTCTCGCTTTGGCCCATGACCGGGGATGCGAGGCCGAACTGGCCACACGCATCACCGAACTTCTGGCGGCGGGCACATTGCCGGATATGGCGGTGATGCGGGCACGCTTCTCACCCGATCCTGCCACCTTGCCCAACATCACGGTGCTGATCACCCCGCTTGAGCCGACTACAACGCCCTCCTGGCCGCCAAGCCTGCGGGAGAAGCCGCATGACCGCATCTGATCCCATCGACGCGGCGCGTCTGAACCTCTTGCTCAATGAACTTCGCCTGCCGGCCATCAAGCACCTCTGGTCCGCCTTCACTGAGCGGGCCGACAAGGAAGGCTGGCCAGCCGCGCGGCTGTTCGCAGCCCTCGCAGAACACGAGATCGCCGAACGCGGCCAACGGCGGATCAAGCGTCACCTCGCCGAAGCACGCCTGCCGCCGGGCAAGACCTTGGCCGGCTTCGACTTCGACGCCGTTCCAACCATTTCCAAAGCCCGTGTCATGGCGCTTGTCGCCGGAGACAGTTGGCTGGAGGCCGGCGCAAACCTGATCCTGTTCGGCCCGCCCGGCGGGGGCAAAACCCATCTGGCTGCCGCCATCGGCCTCGGCCTGATCGAGAATGGCCCCATCTCGCAAGACGGGCGCGTCCTCTTCACCCGCACCACCGATCCGGTCCGGAAACTGCAGGTCGCACGCCGCGAACTCGCTCTCGAGGCCGCCATCACCCGCCTCGACAAATACCAGATGATCATCCTCGATGACCTCGCCTA
>Ga0210022_1001357_pt1 | contig 16337 bp, 13 predicted proteins | sample CryGeymeta201520_FD_183984 | JGI IMG/M metagenome (GOLD analysis project Ga0210022, IMG submission 183984) | Groundwater microbial communities from Crystal Geyser aquifers in Utah, USA - Crystal Geyser metaG 2015-20 (SPAdes) (version 2) | ecosystem: Environmental > Aquatic > Deep subsurface >... | reverse complement strand
TACCTCTACGAGGATGGCGGACTCCTCATCCCGGAGTGGGTGGCCTACGCCTCGCACGATTTCAAGGGCGATGACTTGCGCCGCCGCTGGGATGACAACGGCCAGTTAGAGAAGAACGAGGAGTACCACCCCGTGATCTATACTGGCGCCGGGTCTCACGCCTCCTATTTCCGTCCCGGCGAATACCAGGCGGAATTCAACCTGCCGTTGCCGAGCTGGTTATCCGGTTTGGTGCGAACCTGGAACAAGGTCTGGACGGAGACGCTGGGCCAGCCGGCCGGGAATCCGTTCCGCATCCCATTCGTGGACTTTGCGCGCGGCGATGGGCTGCGCATCGGGCCGGGCGGACCTCAAGCCTGGTCGCCGGTTCTGATTGATGAATCCACCCCTTGGGTGAGCCAGTACCGGGGGTTGTGGGGGCTTTTCGCCCGCGACCCAATTTCAGGGGAGAATGCCCCGGCCGGGCCAATGTACAACCGGGATGGTTCGCCGCGCAGCTCGTGGTACGATCCGCTCGGCTTTGCAGGTTTGGACAAGGTCCCGCCTCCGCCGCAAGCTCTGGAACTGCTCAGGAGCAATTGCGATAAAGTCGTTCACCGCCAGGAAGAATTGGAGCAACGCATCTCGGAAAAAGCCGGGGAGTTGCAATCCCTGGGCATCGAGATGAAAGGGATGGAAGGCAACCCGCACCTGGCCAAGCAGCACGCTGCCCTGGGGAAAACGTTATCAGCCCTCGCCGATGAAGTCAAGGGGCTGCGCCGCGAGCGCTCGGAGAATACGGCGCTGCTCCAGGGATTGACTCAGCAACTGGAACGGCTAAATGCAGGCGAACAGGATGATCCGCGCGCCCACATCCGCCACCTGGCAGAACCGGACAAGCCGACCCAGGCATTTCGCTTCGACCGCGCCGCCGAGACCTGGGCAGCCATCAGCTTGAGCCTGCTGCTGTTTGCCATAGCCGTGCTCATTTTTCTTGCCCCGCATTACGTCTGGGCCGGCCTGACGATCATCTTTCTCCTGTTCCTCGTCGCCGAGTCCATCCTGCGCGGAGCGTTCGTCCAAACCATCGCGCGAATCACCCTGATCCTGGCAATGGTCGCCGCGCTGATCCTATTCTTCCATTTCTGGAAATGGATCATCGTCGCCGCGCTGCTGACCACAGGCGCGTTCCTGATGTTCCAGCGTCTGCGCGAACTGACGGGATGAGTACTACATCACCCAAAAATGTGGGAATACCACCCGCAGGATCACATCCAGGATCAAACCGAGCATGAACCAGGCGCCGAAGGCGCGGTTATTGACGAATCCCTGCGGGGCGAAGTAGAGCGGCCAGCCGCCCTGCCCATCCGGGAATCCCTCCGGTCGCGTCTCCGGCTTGGGTTTCAGGAATTGCGGGTACATCTTCAGGAAGGTGGGTACCGCAACGAAAACCAGCAGCAGCACCGGCGTGAAATATTTGACCGCGATCAGGTAGATCACCAATAAGTACGGCAGGATCATCATCGCCAGCACGGCGTAACGGGCAGCCTCCTCGCCGATCAGCACCGGCAGGGTATGGATCTTCTTGGCTTTGTCAATCACCAGCTTGTCAATGTGCTTGCCGAAGATGACCGTGGTCACGCCCAGCACGTACGGCAGGCTGGCCCAGACCACGTTCCAGACCCACTGGCCGGTCAGCACGTAGTAGCCGCCGCCGATCATCAACGGCCCCCAAACGATCAGCACCGCCAGCTCGCCCATGGCAATGTATTTCAGCGGCCAGGTGTAGAACAGAACGAAGAACGCGCCCAGGCCGAGCAGCAGCCAGACAACCCTGTCGCCGCCGCTGACGAAGAGCAGGTAAACGCCGCAGGCCAGCGCCAGCAGACCGGTCACGGCGAAATAGATCAGGTGCTGGGTCTTGGTCAGCAGGCCGTCGGCCACCGGCTGGGGCCCGTACATCGTGCGATAGTAGTTATCCTTGTCCACGCCGCGCACGTAATCGGTGTAGTCGTTGAATATGTTATTGGCGGCATGGGCCAGAACGAGGCCAAGTACCAATACCAGCCAGTTGACGGGATTCACTTTGGCGTGATCGTGCAGGGCAAAGAGGCCTGCCAGCACAGCCGAGAGAAAGGTCATGACGAGGACGGCGGCGCGGGTGGCGATGAGCCACTTGGAGACGATATCCAGACTGTCCCATTCTTCCTTCGATACCTCCGGGATTACCTGTAAAGCCTTACGCCACATCGCAAAGTTCATCGGGAATGCTCCTTTTATGGATAAGATTAGGCGATTATACCTGGAATCGTGGCGACGTATTCCAGGTATAATAGCTTGTGAACCAGATTGCTTACTTGTGATATTCATCACGCTAATGTGTGACTTCTCCCACTGGCAATTTAGAACCAATAAAACCATACTGAGGGGAGATTTTTCTTAACCGGCCCGGATTCGCCACCCGGCTAATGTGCTGTTTTGCAGAGGAGGAGCAATTCCATGTGTTCGAACAATCAAGTATTGGCTCTTCATATATATTAAGGAGAGGTGATTCATGACCACCATTGCGCCTGTTGAGCAATCCATTTACGACAAAATTCTCGCAGCCGCGCCGGACGGCGAGAGATTGAGACTATGTTTGCAATGCGGCAACTGCAGCGGAATATGTCCCTTCGGCTACTTGATGGCTTATCCGCCGCACAGACTGATCGCCTACCTGCGCGCAGACAGGTTCAAGAACGTACTTGACACGGATACGGTCTGGATGTGCGTATCCTGTTATGCATGCACCGAAGTTTGCCCATCAGACATTCCCCTGACCCCTGGCCTGATGACCAGCGCCAAGGAAGAACTGCTGCTGGCCGGCAACGTTCCAAGCGAGCTTCAAAGCGCACTCGAGTTCTCCCAACGGTATGGCAACCCCCTCGGAGAATCGCCGCGCAAGCGGGCAGACTGGGCCAAAGACATCCAGCCCGAGGTCAAGATCATGGGGAAAGTACGCCAACCGGTGGATGTCTTGTGGTTTGTAGGCGACTATCCTTCCTATCACCCGCGTGTTCAATCCATTGCAAAAGCGCTGACCAAAGTCCTCAACGCCCTGGGCGTGGATTTTGGTATTCTAGGGCCTGAGGAATACAGCGACGGCGACTCGCAGCGACTGGCGGGCGAGCGCGGCCTGTTCGAGATGCTGGCCGAGCGAAATGGGATGGCCTTTGGCAAGTACCAGTTTAACGAGATCATCACCACCGACCCGCACGCCTACAACGCCATCAAGAACGAATACCCGGGACTGGGCATCTCTTACCCAATCAAGCACTACACCGAATTTTTGGCCGAGCGGCTCGATCAGCTCAAGCCCCTGTTGAAGAAAGAAGTAAAAGCCAGAGTGACCTACCACGATCCCTGCTACCTGGGACGCGCCAACGAAATCTTCGACCAGCCGCGCGCCCTGCTGGAGGCCATTCCTGGCGTGGAACTGGTGGAAATGTTCCACAACCACAAGAACAGCCTGTGCTGCGGCGGTGGCGGCGGCGGGATGTGGTTGGACGGCTTCCAATGGGAAAAGGCTCACGTGCGCCTCTCGGAGTGGCGTGTCAAGGAGGCGATGAGCGAGGGCGCTGAAATCCTGGCCGTCGCCTGCCCTTATGAAACGCCGCGTTTCGAAGATGCGGCCAAGACGGTCGAAGGCGCCGGAGAGCTGAAAGTAAAAGACATCGCCGAATTGTTGGCCGAGGCGATGGGTGACTAGAGAGGTGAAAAAATGAACATTGTCGTTCTGGTCAAACTTGTCCCTGACCTGGTTGAAGAACTCAACATTGACCCCAGCGGCGCCGCGTTGGATATGTCCTGGTTGCGCCTGATCATCAACGAATTCGACGATCACGCCATCGAGCAGGCGATCCTGCTCAAAGAACGCGGCGGCGGTCAAGTGACAATCGTGGCCCCGGAATATGAGGGCGTGGACGAGGTGCTCTTTACCGCAGCCGCGAAAGGCGCTGACCGGCTGATCAAGCTCAGCGGAGACGCTTCGGCAGGCTCAGCGCAGGTTTTCGTCGCGGCGAACAATCACGCCCTGGCGCGCGCCTGCGCGGCCGTCATCAAAGAACTGCAGCCCGATCTCGTGCTGACCGGCGTGCAGGCCAACAACGACCTGGATGGCCCGCTTGGGCCAACCCTGGCCGAGTGTCTTGGAATGCCTTACGTGGGTTACATCTCCGGCGTTACGGTCAGTGATGGGAAGGTCACGGCGCGCAAAGAGTACCCAGGTGGACTGATCGCCGAGATGGAAGTGAAACTGCCGGCTGTGCTGGGCATCCAGGCAGCGGAACAACCGCCGCGCTACGTAGCCGTCAGCAAGGTGCGCATGGTCATGAAGACTGCTGCCATCGAGGAACGCGCCGCAGACGCGCTGGACCCAAGCGGCGGGCCGGCCGTCGGACGCATGTTCCAGCCCGAGGCGGCCGTCCATGCCGAAATGATCACCGGCAGCCCAGATGAGGTCGCCGACAAACTCGTCAGCATTTTCAAAGAAGCAGGCGTGCTTTGAGAGGAGGAATGGTATGAGCCAGGATATTTTCGTCGTCATCGAACACCTGCGCGGACAGGTGGCAGACATTTCTTACGTCATGCTGGCAGCCGCAGGCGAGCTATCGAAAGGGATCGGCGGGAACGTCATCGCCGTGCTGTTAGGCAACAAGGCAGAAGGATTGGCCGGGAACTTTGCCGCCGTTCAGGTGCTGTATCTCGATCACCCGGCGCTGGCCGATTTCACCTCGGACGCCTACCAAAAGGCGCTGGCCGGCTTGATCAGCGAAAAGCAGCCGCGCGCCGTACTATTCGGCAACACCTCCATTGGCGCAGACGTAGCCAGCGGGCTTTCGATAAAGCTGGGATTGCCTCTGGTAAGCTCCTGCCGCAGCTTCGGCGCGGACGGCAAATTCGTCAGCCAGATCTGCGGCGGCAAGATCATGGCCGAGGGCGACCTGCCCTCCCCCACCGCGCTGGTGACCATGGTGCCCGGCGGATACAAGCCGGAGGCCGGGCAGAGCGCGCAGCCGCCGGCGCTGACCAGGCTCGAGGTCGCGGGACTCGACGCGCTGCGCGTCAGCCTGGCGAAGTACATCGAGCCAGAGGCCGGCGACGTGGACATTGCCAAAGAACCGCTGCTGATCGCCGTCGGGCGCGGCATCCAACAGCAGGACAACATCCAGCTTGCCGAGGATTTGGCCCAGGCCATGGGCGGCGTGGTTTGCGGCTCGCGTCCGGTCATTGACCAGGGCTGGCTGGCGACCTCCCGCCTGGTGGGCAAATCGGGCAAGCACGTCAAACCCAAGGTTTACCTGGCGATGGGCATCAGCGGCGCGCCGGAGCACGCCGAAGCCATCACCGATAGCAATACGATCATCGCCATCAATACCGACCCGAAAGCGCCGATTTTCGACATCGCCAAATTCGGCACAGAGATAGACTTGTTCGATTTGATTGACCCGTTGATCGCGAAAGTCAGAGCGGCCAAAGGCGGCTAGTATAAAAGACCTCACAGGTCTCTGAGACCTGTGAGGTCTACGACACGATAAGAGAAGCAGACCTCATGCCAGAGCGAGTTGATTTTTGGGGCATCCCGTATACCTGGGGTTCGCCAGCCATCTACGTTTATACCCTGATGTTCCTGGCGGCCGCCATACTGCTCGTCCGCTTCTACCTGCGCGCCAGGCTGTGGTGGCAGGTCGGCCGGCCGGAGGTGCGTTGGGATAAGCTCCACGTGCGGATTGGCCGCCTCATCAAGTACGCCATCCTCCAGACCAAAATCCTGAGCCAGCGCTATCCGGGCATCATGCACGTGTGCATTGCCTGGGCCTTTTTCATGTTCTTCTTGGGCACGGCATTAGCCACAATAGATACCCATTTCTATAAAATCCTGGTCGGCTATCCATTCCTGCTACAAAAGCTGGTGATGGATACCTTCACCGTCGTCTTCTTCGTCGGCGCGGGGCTGGCGGTCTACCGGCGCTTCATCCAAAAGCCGCGCCGCTTGACGCTCTCGGCCGGCTTCACGTTTTCGCTGGTGATGATCATCCTGATCGTGCTGGGCGGACTGCTGACCGAATCGCTGCGACTGGCTGTCGAGAAACCGGCCTGGGCGTGGTGGTCGCCGGTCGGCTGGCTGGTTGCGAAGATATGGATCGCCACCAGCGCTTCGGACGCGACGCTCACAGCCTGGCACCTGGGCGTCTGGATCGCCCACCTGCTCATCGTCGTCGCGACTCTTGTCACGCTGCCGGTTGGAACGCTGCTGCACGTCCTGACCGGGCCGCTCAACCAGTTCTTCTCGAAACTCGACCGCCCGACCGGACGCCTGGCCCGGCTGCCAGAAAACGGCAAAGGTGAGCCGATCTACGCCAGCACGCTGCGCGACCTGACCTGGAAACAGTTACTCGACGGCGACGCCTGCACCGAATGCGGGCGCTGCCAGGACGCCTGCCCGGCCTTCGCGGCCGGGACGCCGCTCAACCCCAAGCAGTTGATCCTGGGCGTGCGCGACGCGCTGCGCGCGGACGGCCGCGCATTGCTGGTCAAAGACTTGCAAGCGCCGCTGCTGGTTGGCGAGAAGATCAAGGACGAGGTGCTGTGGTCGTGCACCACCTGCGGCGCGTGCGTCTGCGAATGCCCGGTGCTGATCGAGCATGTGGACGCCATCGTGGACATGCGCCGTTACCTGGTGATCGAGGGCCGCATGGATGCCGAACTCCAGGGCGCGCTGGAGAACTTTGGCCGCTACGGAAACTCGTTCGGCCAGTCTGAACGCATGCGCGCCCGCTGGACACAGCCGATCCAGCCTCCCATCAAAGACGCGCGCCGCGAGCCGGTCGAGTACCTGTGGTTCGTGGGCGATTATGCTTCCTACAGCCCGACGCTGACGGATGTCACACGGATGACAGCGGAAGTTTTCCAGAAAATTGGCCTGGATTTTGGCATCCTATACGACGCCGAGCGGAACGCCGGCAACGATGTGCGCCGGATAGGTGAAGAGGGTCTGTACGAGATGCTGGTCGAGAAGAATACGACTGCGTTGAGCAAATGCAAATATCAGAAGATCGTCACCACCGATCCGCACTCTTATAACACGCTCAAAAACGAATATCCGCAGACTTCCGAAGTCTCGGAGACTTCGGAAGTCTCGGCGCTTCCGGTGCTGCACTACACCGAGCTGCTCGACCAGTTGATCCGTTCCGGCCAGCTCAAGTTCAGCAAGAAATTGGGCCTCAAAGTCACCTACCACGACCCGTGTTACCTGGGTCGTTACAACGGCGTGTACGACGCGCCGCGCCGCATCATCCAGGCCACCGGCTGCGAGCTGGTCGAGATGCCGCGTCACGGCGAGCGGGCGTTCTGCTGCGGCGCGGGCGGCGGTCGCATCTGGATGGCAGAAGGTGAGATCCAGGCAAGCCCTGAGAGTTCTCCTCGAAGGGAACGGCCGAGCGAGTCCCGCATCCGCGAGGCGGTAGCGCTTGACGGCGTGAATACCTTTGTCGTAGCTTGCCCCAAAGATATGACCATGTACCGGGATGCCGTGAAAACCACCGGTAACGAGAGCCGGCTCCAGGTCAAGGATTTGATCGAGTTGGTTCACGCGGCGCTATGATGGTTACGCAATCGGCAACCATGATGTGCGCACGAATACGATGACGAACAGCAAGAGAGACCTAAGGATACCCATCGCTACCAAGCTCATCCTGAGCTATCTGTTGATCATCGTCATCACCAGCGCGGTTTTCACGGCAGTGGGCATCCGCCTTATTGCCAATCGGCTGGTGACAGAGGCGCAGGAGAGTGTGCGGCTTGATCTGAATGCCGGTCGAGAAATTTATGGCAGCCGATTGAATCATATTTATGATGTGGTCCGATTGACCGGCAAGAGATTCTTCCTGTCTGACGCGCTGGCCTCTGGAAACATCAAGGATGCCACAGACGAATTGGTGAGAGTAAAAATAACGGAAGGGCTCGATCTCTTAACTGTGACAGACAAATCGGGCAACGTTCTTTTGCGAACCAACAACCCAGATGCCTGCGGAGACAACCAAGCCCACACTGACCTTGTTGCCGCTGTTCTGGAGAGAAATGCAGCCGTTGCATCTACGACGATTGTCTCGGCGGATGATTTACGCAAAGAATCATCCTCTCTTGTCGCTCAGGCGTACTTTGAATTTATTGACACGCCCATGGCAAGAGCCCGCAGCGAGACAGAAGAAACATCCGGCATGATGTTGATGGCAGCCGCTCCGATCCATGACGATAACGGTCAATTAATCGGTGTGTTGTACGGCGGCGTTTTGCTGAACAGGAATTACGAAATCGTTGATGAGATAAAGCAAACCGTCTTTCAAGGCCTAGAATACAAAGGCAAAGACATCGGTACCGCAACGATTTTTCAGGACGATGTCAGGATTTCAACAAATGTTATGAACACAGATGGTACAAGAGCAATCGGAACACGCGTTGCAGAGGAAGTATACGATCGAGTGATTCTCAATGGACAACCCTGGATTGGACGAGCCTTTGTAGTGAACGACTGGTACATAACAGCCTATGAGCCTATCAGGGACATAAATCACCAAATCATTGGGATTCTATATGTCGGCATATCAGAACAAAAATATCTCGACATCAAGAGGCAAACCATTCTTGCCTTCCTGACAATTACGCTCGGCGGTGCGGTTGTCTCCATGATATTGTCTTACTTTCTTTCTCGAAAGATCTCTGTGCCCATTAGAAAACTGGTGTCAGCTTCTCAAGAAGTAGCAGATGGCAACCTGGATGCAAAAGTTGAGATCACATCCAGTGACGAACTGGGTAAATTAGCATACATGTTTAATAAAATGGCCTCGGCGTTGAAAGAACGGGATGAAAGGCTGGAGGAGTATACCAAAAGTAAAATCATGGAGTCGGAAAGGCTGGCTACCATCGGACAATTGGCTGCTGGCGTGGCGCACGAATTGAATAATCCGCTCCAGGGAATTGTCACCTACTCCTACCTGCTCCTGGAGACAATGCCCAATGAAGAATGGTCGCGAGGCAATCTCGAAAAAATCGTAACGCAGGCCAACCGGTGCAGAGACATTGTGCGTGGATTATTGGATTTTTCGCGGCAAAGGAAGCCCAATAAAACGTTATATGACGTCAACAAAGTGCTGCGAGAATGTGTTTCCCTTTTGGAAAGCCAGGCCCTGTTCCACAACATTCAAATCAAAGAGGCCCTGGATCCGAAGCTGCCGATGACCGTTATTGATCCTTCGCAAATCGAACGGGTGTTCATGAATATCATTATCAATGCGGCGGAGGCAATGGCTGGCAAGGGACAACTGGCCTTGACCTCCAGGTTCGATCCGGCCGAGCATTGCATTGACGTGAAATTCACAGACACCGGTCCTGGAATCTCGAAGGAAAACTTGGAGAGAATATTTTCCCCCTTCTTCACGACCAAGGATACCGGACACGGCGTGGGATTGGGTTTAGCCATCAGCTACGGGATCGTCAGAGAACACAAAGGAACCATCTTGGTTGAGAGTGAAGTCGGCAAGGGAACAACCTTTACCGTAAGAATACCTGTGACCGAAGAAGAAAGTCTTGAAAATGGGAACTAAATCCAAAGCCAGGATACTGATCATTGATGACGAGGAAGTCGTCATTGATTCGTGCACCCAGATATTACGAGGCAGCCATTACAACCTGGCCACCGCGATGAACGGCGACCAGGGGTTGAAACTGGTATCAGAATTCCAACCGGACCTGGTGTTTGTGGACCTGAAAATGCCCGGCATTTCAGGCTTCGAGGTGCTCGAAAGGATCCGCGACCTAGATCCAAACATAGTGACCATCGTCATCACCGGTTACGCTACGGTCAGCTCGGCTGTGGAGGCGATGAAGAACGGCGCCTATGATTTCCTGCCGAAGCCATTCACGCCGGACGAATTCCGCCTGATCACGCAGCGCGGGCTTGACAGAAGGAGATTGGTTTTAGAGACCATCACCCTGCGCAAAGAAAAGGAAATGCTGCGCGAGAATTTTGCCGCCATCGTCTCCCATGAGCTTAAATCCCCCCTGGGGGCTGTCCAGCAAAATTTGTTCGTACTGGAGTATGAATTAGAGGATAAGCTCAACGAGGAACAAAAAGAGAAGATCGAACGGATGAAATCCAAGATCAACGATCTCATCAATCTCATTCATACGTGGCTGCGAGTCATTTCGGTGGATGTGAAGAAGCTCCAGGAAAGCTTCAAACCCACTTCGATCCCGGCCGTAATTTCCAAGGCGGTCGAGAATGTCCAGCCGCAGGCAATCCGTAAGAATATCGAGATCGTGCCAACGGTCCAGGAACCGCTGAGGCTCGTGAACGGCGATGAAGGGACTTTGGTAGAAGTTGTAGGGAATATCCTCGGTAACGGTATCAAATTTTCTCGGGAAGGAAGTCGAATACTGATAAAGGCTGAAGAAAAAGAGAATACCCTTATAATCTCTATAGCGGATACCGGAATAGGGATCTCGAAAGAAGACCTCCCATTTATCTTTGAGGATTTTTATACCGGCGATACAGGCCAGGTGGTCGAAAAAAGTAGTGGATTGGGACTGGCCATCGCCAAACGCATTGTAGAAGCTCATAATGGCTCGATTTCAGTGGAAAGCGAATTGGGCAGAGGTAGCACTTTTACGATCTGCTTACCAGTTTCGGCGGATTGAAATCCTGCCTCAGTTCGTGCAAGTCGGTTCAAACCGACTCGTTGCGCCAGTCCGAAGGGACTTCCATGTACTGAGCAGGTGGCTTTAGCCCCGCGAACCAAGCGGCAGAAAACCGCAATTTGTGGCCGTGCGAGGTATAAAATCGAAGAACCGATATTTCGAAAATCTTGCTAGTGAAGGAGAAATTAGATGAACACTCAAAAAAAGTTGCTGATTATTGACGATGACCCGGATTTCGTCGCAGGGATCAAATCTATCCTTGAGAAGGCTGAATACAGCGTAGATGTGGCTTACAACCCCAAGGATGGTTTCCAGGCTCTGCAATCCAGGCCCTACGACCTGCTACTCCTCGATATCATGATGGGGCGAGGCGCAGAGGGCGTGGTAGTCGCTCGGAAGCTAAGGAAGGATCCTAAATTAAGGGAGCTTCCAGTCCTGATCATTACCGGCATCCGCGAACAGATCGCCTTCCTCTTCCCCGGCCAGCCAGTGCATCCCCACTTTGTCGAACTCGACGAGTTGGTCGAGAAACCAGTCGAACCCAAGCTCCTCCTGGAAAAGGTAAGTACCTTGCTGAAAATGGCTGAAGAGAAAAGATCACAGGCGAAGAAGTAACAGGAGATAATCTATGGCTGCTGAACTTTCTTTCAGCAAAGAAATCGAAAACATCATGTATGCCAGTCACGGCAAGCCGATCAAAGACTGCATACAATGCGGAACTTGCTCCGGGTCCTGTCCGGCGGTCGAGTTCATGGATAATTCACCCCGTGAAGTCATCGGCATGATCGGCGCGAACCTCAAGGAAGAAGTGTTGGCTACCAACACCTACTGGACATGCGCTTCTTGCTATCAGTGTAGCGTGAGATGTCCGGCCGGGATTGACATCGCCGATATGATGTATGCGCTGAAACGCTACTCGATGTGGAAGGGCCAGTATAAAGAGGGCTTGATCGGACCCGACTTCTCTGAAGCTTTCGTGAAGATGATCGTGAATTCCGGGCGATCCTTCGAGCCTATCCTGGCAGCCACTTACCTGCCCAAATACAGCGCCCGAGACATCATTCGGGAAGGTCTGATGGCCACCGGCCTGGTATTGAGCGGGAAGATGCCATTGCTCCCAAAGAAGGTCAAGAGGCTCAAGAATGTCCAGCGGATGGTAAGAAGGATCATCCCGATAGGAGAGACGAAATGAAGCAATATGCCTATTATCCGGGTTGCTCCCTCGAGAGCTTGGGGAAGAATTACCGCATCTCCGCGCTGGCGGTCTCAGGCGAGTTGGGCGTGGAATTGAAAGAACTCGAGGATTGGAACTGTTGTGGCGCTACCGCCTACTTCCCGGTAGATGAATTGTTGGCGTATACGCTGGTATCCCGGAACCTGGCCATCGCCGAAAAGACTGGCCTGCAGGACTTCGTCGCCCCATGTAGCGCTTGCTATAAAAACGCGTACACAACAAACAAGTATCTCAAAAGCGATCCCGACCTGGCTGAACACATCAATTACGCCCTCGAAGAAGACAATCTACAAGTCGAGGGGAAGATGAAAGTGCGCCACCTGATCGAGGTGTTCATCGAGGATGTGGGTTTCGAGGAGATCAAGAAGAAAGTGGCCTATCCGTTGAAAGGGTTGCGCGTCGCCCCCTACTATGGATGCCAGATCGTACGGCCGAGGAAGGATAAAGAAGATGTCGAGAATCCTCAATTCTTCGAGAAACTCCTATCGGCGATCGGCGCAGAACCTATAGAATATGCTTCCAAAGCACGCTGCTGCGGCGGCTCTTTGATCATCACGAACAGAAAAGCCGCGCTGGACATGGTGCATAAGCTGTTGCAGGATGCCGTCAACAGCAACGCCAACGTGATCGCAACCACGTGCCCGATGTGCAACGTCAACCTGGAGGTGTACCAGGGTCAGGTCAACCAGGAATTCGGCACCGACTTCTCGATTCCCGTGATGTACTTCACGCAACTAATGGGGATGGCGCTGGGCATCGAACCAAAACGCATCGGCGTTGGAGCCTCGATGCTATCCCTTGCTCAAAGTATTGAAAAATAAAGAGGAGAGAAACCTATGACTGAAAAAATTGGCGTATATGTTTGTCATTGCGGCTCGAACATCGCCGGCGTGGTGGACGTGGCGGAGGTGGCGCGTTGGGCAGGTCAATTGCCTGGCGTGGTCGTCGCCCGCGATTACAAGTTCATGTGCTCCAGCCCCGGCCAGGAACTCATCCAGAAAGACATCCAGGAGATGGGGCTGACGCGTGTGGTGGTGGCCTCCTGCTCGCCGCACCTGCACGAGAAGACTTTCCGCGGCGCCTGCGCCCGCGCCGGGCTGAACCCGTACCTGTTCGAGATGGCGAACATCCGCGAGCAGGACTCATGGGTGACGAGCGACAAGACCGAGGCCACCAAAAAGGCCAAGGCGCTGGTGGCGGCCGCCGTCAGCCGGGTGGCGCATCAGGAAGCGCTGGAAGCGCTGCTCGTCCCGATTGACCCGAACGTGCTGGTCGTCGGCGGCGGCATCACCGGCATCCAGGCCGCGCTCGAAATCGCCGACGCCGGCGACCACGTCTATCTCGTGGAACGTGAGCCCTCCATCGGCGGGCACATGGCGCAATTCGACAAAACCTTCCCGACCCTGGATTGCTCGGCCTGCATCCTGACCCCCAAGATGGTCAGCGCGGGCAACCATAAAAATATCACCCTGCTGACGTGGAGCGAGGTGGAGAATGTTTCGGGTTACGTGGGCAACTTCACCGTGACCATCCGCAAGAAAGCCCGCTACGTGGACGAGGCGATCTGCACCGGCTGCGGCGTGTGCCAGGAGAAATGCCCGAAAAAGGTGGTGGACGATGTCTTCGAGGTGGGGATGGCCCGCCGCAAAGCCATCTACACCCCCTTCCCACAGGCTGTCCCTAATTATCCGGTCATTGACCGCCCTAACTGCACCTTCTTTCTGAAAGGCACCTGCAAAGCCTGTGAGAAATTCTGTCCCACCGGAGCGATCAAGTTCGACCAGCAGGACGAAATCCTGACCGTCAAAGTGGGTAACATCATCCTGGCCACCGGCTACGACCTGTTCGACGCGCGGCGCATCCCGCAGTACGGCTACGGGAAGCTGGCAAACGTCTTCACCAGCCTGGAATTCGAGCGCATGAGCAACGCCGCCGGCCCAACCGGAGGCAGGATATTCCTGCGCGACGGCGTGACCGTTCCCAAGTCAGTGGGGATTGTTCATTGCGTGGGCAGCCGCGACCAGAACTACAATGCCTACTGTTCGGCCATCTGCTGTATGCAGAGCCTTAAATTTGCCCACCTGGTGCGTGAAAAGACCGGCGCGGAAGTCTATGAGTTTTATATTGACATACGCACGCCGGGCAAAGGCTACGAAGAGTTCTACCAGCGCCTGCTCGAAGAGGGGACGCACTTCGTGCGCGGCAAGGTCGCTGAAGTGACCAACGTGGCGCGTGTACCGGAAGAAGAGGACAGACTGATCATCCAGGTTGAAGATACGCTGATCGGCAAGCAGCGCCGTATCCCGGTGGATATGGTTATCCTCTCCGCCGGTTTGCAGGCGCGCAAAGACTCCAAAGAGGTCGCCAAGCTGTTTGGCATCGCGTGCAGCGCCGACCAATGGTTCATCGAGAAGCACCCGAAACTCGACCCGGTTGCCACGATGACGGACGGCGTCCTCGTCGCCGGGGCTTGCCAGGGACCGAAGGACATCCCAGCCAGCGTGGCCCAGGGTTCGGCGGCGGCAGCGCGCGTGCTCTCGATCATCGGCCAGGAGGAAATCGAAATCGAAGCCGCAACGGCTATCGTGGACGAAGAGACCTGCGTCGGCTGCCAGCAGTGCATCGCATCCTGTCCCTATCAGGCAATTGTGTACCTGGAAGACAAAGGCAAGGCATACGTCAACGAAGCGCTGTGCAAGGGTTGTGGCACCTGCGTCGGAACCTGCCTGCCCAAGTGCATCAGCCTGAAGCACTTCACGGATGAGCAATTGGTGTCCGAGATGATCGGCGCCATGTGGGCCATGAATCAATTTGAAACGGAAGCACTGGAGGTGGCATAATGGCTGAACCAAAGATCATCGGCTTTTTGTGTAACTGGTGTTCGTATCGCGGCGCGGATACGGCCGGCATGGCGCGCCTGAAATACCCGCCCAACGTCAAGATCGTCCGCGTGCCGTGCAGCGGACGCATCTCCCCGGAACTGGTCTTACGCACCTTCCGCGCCGGAGCGGATGGCGTGCTGGTGCTGGGCTGTCACATCGGCGATTGCCATTACACCAGCGGCAACCACCGCACCGCCAAGCGCATGCCCGTGCTGAAAAAACTGCTGGAATACACCGGCGTTGAACCACAGCGTCTCCGGGTCGAATGGGTCTCGGCGGCGGAGGGCGAAAAATTCGCCACCGTCGTTCGAGAATTTACCGAAACCATCCGCGCCCTGCCGCCCTTCATGGAGACCATGCAAGGCCGGGAGCAAGGGGCAAGGAAACAAAGGTCAGGGGAAAAGGGGCAAGGGGAAAAGGGGCAAGCAGTAAAGGAGGCAGCATGGACGAGCGCATAACTGCCCTGCGGCAGGCCATCGAAAAAGTCCTGCCCGAAGTGGAAGGCGTCATCGGGCTGAAACGCGGCCCGGCCGGGCACCTCGCCCCGCACCTGTTCCAGAAGGAACGCCCGCAAGAACTGGACGACCTGTCCATGTGGCCCAAGTACCCCGTCCCGGATACGATGCGCCTGATCCAGAAAGCGCATCCCGAAGCCAAACTGGGCATCGTCTGCCGCGGCTGCGAGGAGCGCGGCCTGGTCGAGATGTTCAAGCACACGCAGGTCAACTTGAAGAATGTGACTCTCATCGGACTGGAATGTAATCAGGATGAGGCGGCCTTCTGCCGCTGCGCCAAACCGTACACGCTTCACGCGGGACTGGTAGTGGGCGCGCCCATCGAGGGAGTTCCCGACCCGCTGACAGATGAGTTTGCCGCCAAAAGCCCGGAGGAAAAACTGGCTTACTGGAAAGACCAGTTCCAGCGCTGCATCAAATGCTACGGCTGCCGCAACACCTGTCCGCAGTGCTTCTGCAACGTCTGCGCGCTGGAGGACGAGACCTGGGTGCCGACCGGCTGGCTGCCCATGCCGATGCCGCCCATGTATCACCTCGTGCGCGCCATGCACATGACCGCCAAGTGCGTGGCCTGCCGCGAATGCGAGGAGACCTGCCCGGCCGGCATCCACATGGCGATTCAATACCGTCTCATCGCCCGCGACGTAAAAGAGATGTTCGGCTACGAGACCGGCGTTTCGATGGAAGCCAAGCCGCCGCAATTGCTCGTTTTGGCGGATGGCGAATTCGACAAGACCGGATTGCCGCACTAAGAGGACTCCAAAGTCTCCAGACTTTGGAGTCTCGAAAGTCTGGAGACTTTCGACTCCGAAACAATATTAGGAGATTGACTCATGGAATACAAAAATGTCCTCACCACCTGTCCATTCTGCGGCGTCGGCTGCGGGCTGTACCTGCAAACGCTGGACGACAAAATCATTGGCGTCCTGCCGGATAAATCCCACCCGGTCAGCCAGGGAAGTTTATGCGTCAAAGGCTGGAACGCACATGACT
>Ga0210022_1001349_pt1 | contig 16393 bp, 18 predicted proteins | sample CryGeymeta201520_FD_183984 | JGI IMG/M metagenome (GOLD analysis project Ga0210022, IMG submission 183984) | Groundwater microbial communities from Crystal Geyser aquifers in Utah, USA - Crystal Geyser metaG 2015-20 (SPAdes) (version 2) | ecosystem: Environmental > Aquatic > Deep subsurface >... | reverse complement strand
GGCATGCATCGCAACGTTGTCAAGCAGGTCGGTTCCGGCTTTCTTGCCGGCTTCATGGCATCCGATCTGGCGCGTTGCTGCGTCTCGCAGGTCCGTTTCGGAATTTGCCTGGATTCCCTGTCAGTCGGAAACACCTTCCGGGCGGTCACCCGGTCCCGTATGCCGTAAACTGAGCGTAGCTACTCAAGTACAACCTTCTGACAGGATGCACAGGATGAGGCGGACCGGTCAATGGCCTTGCCGCAGTTCGGCAGGGACCTTACAGGCACGACGGTTCCTCTGAGTCGGCTTGGTGAAGGCGGACGAACGGCGTCCGTGCGCCGTTCCATCCTGTCAATTCTGTACATCCTGTCCGAGTACGTGAGTAGTGACAACTGAGCATTACGGGCGACGAACGTCCACCGCTTTCGGGCCCTTCTCTCCCTCGCCGAGGCGGAACTCGACGGGATCGCCTGGCCGGAGGTCGGATAATTCCATTCCAACCAGGTCCGAGCGGTGGAAGAACCACTGATTGCCCGGTGCGCTATCGTCGGTGATGAACCCGAAGCCTCTGTCCGGGACGAGATTGTGAATGGTGCCTCGACGGGGCTCGGCATCCGCGGATTCCACTGCAGCGGGGCCGTGATCAGACGGGGGGAGAGGCGGAGGCGTCGGCGTCCGCTGGGGCACCGAGATGAACAGGTTCTCGATCAGCGTGTCGTTGCGGTGGGCGCGGTCGTCGATGAGGGTATGCATAGGCACCGGGTAGGTCACTTCGTCGAGCAGGAGCTGCGAAGTCCGGGTGCTGTGCCGCCGGCCGGAGGGGTCGGTCTCGTCGAAGTCCCAGGAAAGGAGCATTACGCGAGTGCCCAGGGTGTTGAGCTTGCGAATCAGGGGCAGGTAGTCGCCGTCGCAGGCCACCAGGACCAGCACGGTGAACCGCTTGTAGATCGCCAATTCGAAGGCTTCCAGAGCGAACCAGACGTCGATGCCCTTCTCGCCCTGCGGAGCGCGCGGCAGGTAGTGGGTAATGACCCCGGCCTTCATCAGGATGTCATCGAACTTGCGTTCGTCCAGCAGCTTCCCCTTCTGGTTGGACTCGTCGGCGCTGAACCGGCCCCGGAAGTAGTGGGCGTCCACGATCTGGCAGTAACGCTCTTCGACGCTCTCGACCTCGGCGACTTTGTGCTTGAGGAACTCGTGAAGCCCGGAGATCGACACACGCGCCTTGCGCTGGTGGCAGTACCGGTAGTAGTCGCTCACGGCTGCGAAGTAGCCGCCATCGTAGAAAACCCCGATTCTCGTCAGCTTCCCGTCAGTGTGCTCCAACATGTTGGTATCTCCTTGGATGGTTCTGCTCGTCCGCCGGCGCCCGGCGCGAGCGATGGACCAAGGGTAGAGGGCTTAATTCGAGAATGGATGTCACAACGGTTCCGTGAACCGCTCAACGTGTTAGCACAGCCAAAGCTCCTCTGGGGTGGCGCCCGCCGTCCGACAGGATGGAACCGGTCTGACATCGGGGATCGCCTGCGCGGGAAGTACTCTTGGAGAAAAACGCCGTTTGCACCCAGTGACATCGAGAATCGGCTTGACGCCTTTAGACTGGCAAGTGCAGGCCGCAGTCAACGGCTCAGAAAGAACTGGACGCCGCGTGGCGCTCCTGACAGACAATTGGAGGACCTCCGAATGTCCGTAGTCCAGCAAGCCTCTGAAGATGTGGTCGCTCTCTACGACGCCTTCGCGCCCTGGTACGACGTGATGTGCGCCGCTCAGGGCCGAAAGCGGCAAGCATATCGGCCTGACGTTGCTGACGCCTACCTCCGACTGTTCAGCGATCTGAACGTGGAGAGCGTCCTCGACTGCGCCTGCGGCACGGGCGACCCGCTGATCGGACTTGCTAAGCGCGGTGAGAGGCGGCTGCGGCTTGTTGGGAGTGACGGCAGCCGCGGGATGCTTGCGATGTGCGCGCTGAACGCTATTTTCCCTGAGCCAGAAACCGGAGGCCGCCCGCTGACCGTCCACCCGTTCGGTGCGGCGGGCTCGGGCGGCGGAATCGAGTTGATGACTTGCCGGTGGGAGGAGCTGCCAAGTCGTTGCGGTTCAGATCACTTCGACGTTGTCATGTGCGTCGGCCACGCCTTGTACCACGCCATGACCCGGGAGGCGATGGTGGCGGCGCTCAGGACAATGGCCGCGGTCACTCGTCCCGGTGGCTACGTCGTCTTCGACTCGAAGCGCTGGACGCCTGACCTGAGGGGCGAGTTGGGCCGCCCCGGGCCACGAGACTTGGTGAAATGGCGCGGGTGGACCGAGTACGGCGGCGGGCGAGTCATGTTCCTGGACTCCACGGCCTATGAAGCGGACGAGGGCGCCCTCAGCGGCATAGCGCAGGTGATGCGGTTCTACGTACTGCAGGAGAGGGGCGGGGAGTTGCGCGAAAGGCGTGCATACCCTTTCGCTGGCGCTCCGTTCCACCCGGAAACAGCCATGGAGCTACTGGAGGGTGCCGGGCTGGAGGACGTGAAGCTCGACCCTCTCGACGGGTCCATCGCTCCCGACTACGTCGAGCGTTGCGTGACCATCATAGGACAGAAACCGAAGTGAGAAGCGAGGGACGCGACACCGGGATGCCCGGCGCGAGTTACCTGCCGGCAAGGGGGCCAAGCCAGCGATGTCAGTCCGAGCCGGTGACTGGGACCGCCCGGCAGGCCACGTCGAACATGTCGTAGCTAAAGCCCTTGATGCCGCGATCGCCGCTTTCGACGCGCATCTCGGTCCTCACGCGTGCGTCCAGGGCTGCCCAGGCGCGTCGGAGCTTGGCTTTCAATATCGGTGCAACAAGGCGTCCGACGTCTTGGGCTGTGTCCGTGAACTCGTCGTCTACAGCTTCGAGGTATTTGGCGATGGGGGTATGCAGTTGACTCTCGCTACGGCATCGCTCAGTCCCAACGGGACGATTGAGAATAGCCCAATGGCTTCAGCCTTGGGACCACTCGGTACCAATCAACGTAGAGTCCTGAAAGGACGGCTGATACTGCAGGCGAACGGCGTCAGTCGTCCTTTCAGGACTGCGGCTCCTGTTGTCGCCGAGCTGTCCCAAGGCTGAAGCCATTGGGCTATTCTCGTTCTGCCCCTTCGGGGCGGCCGTCGAGCGCACACACGAAGCGCACGAGAGTCAACTGCATACCCCAATTTGGCGAATGACTCGTAGGAGTACGTATACGGTCGCCACAGGACGGGACACAGCCCGGCGTCCTCCAGTGCTCTCAGTGTCTCGTGGTACGTCAGATAGCCGCCGATGTTCTGCTCCCGCACGTGAAGGAGCGGGTTGAGCACGCTCTTGCTGTGATCGGGAAGGACGGCGTCGCTGAGGAGAAGCAGACCGCCCGGCTTCAGCACTCGGCGCACCTCGCGGAGCGATTCAGCCTTCTGCTCGAAGTGATGGAACACGTACCTGCAGATCACCACGTCGAACTCGTCGCTTCCAAACGGCAGTGCAGTGTTGGATCCTTGCGACCGTTTCTCGATCTTCGGGTGTTTTGGCAGTTCTCGCATGTACTTCAGCGCTTTGTCGTAAGCAACCACCGAACCCACGCAATCCTGGGCGGCGAGCCAGAGACTGACGTGGCCGGACCCCGCTCCGAGGTCCAGGATTGCCAGGTCGGCTCCAGCGCTCATGTCCCTGATGCATCGGTCATAGAACGCGAGCACACGCCCGTGGATGCCTTTGCGAGCCAGTTCCTCCATTCGCTTCTCGCCATGGGTACGGTCGGGCATGTTCTGTAGCTCCTTCGTCCGACCCAGTTGCCGGACGGTGACGCGTCTGGTGGCGCAGGCCGAGAGTGTACCCCCGTCCGGTGACATTGGGAATAGGCACTGGCTGAATACGATGGAAACGGGGGCCAAGATGGCCCGACCAATGCCCTCAAGACCGTTGTGACATCCAGAATCGACGGGCGGTCCGTATCCTATCGAGTGGTGTGCGGTGACATCAGGAACCGGATTCCGCGCGGTACGCTACTCTATGGCTTCATCTCCACAAGCACTGTAATGCATGGACCGGTACGAATCGCCAATCTCGTGGTGGGGTCTGGCCCTACGGCTGACCGCTGCACGCCATTGGGCGCCCTCACCATTGCCGCCGCTGTGCGTGAGACTGGCGCAGAAGTCCTCTTCGACGACTACCAGTTCATTGACACCGACGATCGGTGGCAGCCGGAGGCCATCGCCCGGTTCCTGAGCGCCGAAGAGGTTGCAGTGCTGGGCATCAGCGCCTATGAGCACGTGCTGCCGCACCTGGTACTTGCCTGCGACCTGATGAAGTCCAACGGATTCCAGGGCGCCCTCGTACTCGGTGGTCCTGGCCCTTCGTCCGTAGCGCAGGAGCTGGTGAGCCGCTTCCCGAGCATCGACGCCGTCGTTGTCGGCGATGGTGAAGAGCCAATCCAGCGGCTACTGACGACGCCGAGGTCGGAGTGGAGCCAAGTAGCAGGAGTCTTCACTGCCGCCGGCGGCACGACAAGGAAGTGCGAGCCGAAAGAACGGGAGACGGTGTCCCCGGCATACGACTTGGTTAGTGGTCTCGACTATGACCGCTTCTATCTTTCAACCTCGCGCGGTTGCCCGTACTCGTGTCCGTACTGCACCGTCCCGTCTCAGTGGGGCGGCAGGTTCGCTGAACGCCCAAGTCAGAAGGTTCTGAGCGAGGTTCGGTACCTCACGGAGTGCCTGAACGTGCGGCGAATTCACATCGCTGACGATGGCTTCACGGCTTTGCCTCGCCGAGCCGTTGAGACGGCGAGGGCGATGCAGGAAATCTGTGCCGATGTCGAATGGTCTTCATACGTCAACCTGAGTCGAGTCGACGAGGAACTGCTCCATGAGCTGGCGGACTTGGGCTGCTTCAGCGTCTTCGCCGGTTTCGAGAGCGGCAGCGAGGCGTTGCTCAAACGCTTGGGCCGCCCACAGGCGTTGCGGACCATGGCTCGAACGGTCGCTGCGCTTCGAGATCGGCTGTGGATCGACTGCTCGCTCATGTGGGGATACCCCGACGAGTCCGTCGAGGACTTCTACGAGACCCTCATGACGGGGGTGTGGCTGAGCGAGCTTGGCGAGAGCGTGTGGGTGCGGCTCTTCCAGTTGGCGCCTTTGGCCGCGGCTGCGCTCACGAAAGACGGTGCCGGCCAGCTTCGGTTTGTGCAAGGCGAGACCTCCGGTCTCATCCAGACAACTCCGGAGCAACTCTCGGACCCGATAGTGCGGCTCATCGCTGCCCACCCGGACGTCTTCTCGGCGTACTGCCGATTCGACACTCCTCAGGGGCAGCGGAAACGAGAGCTATTGCGTGAGATGGACATTTTCGGACCCTGTTGAGGAAGTGAACAGAAATGCTTACTGAGCTATTCAAGAACAAACGCAGCTTCATCGGCCTGCTCTGCGCTCTGGCGGTGTCGGCGGTCGTCCTTTGCGGATGTCCGCCCAAGGAGCAGAGCGGCGGAACGGGCGACACACCGGCCAAGCCCGAAGTCGTCAAGATCGGTTACGTGCTGCCCTTGAGCGGCAGGGGTGCAGACTATGGCGCTGTCCAGCAAAAGGCGATCGAGATTGCGCTGGCGGAAGTGAACAAGGAAGCCAAGCGTGTCGAAGTGGTGTATGAGGACTCCCAACTCGACCCAACGAAGGCGCTGACCGCGGCCGAGAGACTCGTGTCGGTGAACAAAGTGAACGTGCTCTTCGGTTTCTCCAGCGGCGAGACGCTGGCGGTGGCGGGGGTCGCCAAGCGGTCAAAGCTACTCCTGGTGGCACCCATGGCGTCCAGCCTTGAGCTCGATGAAGCCAAAGACGCAATGATCCGGTTGGCTCCGTCCGACGCCGCCCAGGCAGAGGAGGTCGCCAAAGTCGTGCGGCGCCTGGGCCACGCGAACGCAGCTATCCTCCACGTGAACGACGTTTGGGGCAAAGGACTCGCGAAGGCATTCGAGACGGCGTTCCAGGCGGAAGGCGGCAAAGTAGCCACCAATGAAACGTGCGAGCCGGGCGCGACGGACTTCAGAGCCCAACTCACCAAGGTGAAGTCCCTGAATCCTGCCGTGTTCTTCATTCCTGTGCACCCCGACGAAGCCCTGCCGCTGCTCCGACAGGCAAAAGACCTCGGCGTGAAGTCGAAGGTGTTCGGCGGAGATACGTTCAGCAACGAAGCCGTCTACGCAGACAAGTCCAAGCTTGCCGAGGGCGTCGTGTTCGCGCTTCCTGCCGACAGCGACACGGAGGCGTGGAAGGAGTTCTCTCGCGCCTACAAGGAGAAGAATGGCAACCAGCCCGACATCAACGGCGCCGCCGCCTACGATGCTGTGAAGATCATTGCCGAAGTCGCGCAGAAGGCAGCCAGCTTGACTGCCGTGGACCTTCGCAAGGCAGTGATTGACGGCATCCAGAGCTACGTGGGCGCCACCGGCGAGTTCTCGATCTCCGCCGAAGGGATTGCCACCGGCAAGCGCTACGGCGTGTTTGTCGTCAAGGGTGGCGCTTACAAGCCCATGGATCTGCCGGGCGCGAAAGGTGGGAAGGCCCAGTGACCTCTAACGGCTGCGGGACCTTCTCGAGTCTCGCCCTCGACACGGCGTCGGTGTGCAACTTGGCGTGTCAGTTCTGCTTCACCGGAGTGAATCGTCGAAACGGCGGCGACTCCCTGTCGCTGGAGGAGAGCAAGCAGGCTATCGGCTTCGCCCACGAGCATGGCGTCCGCGAGTTGGTGATTGCGGGCGCCGGCGAACCGCTGATGGATGAGTGTTTCTGGCCGGCGGTGGACTACGCGAACGCGCAGAACATGCAGGTCGTTCTCTACACGAACGGGACCCTCATCGACGACGCCCTGGCTCAGAAGATTGCCGCGCAGATTCACCGGGTGCTGGTGAAGCGCAACTGCATGGACCACGGCGCCCAAGATTCTGTGACCGGCGTGCCCGGCAGCAGCCTGAGGATGCTCGCCGGCCTGCAGGCGCTGATGTCCGCCGGTCTTCGGGCACCCCGCTTGTGTGCAGAGTCGTACATATTGCGCTCGCTCACGAAGAGCCTGGAAGAGGTGTTGCGGTACTGTCGCAGAAATGGTCTTGCGCCCTACTTTGAGTCGCTGTACACACCAAACGGTGACGCGCCGGAGTCTCTCGAAGACGAAGCCCTGAGCAACCACGAGCTAACGCAGTTCTTCCTCCGTCTGGCCACCATCGACCGGTGCGAATTCGGGATTGATACGCCCCTCTACGTGGGCGCAAGAACCTACGGCGAGAAGCCATGTCCTCGGCTACGGACGACCTTCTCGGTCGGCTGCGACGGGGAAGTAAGGCTCTGTGTCGACCCCACGAAGCGCCTCGGCAATATCCGGCAGGAGGCGCTTTCAGACATACTGTCGCAGGAGAGAGTCGAGACAGTGAGGGGGCAGAACGGCTTTTGCTGTTCCTTCCCGACCGCCTGGTGCGAGCCCGGGACCTTGCCGCAACGCCCCGACAATAGGCAGATGATCACCCGTGGCTGACCTGAGCGCCTCATGGCGATGCAAAGTCTTCTGTGACGGGGGCATCGCGATGCACGTCGATAGAGCCCTGTTCGTCAAGCTGAACCGGTCGGCCGCGTGGGTGGTTGATCGACTCGTGCGGGGCGCGTCAAGCGACGGAACCGTTCAGGAGTACGCCAAGTCTTTCGGCGTGAGCACGGACCAAGCGGCCCAAGAGGTAGCGGCCGTAGGCGCTCAGTTGCTGGCGGCGGAGAGTGCAGTTCAGACACAATAGTACTGGGGTGGAGATGAATATGGAAACCCGCAAAATGCATGAGAGCCCCCGGCTCACGATCATCAACCTCAAACGGGCCGCACGGAAGATCAACCCGTGCGGACTCCCCTGCCCGGATCCGCAGGACGGCCGGTCTGCAGTTCTGCGGAGCAGGCTGTCCGAACGATAGCGGCGGTGAGACACCCATGGCAACCCGAGAAACACATGAGAGCCCCCGGCTGACAATCATTGACCTCAAACGGGCCGCGCAGAAGATCGACCCAGCGGGACGCCCTTGCGCCGATCCGCAGGACGGCAAGTCAGCGGCACAGGGCACTTTGAGCGCCCCCGGGCTATCGACTGGAGCTGCCGCCGGGGCGAGGTGAGACGCAATCGTTGAGCAGGTACTCGTCAACACCCTCGGTAACGCGAGCCTCTATGCGCTGGTGGGCATGGGATTCGCCCTCGTGTACGGCGTGGGAAGGTTCTTCCATGCGGCACATGCCACCACGATAGCCGTCGGGCTTTACACGGCTCACGTGCTGTGCAACCAGTTCGGCCTCAGTCCCTGCACCTGGATTCCCGGTGCCATTCTCGGTGCGGTTGTCACCGGGATTCTCGTTGAGTTCCTGGGCTATCGCCCGCTGCGGCGCGCCAACGCCGGCGGGCTGATCCTCCTGGTAGCCTCACTGTCGATCGTTGTCATCGGCGATAGCATACTGGCGGCGTGGTTCGGTCGGGTACCGCGGACACTGGACGCGCCGTGGATACGGCACAGCTTCACGGTGGGGGAGGCCACCGTCACGGCGGTACAACTGTCAGCACTCATTGGCTTATTGCTCGCCACCGGCGCGCTCTGGATCGTGATGCACCGAACCCGGGTTGGTCTCTACTTGCGTGCCACAGCCAGCCGCTCGGATCTGGCATCTCTCCACGGGATCAACCCCGAGGCGGTATCCTGCCTGGCCATCGTTGCCGGCTCCGTTCTGGCGGGATTCGCCGCTGTTCTCGTCGGGCTCGACACGGGGTTCTCTCCCTCAACGGGCTTCGACTTGCTCTTGGTGGGCGTCGTTGCCTGCCTCGTCGCCGGTGCCCGGGTATGGTACGGATCTCTCGCCGGCGGACTTGTCCTCGCTGCCTTGAATCAACTCGGTGTGCTGTACATCGGCAGTGAGTGGCAGTCGACCATCACCTTCGGAGTCCTGTTGCTGATCCTGCTGATTCGGCCGCAGGGTCTCTTGGAGTGGCAGGCGCCCTCGACCGGTTGACCGCCAACCCGTGCCCGCTGTGGAATCAATGACCCCGTCATGGACTATGCCCTACATCTCTGCATTCTGTTGGCGCTCTACGTGGGTGTCGCCCAGTCGCTGAACCTGTGCGTCGGCGACGCGGGGCTGATGTCCTTCGCCCACGCCACGCTCTTCGGTGTGGGAGCATACGTCTCCGCTCTCCTGACCAAGGGGGACCACGTGTCCATGTTGCCGGCGCTGGGTGCAGCGTGCGGTGCCGGCGCTCTGTGCGGGTTGCTGCTGATAGCGACGCTTTCACGGCTGCAGGGCGACTACTTCGCAATCGCGACGTTCGCCGTCCAACTCGTCGCCGTGGCCGCGTGCAAGAACGCCGACGCCGTGACGGGAGGTTCGGCGGGCATCTATGGCATCTCCCCGCTGTCCGTGCCCGGTCATGGACTCAGCTCAAAGGCAGCCGTGCTCCCGCTTGTGGTCGCGCTGGCAGTCGTCGCAAGTTGGGTGTGCCATTGGGTGCGAAACAGCAGCTTCGGGCTGTCACTTCACGTCTCCCGCGAAGACCAAGTGCTCGCTTCGGCGTTCGGGCAGCGAGTTGGGTGGCAGCGGTGCGCTGCTCTGGCACTGAGCGGCGGACTGGCGGCGCTGTTTGGCGCGTTGTATGCACACTACGCCGGGTACATCAACCCGGACGGCTTCGGGTTCGGTCTCTCGCTCTTCCTGTTGTCCGCTGTGGTGGTTGGAGGGCCGGGGACGGCCTGGGGCCCGGTGCTGGGCGTGATCCTGCTCCTGCTGCTTCCGGAAGCGTGCCGGCTGATCCCGGCGCTGCAAGCCTATGTCGCCGAGCTTCGCAACGGGCTCAGTGCCGCCCTGCTGTTCGGATTCCTGCTCTACCGCCCCGCTGGAATACTCAGAGGATTCAGCTTCGTGACTCACGCGCGGGAGTGAGCCGCGCAGGACCGCCCATGGTTTACACCGCCGACAACGCGATCGCGGACTTCGAGGAACACCTCCACGACTGGCCGCCGCCCGTAGGGCGAGTCGAGGCGCTGGAACTCCGCAAGCACTACGGGGGGACAACCGCTTTGGACGGGGTGTCGCTCACGTTCCGCGGCGGCGAGCTCTGTGCGCTGATCGGGTCCAACGGCGCCGGCAAGAGCACCTTTGTGGATGCCCTGTTTGCTACTGCGCGCGCCGACGGCGGCAGCGTCGGCGTGGACGGTTTAGATATCACCCGCTGGTCGTCAGCCCGCCGCGCGTGCCGAGGGCTCGTCCGCTCTTTCCAGCGTGTGCGGCTTGCCGGTCAGCTCACGGTCTGGGAGAATGTCGCCCTTGGGCTCCTGGCCGGAGATGCCGCACTACCTGGCTGGGGTGGACCACTCGCTCAGGTGAAAGGGCTGCATGAGCCGGCTGTCCGCGCGCTCGCCTGGGTTGGGGTTGCCGAGCTCGCCGACGCGCGCGTTGCCGAGCTGTCGTTCGGGCAACGGAAGCGCGTCTCTCTGGCACAGTGCCTGGCCGCACGGCCGCGGTTCCTGGCGCTCGACGAACCCGTGGCCGACCTGGACCCCGGCGCTACCCGGGTCGTTGCCAAGCTGTTGGCGGCTCTGGCGGCGAAGGGTATCGGCGTGCTCATCGTGGAGCACAACCTCTCGTTCGCCTTCGACACCTGCGACCGGGTGGTGGTGATGGTCTCGGGTCAAATCACGTTAGACGGGCCTGCCGCCGAGGTGCGGGCCGATCCCCGCGCGGTGGAGGCGCAGCTCCGATGACGGAACCGCTGGCGCTTCAGCTTCAGGACCTTGCCTACGAGCTTCCCGACAGCAGGGTCCGTATCGGCGACATCCGACTGAGACAGAAGCCGGACGAGCTTACCTACACAGAACCCCGTTGTCATGGGGTATGGAGCTTGGGTATCCACTCCGAACCGACAAACTGGGGCAACGGGTACGGCACCAGCGCGATGGTAGCCATGCTCGATGTGGCGTTCCGCCTCGAGAATGCACAGCGCGTGGAGGGTCACATCGCCCTCGGTAATGCCGCCGCACTGCGGTGTGCCCAGAAGGCGGGTCGGCGCTGGGAAGGCGTCTCTCGCCAGCGATGGTGGCGAAACGGTGAATGGCTCGACGTGATGACTGTAGGCACGGTACACACGGAGTACGAGCGGCTGTGGGGTGATTCAGAACCCCACTGGAACTTCGACGAACTCCGGCAGACGTTGACGAGCAGGTGCGAGTAGCCCTTGTGACATCCAGAATCGAACAGCCCGAAGTACAGTGGCGAAATAGATGCCGCCGACTCAACTCGGAGAAAAGCGAGGTAGTGCAGCAATGAACGGAACATGCATCGGAACTCGTACACATCGTTGCCGGACTGTGCCCTGGGCTGCTTTGGCCACTCTCGGCGTCCTGGCCGTGTGCCTGGCGGGGTGCCGTAAACACTCCGGCCCTACACCCAACGGCGGGACGGAAGAGAAGACCTTCACTATCGGCGTCAACCAGTTCATGCAGCACCCGCTGCTCGACGATGTGGCCAAGGGACTGAAAGACGAGTTGGAGGCGGCGGGAATCTCTGAGTCCCACGGCGACAAAGTCATGGTGAAGAACGCCAACGGCGAGGATTCGGTGGCTGTTCAGATCAACAAGCAGTTCGTGAGCCAGAAGGTGGACGCTATCGTGGCTCTTGGGACGCCTTCCGCGCAGTCGGCCTGCAAGACCACGACGACCATCCCCGTCATCTTCGGCGCCATCACGGACCCTGTGGCGGCTGGCATCGCGGACTCGATTGAGAAGCCGGGCGGGAACAAGACCGGCACTTCGGACCGTTGGCCCTTCGAGCAGCAGGTGGAGCTGATCAAGCAGATTGTGCCCACGGCGAAGAAGGTCGGAATTGTGCTGAATCCCGCCGAAAGTAACACCGAGGCCAGCATGAAGTACATCCGCCCGGCGCTCAAGCAGGCTGGACTCGACTCGGTTGAAGTGGCTGTTGCCAACACGGGCGAGGTGTTCGGCGCGGCGAAGAGCTTGGTTGGGCGATGCGATGTGTTCCTGATTCCAGGCGACAACACGGTAATCGCGGCCATCGACACCCTCATCAAAGTGGCGCGGGAGAAGAAGATTCCGGTGATCGGCGGCAGTGAAGACCTGGTGAAGAAGGGGTCCATCGCGACCTACGCCAGCGACTACTACCAGATCGGTCGTACCACCGGCATGATTGTCGTCGAGGTCCTGAAGGAGAAGAAGGACCCGGGCACCATCCCGGTTGCAGTTGCAGAGGAGTGCGCCTTGGTCGTGAATCAGAAGGCAGCGACCGAGCAGGGCGCCAACGTGCCGGAAGCACTGCTGGCCAAAGCCAAGAAAGGCTGAGTGCAGCCCGCTCTGAACTCGCGCAGCGCTCTCCGAGGAGTTGGGAGCTGCCTGCGCGCTTGTCTTTGCCATCACAAGGAATTGCAGCTCATGACTGCCGTCTGGGACGTTCTATCGACAAGCGCGCAACTGGCCTGCGTCTACGGGCTGGTTGTGCTTGCGGCCGTGCTGGCGTTCCGTATTGCCAACTTCGCGGACCTGACCATGGACGGCGCCTTCACTTTGGGCGGTGCCGTGGGGGCCGTGGCGCTGCTGCACAACAAGTCGCCGGTGGTCGCATTGCTCCTGGGGGCGCTGGCCGGCGGGGTTGCAGGTCTGTGCACGGCGCTCTTGCACACGCGGATTGGGGTCAACCGGCTGTTGGCCGGCATTATCACCATGACGCTGCTCTACTCTGTGAACTTGCGCGTCATGGGGCGGTCCAACGTGTCGCTGCTCGACGCCCCCTCGGTGTTCGGCTTCTTGCCCGTGGGCGTCATGCAGTTGGTCGGTGTTGCCGTGGTGGCGTTTGCCATTGCCAACCTGCTGTGGATGTTCCTCCGGACCGAACTGGGCCATTTCATGCGCGCCGCCGGAGAGAACCCGCGGGTGGTCGTGCGGCTGGGCTTCAGCGAGGAGAAGTTCCTGCTTCTGGCGTTGTTTCTCTGCAACGCCCTCGCGGCGTTTGCCGGCGGGCTTGCCGCTCAGCAGAACGGTTTTGCCGACATCGGCATGGGGACCGGCCTGGTGATTGCCGCGCTGACGGCGCTGCTCCTGGGCGAGGCCGTCTTACCGCCGCGCAGCGTCCCACGTCTCATTGCGGCCGCGCTGCTCGGCGCACTGGGCTACCAGCTCTTGGTTGCCCTCGGTCTTCGGGCGGGCATCAACCCGTGGGACCTGAAGCTTGCCACGGGTCTGCTGCTGATTGCTGCCTTGTGCCTCAAGCGCTACCTGCCGCTGCAGCGGAGCGCCGAGAACATCGGGTGCGACCCGCTATGATCGAGTTCTCCAACATCACCAAGGTGTTCAACGCTGGCGGCGATGGGCAGGTCACGGCTGTCTCGACCGTCAGCCTGACCATTCAGCAGGGCGAGTGGTGCAATCTGTTGGGACCGAATGGCTCCGGGAAGTCCACGCTCTTGCGGCTGCTTGCCGGCGAGATGGAGCCCACGTCCGGCGATATTCGCGTGGAAGGCAAGTCCATTCTGCGTGACGATGCGGCCCGGCGAGCACGCACTTTCTTCTTCGTCGAGCAGGACACTCGGGCAAACCTCGTGCCTTCGATGACCATTGAAGAGAACTTGGTTCTGGCGCTGTGCCTATCACGGTTCCCCGGCTTCCGCCGAGTTCGGAACAAGGATAGACGCGCGAAAGCGCGCGACGCCCTGGCGCGCTTCGGCATGGAACTTGAGAACCGGCTCGACGAGCAGGTCCGGACGCTTTCCGGCGGCGAGCGACAGGCAGTCGTTCTGGCGAAGGCGTTGGTGATCTCTGCACCGGTGCTACTCCTCGATGAGTTCCTCGGCGCGATGGACCCCCGAACCGGTCCCAAGCTCCTGAGCGTGGCGCATGAACTGGCGGAAGCGGAGAACCTGACCGTCTTGTCGGTCAGTCACAACCTGGATCATGTCATGATGAACGGCGGCCGAAACGACCGCGTGGTGCTGCTCAGAGAGGGACGGTTGGTGCAGGACCTCAGTGTGAGTGAAATCCCGTCCTCGCAATGGTTGCTGCAGCAGTACGAAGGCATCCTCCAATCAATACAGGAAAGAAACTGAACTGACATGTCCTCTGAAGCGGCTCGACAAACAGTCCAGGCAGGTCTGGGCACCACCCCCGACCGCGGCATCATTCAGAGCCTGTGGGTCGAAATTCCGGGCAACTGCGATTTGCAGTGCCCGTATTGCTTCTGCGCGACGACGAAGAACAAGCCGGATCTCGACAGCAACAACCTAGCGTGTGTGGACTCCGAGCACCCAGAGCGGTATTCCGTCGAGCCGTACGTGAAGTTCGTTCTCAAGCCGTTCGCAGAGAGAATCGAGGAGTGGAACGCTGCGACGCCTGACGAACGCATCGCGAAGTTCGGCTGCCCGCCCGAGAACGCGCAAACAGCAGAACCTATCCGTGGGAAGGTGGCCCTGCCGGGAGCAGGAGAGCCGTTTCATCCGGGCAATATGGCGCTGACGAAGGCGTTGATCGAGGCTTGCAGAGACCTGCATCTGCACGTGACCCTGTTCACGACCGGCCATTGGATTACAGACGAGCTCGCTGACTGGCTCAAAGAGCGGGACGTGGTGCTGCTGGTCAAGTGCAACAGTCGACAGGAGACCGTGCAGAACCGATTCGTCGGCATGGCCCCTGACCACGATTTCGCACGAAAGCGCGACCAAGTACTTGAAATGCTCATCGACAAGGGCTTCGCCGGGCTTGGCAACAGGGACGACGCGGACTACCGTGAGCCGCGCTTGGGCATCGTGACCTCCGTCATGCGCGACAACCGGACAGAGCTCCCTGACCTGCTCCGATACGCCAGGCAGCCACGCGGGAAGAGCGACCGGCACACGCTGATCTTTGACTGCGACACCATCCTTGAACGTGGCCGAGGCGACCGCTGCCCGCAAATCCCCGCCGATGACGAGACGCGGGCCGCGTTCATGGAACTGCAGCGGATCGACCGAGAGGAATTCCGGCAACAGTGGGACATCAGCCGCAGCTACATCGGGACCACGTGTGACCGATTTCAGCATCATCTCTACGTAGACAAGAAGGGCAACATCTACCCGTGCGTTGGTTGCCTGGGGGAGGAGAACGACCAGCACGCTCCGCCGGTGCTCCTGGGCAACCTCAAAGGCGATTCAGCGGCGCTGTACGGCGCCTGGGAATCGCCCCTGATGAAGAACGTTATCCGCAAGCGGGTCTACACCGGCCCGTGCGCGACGTGCGTGAACCCTATCGAGCATAAATGCTACTCGTGCCTGGGGCGTTGCCGCGACCTGGCAGTTGCACTCGACCCGAACAGCGAGGCGCCGATCCCGACCACGGGGTGCTGGAACCATCGGCCGTTGCCCGTGTTGCTGTGCGATCGCGCCAAGGCGCTCCGGAATGCCTTGCGACCGAAAACAGAGCGGCCGGCCGACCAGGAATGTCGGGCGCTGACGTTGATTGAGGAGGGAAGGCTGGAGGAGCTTTGGATGCCTCGCGAAGGCACTCCCCGATGGCTGTGGAAGGACGTTGTGCTGCCGGAACTCCGGCGACCTCGCCAAAACGGCCTGGATCCGGCGTGCGACTGGGGGAGGACGAAGTGCTTCTGTGCCCCGGATGCCGACAGCGGGGAGTGCCGCGCTCACGAGTTGCTCGCGCGGTGCTTCGTGGCACCTCTCCAGACCCTCTTCGAGCTGCCTGAGGGTGGGCAGGATCTGCTCTGGGTAACGCTCATGCTCTTCGACGAGCACTCGGGCCGCTATACCTTCCGCACGCTCAGTCGCTTCGAGCGAGATTCGGATGACGAGGCCGCTTTGCTACTGCTCTACCGGATCGCCGAGACGGCTTACGGCCCGGAGGGCATCTTCGACGATAAGCAAGGGCAGATTCTGGACTTCACCGACTACATACGGCGGACCGAGAGCAGTCACGAAGCCGACTGCTGTCTGCTGCTGGGAGAGAACGACGAAGTTCAGTCAGGGCCGGGTAGTTTCATGGCGCTCCCAGTCTTTGCGGTCCCCGACCTCGATGCGATCCGACATCGGGCAGCCAATTTGCGTCACGAGTTGCTGGAACTCACGCGTAACCGAGGAGAGATGCTCGACGATCTCGCCCGGCTCATCGTCGATCCTCAATCGAAGGCGGCCGCGCCCTCAACAGGCTCCGCAGGGAACGTAGTGCGGTTCATGACCGAAGAGGTCCGCACGAAGATCGAGGAATGTCTCTACGACGAGAGGTCCTCCATGCACGAGGACACCGAAATGCACACGTGGTCCTTCCTTCGCGACGTGCACAAACACCTCGCCGCCGGGAACACCGCAGAGAACCAGGACGAATCCGAGGGCCCCAGCTATTCGGACCGGTA
>Ga0210022_1001339_pt1 | contig 16505 bp, 19 predicted proteins | sample CryGeymeta201520_FD_183984 | JGI IMG/M metagenome (GOLD analysis project Ga0210022, IMG submission 183984) | Groundwater microbial communities from Crystal Geyser aquifers in Utah, USA - Crystal Geyser metaG 2015-20 (SPAdes) (version 2) | ecosystem: Environmental > Aquatic > Deep subsurface >... | reverse complement strand
CCCATCTCCGATCCGGGCGCATCTGCGCGTCAGAATGGGTTGCCCGCCACCGGCAATGCAAGGGGCGGGCATCGGATGGCCCTGCGATCCCCACGCGCGCCGCGCCGGCCCCCAACCCGCACCCAAGCCTGCTCAAGCAGAGCCGGTTCAGTTTGACATAGTCCGGCAGGCGGTGCCAACGGGTCGGCTACAGTTCTGCGCTCGCCGTGCCGATCCGTGCGCAAGTCATGCTACGCGTCGCCCTTGGACCCAGGTTCCCCGCACTGCGGCGGTTCCGCCAAGCCGTGCCACGCGGATCACGTCGCCGCGCGCGCCGATGGCCAGATTGCCACGGTCGTTCAGGCCGGCAGCGGCCGCCGGCGCCGCCGTCACGCAAGCCACACCGCGCGCCACGTCGTCCCACAGATCGCCCAGCATCAACGCGGCCGAAAGCAGCGCGGAAGGCACATAGTCGGAGGATACGATATCCAGCAAATCGGCCTCGGCCAGCCCGCTGGCGGCCACATTGCCGGAATGCGACCCACCCCGGATCAGGTTGGGTGCACCCATCATCACCCTTATGCCCTCCGCGCGGCAGGCATGTGCAGCCTCCAGCGTGGTCGGAAATTCGGCCAGATGCGCGCCGCGGCTGGCCGAAACCCGCACCTGATCGGTGGTGGTATCGTCGTGGCTGGCCAGCACCGCGCCAAAGCGGCGCGCCTCGGCCACGGCGGCGGCTTCATGGGCGGCCCCCAGCCGGCCCGTCAGGGCGATCTGATCGGCGACATGGGTCTCGAAATCGGCGTCCGACAGCCCGTGCTTGCCGCAGACATAGGCGCGCAACTGGGTCAGGTCGCGGAACTGGCGTTGGCCGGGGGTGTGATCCATCAGGCTGACGATGCCGATGCAATCCGCCGGGCCGAATTTTGCCAGCTCGGCAATCAGGGTTTCTGAGCAGACCTCGGCCCGCAGGTGCAGCAGATGATTGATCCGCAACGCACCTTTGCCGCGCAGACCAAGGATTTCGTCGGCAAGCTGCCGGGCGTATTCGCCGTAGTTGGCCTTCGTGTTCGACACCACCGAACCCACCCGCAGCGCATCGAAAACCGTCGTGATGCCGACGCTGGCCAGTTCGCCGTCATGGGCGATGATGGCCGCGCCATGCGGCCAGTTGACCCTTGGGCGCGGCTCGATATGGCGTTCCAGATTGTCGGTGTGCAACTCGATCAGGCCCGCCATCACCAGATCGCCCGCGCAGTCGATCGCCCCCGATGGTACCGACCGGCCCGGATCAATTGCGCTGATCTGGCCGTTTGCCATTCGTATTGCACCGGTGATGACCTCATCCGGCAGAACAAGGGTGGCGTTGGCAAGAATGGTTTCAGACATTGGCGCGGCTTTCTGGTTGACTGGAGTTGTGGTGGCAGGAAACTGTCACGGGGGCGTGACATTGGGCGGTTAGCCAAAGCCTGCTGACAGGATGAACGAAATGAAACGCTACGCGATCTTCTACACGCCGCCACCGGGCGGCTTTGCCGATGCGGCGGCGGCCTGGCTGGGGTGGGACGCGCAGGTCGGGCAGGTTGCCGTCCAGCCCGCGATTGCCGGTCTGCCGCGACCCATGGCCGATCTGACCGCCGCGCCGCGCCGCTACGGCTTTCACGGCACGATCAAGCCGCCGTTCCGGCTGGCCGCTGGGGTCAGTGCGGGCGATCTGGCAGCCGCGGTGCAGGCACTTGCCGGGCAATATCGGCCCGTTGCGCTGCCGGGTTTGCAGATGGTCGATCTCGAAGGCTTTCTGGCCTTCGTGCCCGACGGCGATGCCTCCGGCCTGGCCGGTTTGGCCGCCGAGGTGGTGCGGGTGCTGGACCCCTACCGCGCTGCCCTGACCGAAGCCGAAACTGCCCGCCGCCACCCGGATCGCCTGACGCCGCGCCAGCGCGATCTGCTGGCGATTTACGGCTACCCCTATGTGATGGAAGAATTCCGCTTTCATCTGACCCTGTCGGGACCGCTGGCCGCGGCAGAACATCCCACCGTCGCCAAGGCGGCCGCTACCCATTTCGCCGGGCGGGTGCCGCAGCCGTTTCAACTGACGGACCTCAGCCTGATGGACGAAGATGCGGCCGGGTGTTTTCATCTGCTGCACCGCTATCCGCTTGGCGCTTGGAGTGCGGCCAGCAGCCGTGCGATGCCGACCTGCGGGGTGGAATCGTTGGCGATGTCGATGACCGGCAGTCCTTCGGGCAGCGCGTAACCGGCGCGTTGCAGCCGCGCGTCAATGTCCGCCCGGCTTTCGCGCCCGCGCGCCGCCAGCCGTTCGGCCAGCACCGCAGGCGGCGCGGTGATGCAGATCACGACCAGCTTGGGAAACGCCGCCCGTGCGGCCAACAGGGCGGCGCGCGAGCCATTCACCAATACATCGCGGCCCGCGTCCAGTGGCGCAATCTGCGCCTGCGGCACGCCATAGCTCAGCCCGTGCGCCTGCCAGTGCAGCGCAAACTCACCGGCCTGCAAGCGCGCGGCAAACACCGGCGGCGTAACGGCGTCAAACGGCTCGCCCCCGGCGACCTCGGCCCTTGTGATCACCCGGCGCGCCCAGTGCAGCGTGGGGTTCGCGGCCGTGACCCCGGCCAGCAGCGTGTCCTTGCCCACACCCGAAGGGCCGACCACGATGAACAGCCGCCCGGTCATGCGTCCGCTTTCGGGGTAAAGGTGCCCACGTCAACCAGCCGGTCGCAGACCCGCGCCCGCGCCGCCTCGTCATGAAAAATGCCCAGGATCGCCGCGCCGCGCGCCTTGGCTTCCCCGATCAGGTTCAGCACCACCTCGCGGTTGACGACATCAAGGCTGGCGGTGGGCTCGTCCAGCAGAAGCGCGGGGTAGGCATGGGCAAAGCCGCGCGCAATGTTGACGCGCTGCTGCTCGCCGCCCGAAAACGTGGTGGGCGAAAGGGCCCACAGCCGCTCGGGGATATTCAGCCGCGCCAGCAGGCTGGCGGCGCGCGCCCGCGCCTGATCGGCTGGCAGGCCAAGGGTCAGCAGCGGCTCGGCCACCACCTCGATCGTCGGCACCCGCGGCACCACCCGCAAAAACTGGCTGACATAGCCAAGGGTCGTGCGGCGCAGCCCGATGATGTCGCGCGGTGCGGCTTGGGCCACATCCAGATCGCCCACCAGGATCGACCCACCCGCCGCAAGGTAATTGCCCCAGATTAGCCGCATCAGCGTGGATTTGCCCGCGCCCGATGCCCCGGTCAGCCCGACACATTCGCCGGGGGCCACCCGCAGCGATGCCGCTGCCATCACCGGGATCACCGCGCCGCCCTGATTGTGCAGGGTAAAGCTCTTGGCAAGATTGGAAATCCGGATCATGGCTAGACCTGCAAGACGGAAGAGACAAGAAGCTGGGTATAGGCGTGCTGCGGATCGTCCAGCACCTGATCGGTCAGGCCCTGCTCCACCACCTGCCCGCCTTGCATCACCATCAGCCGGTCGGCCAGCAGCCGCACCACCGCCAGATCATGGGTGACGATGATCGCCGAAAGCCCCATCTCGCGCACCAGCCCGCGCATAAGGTCCAGCAGCCGCGCCTGCACCGAGACATCAAGCCCGCCGGTCGGCTCGTCCATGAACACCAGCCGCGGCCCGGTGACCAGATTGCGCGCGATCTGCAAGCGCTGCTGCATGCCGCCGGAAAACGCGCTGGGGCGATCATCCATCCGGTCGGCGGCAATTTCCACCCGGCCCAGCCAATCCACCGCCTGCGCCCGGATCTGGCCATAGTGGCGCGCGCCCACCGCCATCAGCCGCTCACCGACATTGCCCCCTGCCGATACCCCCATCCGCAGACCGTCGCGCGGGTTCTGGTGCACAAAGGCCCAGTCGGTGCGCGCCAGCCGCCGCCGCTCGGCTTCGGCCATCCGCACGGTATCGCGCGGGCCGTCGGCGGTATCAAACACCACCGTGCCCGCATCGGGGGCCAAGTGGCCTGCAAGGCACGACAGCAGCGTCGATTTGCCCGAGCCGCTTTCGCCGACAATGCCCAGCACCTCGCCGGCGAACAGATCGAACGAGACCTCCGCACATCCGATCCGCCGGCCATAGCGCTTGGTCAGCCCCCGAACCGCCAGCAATGGCTGCTCGGTCTGCTTCTGCTTTGCCAAAATACTCAATTCCGCCGCACCCATCACATTCCGCCCTCGGCCAAAGGCACACCCAAGGCACCCACATGCCCCGCCTCACGTCGGCCCCGGCAGAAGTCGGTATCCGAACAGACGAACATCCGCCCACCCTGATCGTCGATGATCACCTCGTCGAGATAGCTTGCCGCCGCCCCGCACAGATCGCAGTCGTGGGCGGCCTTGCTGGGGTCAAACGGGTGATCGTCGAAATCGAGGCTGACGACCTGCGTGTAGGGCGGCAGGGCATAGATACGCTGCTCGCGCCCGGCCCCGAACAGTTGCAGCGCCGGGCTGTCCGACAGTTTCGGGTTGTCGAATTTCGGAATCGGCGAGGGGTCCATCACATAGCGCCCCTCCACCTTCACCGGATAGGCGTAGGACGTGGCAATGGTGCCATGGCGCGCGATGTCCTCGTAAAGCTTGACATGCATCAGGCCGTATTCCTCCAGCTCGTGCATCTTGCGGGTCTCGGTCTCGCGCGGTTCCAGAAAGCGCAGGGGTTCGGGAATCGGCACCTGATAGACCAGGATCTGGCCTTCGTGCAGCGGCGTCTCCGGGATGCGGTGGCGGGTCTGGATGATGCTGGCCGCTGTGGTGGCCTCGGTCACCGCCACCCCGGCGGTGCGCTGAAAGAACTTGCGGATCGACACCGCGTTGGTGGTGTCATCCGCGCCCTGGTCGATCACCTTCAGCCGATCCTCGGGCACCAGACAGGCCGCTGTCACCTGCACCCCGCCGGTGCCCCAGCCATAGGGCATCGGCATTTCGCGGCTGGCGAAGGGCACCTGATAGCCCGGCACCGCGACGCCTTTCAGGATCGCGCGACGGATCATGCGCTTGGTCTGCTCGTCCAGATAGGCGAAATTGTAGGCCTGATCGGTCATTGCGCTGCCTCCTGTGCGGCCAGCACCTCGGCACGCAGCTTGCGCACCAGTTCCAGTTCCGATTGGAAATCGACGTAATGCGGCAGCTTGATGTGTTCCAGAAACCCGGTGGCCTGAATGTTGTCGGCATGCATCAGCACGAATTCCTCATCCTGTGCCGGGGCGCCGGTGCAATCTTCACCCAACTCTTTCCAGCGCAGGCTGCGATCTACCAGACTCATCGAAATGGCCTTGCGCTCGCTCTGGCCGAACACCAGCCCGTAGCCACGGGTGAACTGCGGTGGTTCGGTTTTCGAGCCGGTGAACTGGTTGACGGTTTCACATTCGCTCAGCTCGACCTCACCGATCTCGACCGGGAACCCCAGTTCGGGGATGTCCAGCTCTACCGCCACGCAACCGATGCGCAATTCGCCCACGAACGCATGGGTGCGCCCATAACCGCGCTGGGTGGAATAGGCCAGCGCCAGGATGAAGCCTTCGTCACCGCGGGTGATCGCCTGCAAGCGCAGGGCGCGGCTGGCGGGCAGCTCCATCGGCTCTCGCGTCAGATCGGGCGGGCTTGCATCGCCCGCCGGTTCGGCCTCGATCAACCCGTCGCGGTTGAGAAACGCCATCACATGCGGCACGTCCGCCAGCGATGCGGGGGCGGTGGCCGCCACTGGCACCGGGGCACCCTCGGCGGCCAGTTTGAAATCCAGCAGGCGGTGGGTGTAATCGAAGGTCGGCCCCAGCACCTGCCCGCCGGGCAGATCCTTGAAGGTGGCCGAAATGCGCCGGATCACCGCCATCTGCGCGGTTGCCACCGGGCGCGAGGCGCCCAGCCGGGGCAGGGTGGTGCGATAGGCGCGGATCAGGAAGATCGCCTCGATCAGATCGCCGCGCGCCTGCTTGATCGCCAGCGCGGCAAGATCAGGGTCGTAAAGCGAGCCTTCGGCCATCACCCGGTTCACCGCCAGCGCCAACTGTTCGCGGATCTGGGCCAGCGCCAGCTCGGCCACCGCAGGATCGCCGCGCCGTTCCTCGGCCTGCCAGGCGTGGGCATTGTCGATCGCGCGTTCGCCGCCTTTGACCGCGACATACATCAGATGTCCTCCACGCGGCTTGCCCGGGGCAGGCCGGCAAGCTGGCTGCCCGCGGTCAGGAAACAATCAAACCCCAGCGGAAACCGGGCGCGGTTGGCCTTGAAAGCGGTGACATCAGGCAGCGACAGGCGTGCCTTGGATTGGATGCCGGGGCCGGATAGCCGCATGCCTGCGGCGGCAAGGCCGGGCATCTCGATGATCAGCGTGGCCGAGCGGTCGGGGTAGTCGGGCGTGCCGCTGGCAAACCGCGCAACCGGCTGCAAGGCGTCCCAGCCACCGATGGCAAAGGTGGCCTGGGCTGCATCAACCAAAGGCGCGCTGGTGTGAAAGGTGATCCATTGCCGCAGGGCCGGGCAATCATGCGCGCCGGCCAGATGCACCGGCGTGGTGCCATCGCACAGCGTCAGCACCAGCACACCCGCCGCGGTGGAAAGCGGCGCGGGCGGCGTGGCCCCCTCGACCACCCGGATTGTGCCGGGGCGCGACAGCGCGTCAAGGGCGGCGCGAAACGCCCGCGCCGATTGCACCGGCGTATCGGCAAAGCCACCCAGCAAGGCATCGGAATTCATTGATCTTCTCCGCGCACCAAGGTGAAGAATTCGACCCGCGTCGCGGCGGCCTTGGCGGCGCGGGCGGCACGGCGGGCGGTCTCGTCAGCGGCCAGCGGTGCCAGAACGGCGACGCGCAGGCCGTCAGCGGCCCCAGTCTGCATCAGCGCGTCGATCACGGCGGCGCGGGTGGCGTGGGCCTTGTCGCGGCCCTGCACATGGGCGTGCCCGACCACACCGCCCGCCACGCCCCCCGCCAGGCGCAGCGAACAGCGGGTCAGAGTCATTTCGCCCAGATTGAACGGCTGCCCCACCCCGCCGATGCGCCCGCGCACCATCACCGCCCCGACCTCGGGCGCGCGCAGAAAGTCATGCGCGGGCAGGTCGGGGAACAGCCCGGCCAGCCGCGCCGGTGTGGCGCGGGCCAGCAGGCCCATCCAGGCTTGGCGTGGGGCGGTTTCAGGCGGGTGGCTTGGTGCGGTCATTGCAATCTCGACATCTTGCGAAGTTGTCTAGTAGTCTATACAACTAGACAACTTTTAGGGTCCAACGGCCAATAACGCACGTGAAAGTTTGGTGACAATGCCCCGCGCGGCCCTGTGGAAAACCATCGTCGGCTCACTTTCGGCCGAAATCGCCGGCGGGCATTACCGGCCCGGCGACAAGCTGCCGACTGAAAGCCAGCTTGCGGCCCGGTTCGGCGTGAACCGCCATACCGTGCGCCATGCGCTGGCCGAACTGGCGCAGGCCGGCACGGTGCATGCGCGGCGCGGGGCCGGGGTGTTCGTGGCATCAGTGCCAACTGACTATCCGCTGGGGCGGCGGGTGCGGTTTCAGCAAAATGTGCTGGCGTCGGGTCGCACGCCTTCGCGCGAAATCCTGTTGCTGGAAACCCGCGCCTGCGACGCGCGCGAAGCGGCCGCACTTGGGCTGGTGCCGGGCGCTGCGGTGCATGTGGTGGAAGGCCTGTCGCTGGCCGATGCGGTGCCGCTGGCGATGTTCCGCTCGGTTTTTCCGGCCGCGAGATTTCCGGGACTGCTGGCGGCGCTGGCGCGGCTGAACTCGATTACGGCGGCACTGGCCGAAGCCGGGGTGGCCGATTACATCCGCGCCTCGACCCGGTTGACGGCCAAGGTTGCGGACGCCCTGCTGGCGCTGCATCTGCGTCTTGGGACGGGCGCCCCGGTGTTGCGTGCGGTGGCGGTGAATGTCGATGCGGCAGGCCAGCCGGTGGAGTATGGCACGACCTGGTTTGCGGGTGACCGGGTGACCTTGACCGTTTCAGGCGACTGACTGTCACACCAGCGTTGCGCGGCAGGGTTATCCACAGGTCTACCCAATTGCCGGAGCCTGCCCATGTCGATCCTGCTGGCCCCGCTGCGTCTGACCGGTGCGCAGATCCTGCGCGATGGGGCGATGCAGCAGCGCGCGATCAGCCTGGCCGATGGCTGGGTCACGCGCGGACCGCTGCCCGAGGTCGATCTGTCTGGCTATCTGATTCTGCCCGGCAGCCCGTGCACTTTGGCCGAGGCATTGCGGCAGGCGGCAGAACAGGGGGCGTTGGCGCGGGCATCGCGCCCGCACCGACGGCTTTGGCACCCCGGCGATCAACCGTCGTATTTTTCGAGAAACGCCTCGGCGGGCAGGGCGCGAAAATCTTCCAACGCGGCGCGCAGGCGGGGGTGCAACCAATCCCACCAGGCCAGCGCCAGCAGCCGCTCGGCGATTTTTGGGGCGAACCGCGCGCGTAGCGGGCTGGCGGGAACACCCGCCACGATCATGTCGGACAGCCGGTCGCAGTAGGCATAATCCTCGAACCGGGAGTTGAGCACGCGGCTGCCGCTGCCAACCTCGCAATAGGCGCCGAAAGTCGAATTCACGATCAGGCAATCGGGGTTGATCTGTGGTTCGGTGGCTGAAAGTCTTGGCATCGTCGGACCTTTCGGTGAGGGGGTGGTGTCAGCCCTTGATCAGTCTGCGGCGCAGCCAGCCCGACAGTGTATCCATCAGCATCACCATCAGCACGATCAGGACCATGTAATAGGCGACCTCCTCCCAATCCTTCTGGGTCTGGATCGCTTGCGTCAGCAACAACCCGATGCCACCACCGACGATCGCACCGATCACGGTGGCACTGCGCGTGTTGGATTCCAGATAGTAAAGCAACTGGCTGACCAGCACCGGGGTGATCTGCGGGATCACCCCGAAGCGGGCGCGCTGGGCGGCATTGGCGCCGGTGGAACGGATCCCCTCGACCTGTTTGTCGTCAAGGTTTTCGAGAGCTTCCGAAAACATCTTGCCGAAAGTGCCGCTGTCGGTGATCAGAATCGCCAGCGCGCCGGTCATCGGGCCGGGGCCGAAGGCGCGCGACAGGATGATGGTCCAGATCAGGCCATCGACGCCGCGCACGAAGTCGAACACCCGGCGGAAGGCAAAGCGGATGGCGCGGAACGGGGTGAAGTTGGCGGCAGCGAAAAAGGCCAGCGGCAGCGCCACCATCGCCGCCCCCATGGTGCCGAGGAAAGCCATCAGCACGGTCTCGAACATCGCCCAGGCCACATCGGAATGCCGCCACATCTTGTTGGTCCAGAATTCGCTGGCCATGTAGCCAAGGTTGGAACGCGCGGGGTCGATGCGGTCGCCAACCGTGGCAAGGGTGGCAAGTTCGCCGAATGATCTGCCGGAAAACGGGCTGTTGAGGGTGAAGAAGAACAGCTCCCACCCAGCCTGATAGCGGAAGGTCTCGACCTTGGAACGGGAGTAGGTGAATCGGCCATGATCGGTGGTGACGCTGACCTTGTTTTCGGCGGAGTTGATCCAGGTGGGCAGCGGCAGCGGCGCGTTCAGCACCGGCTTGCCGTTCTGCACCGTGATGTCGATGGTGCCGTAGCCAGGCACCACATAACGCGCCCCTTTGGCGTCATAGGTGACAAGGTGGCCGTCGCCCAGATCAACCGTTGTCTCATCGCCGGTCTGCGTCACCCAAGCGGGTAACTGACCTGCGGGGTAGGTGCCTTTATTTTCGCCCTCGATCGCCACGCTGACCGCGCTTGATCGGTTGTCGCGGGTGACGTGGGTCTTGTAGGACCAGAAATCCGACAACAGGATTGCGGCATTGTCGAGCCGGGCGCGGGCGGCAAGGCCCGCCACGTCGAAGGCAAAGAAGATGTAGGTGAAATACGCCAGGATCAGCGCGGGGGCGGCAAAGGCGGTCAGGCGCTTGACGCGAAAGCGCTGCACCATCTGCACCTGAAGGGTGGCGTCGGTCATGCTAGGGGCCCTTTATCAGACGGTTGCGGAAATGGCTGGAAAGCTGGTCGAAGGCCACGATGGCAAGAAACAGCAACAGAAAGATCGCCACCACCTGATCGTATTTGCCGCCGCCCCATTGCATCGCCAGCTTCAGGTCGTAACCGATGCCACCCGAACCGACGAAGCCCAGAATGGCGCTGGCGCGGATGTTGATCTCGAACCGCATCAGCGCATAGCTGAGCCAGTTGGGTGCCACCTGCGGCAGCACGCCCAGCCACATGCGCTGGCCCCAGGAGGCCCCCACCGAGGTCAGCCCCTCGACCGGTTTCAGATCGGCGTTTTCGGCGACTTCCGAGAACAGTTTGCCCAAGGCCCCGCTGGTGTGAAAGGCAATCGCCAGAACCGCCGGAATCGGCCCACCGCCGAGAATGAAAATCAGCACCAGCGCGGTCACGATCTCGGGGATGGCGCGCATCGCGTCCATGCTGCGGCGAAATAGCGGGATCAGGCGGGGCCAGCGGGCCAGGCCGTGGGTGGACAGCAGCGCAAACACCGCGCCAATCAACGCGCCCAGCAGGGTGGAAACGGCCGCGATGTTGATGGTCTCCAGGAGCGACGGCAGATAGCGCAGAAACAATCCCGGCAGGTTGGCGCGGTTGGCCCAGGCCTCGGAAATGACCTCGGCGGGAAAATCACCCAACTGGTGCAAGCCGGACAGAAAGTCGCCTGCGTTGCGATCCTCGGCGGTGCGGAAACCGGCGGCCATGATCGCCAAGAACAGCACCAGCAGAATGCCACCATACATCCGCTTGCGGCGGGTCTGGTGCAGGTAGGCGTCGTGGTTGTTGCGCGGATCGGGGCGTTTGCCCGGTTCCGGCCCGAATGCGATATCGACCATCGGTCCCCCAGGATAGCAAAAAGCCGGGCCCCCGAAGGCGCCCGGCGCTGCGTGCTGAAATTACTTGCCCGAAAGCTTGCGGGCTTCGATGATCCCGAGGTAAAGTTCGTGGGTCGCCGGGACGAAGTCTTTCACTTCGCCGGCGGCCAGAGCGTAGCCACATTCCTTGTCGGTTTCCCACATGTCGGCGACGATCGTGGTGACCTTGTCCTTGACGTTCTGCGGCAGCGCCTTGCGGACCACAAACGGGCCGTTCGGGATCAGTTTCGACTGCCAGATCTGCACGAGGTCGTTCATGTCGACGAGGCCCGCGTCGGCGGACCTGCGGAACGCGCCCGAAGCATAGCCGTCTTCCCAGTTGCCCAGGCCGTCAGCCCACGACACACCGGCCGCAAAGTCGCCGTTGCTTACGCCGACGATGGTCTGCTCGTGACCGCCCGAGAACACCACTTCACCGAAGTACTGTTCCAGCGGCATGCCGAGTTCTGCCAGCAGTTGCGCGGCGGGGACCAGATAGCCCGAGGTCGAGTTCGGCTCGCCGAAGGTGAATTTCTTGCCCTTGGCGTCGGCGATCGAGGTGATGCCGCTGTCCTTGCGGGCGAAGCCGAACGAGTAGTAGCCGGTCGAGCCGTCGATGTTCTGGGTTGTCAGAACCACGTCCACGGCTTCCGGGTTGGTCAGGTAGGTCTTGGCATAGCCCGAGGCACCGAGACCAGCGAAGTCGATGGTGCCGCCCAGCAGGCCCTGGATCACGCCGTCATAGTCGGCCGGGGTGAACAGCTTCACCGGAACGCCGAGGGCTTCTTCAACCTTGGCGCGGAAACATTCGTTCGAGTTCAGCCGGTCTTGGGCATTTTCGCCGCCAAGGATGCCGATGTTGAATTCCTTGATCTCCTGCGCCTGAACGGCACCGGCAAGGGTCGAGGTGGCCGCCAGAGCGGCAATCAGTTTTTTCATGGTCGTCTCCGGTTGGAAGGCCCCGGTCGGGGCCGGGGTGAAAAGGGCTCAGGCGAGCATCTGTTCGGCGTAGGCGTAGGCGTCGTCGCCCGCCCGACCCAATGCCTCGATCGAGGTCGAAGTTGCCGTTTCGGAAAACGAGGCGTCAGCGCCGTAGATGTCGCGCGCAACGCCGGTGGTCAGTTGGTCGGGGGTGCCGTCGAATACGATGCGCCCGTCGCGCATGCCGATCACCCGGTCACAGTAGCGCCGCGCGGTATCAAGAGTGTGCAGGTTGACCACCACCATGCGGCCGTCTTCGTCGTGGATGCGGCGCAGGGTATCCATCACGATCTGGGCGTTCATCGGGTCAAGACTGGCGATCGGCTCATCGGCCAGGATCACCTTGGGGTCCTGCATCAGCGCGCGGGCAATCGCCACCCGCTGTTGCTGGCCGCCCGACAAGGCCTCGGCCCGTTTTGGCGCCTGCTCGGCAATGCCAAGACGTTCCAGGATTTCCAGCGCCCGGGTGATGTCGGCATCGGACCACAGGTTGAACATGGTGGCCAGCGTCGAGCGCCGGTTCAGGAGGCCGTGCATCACGTTCGCGGCCACATCCAGCCGCGGCACCAGATTGAACTGCTGAAAGATCATCGCGCATTGCCCTTGCCAGGCCCGCTTGTCGGCCCCCTGAAGCGATGCGATGTTGCGGCCTTCAAAGATGATCGCACCGGACGAGATATGGGTCAGCCGGTTCATCATCCGCAGCAGGGTCGATTTCCCGGCTCCGGAACGCCCGATGATGCCGACAAAACCCGGGCGATCCACCTGAAAACTGGCATTGTCGACGGCAGCTTTCTGCCCGAACAGGCAGGTCACGTTGCGGATATGAAGCACGGTCGTTTCCCCAGTCTTGTTGCTGCGGCAATAGCGGGGATTCGTGACAGCGCAGTTGCGCAGGGGTGACGCTTTGGTGACAGTCCACCAAGGCGCTTGTCGTCGGGTCGGCCTGAAGGTGTCACGAATTTGCAACCCGACTGACACTTGACCGTCGCATCCGGCTCTTACGCAAACCGCATCAGATCGTTCGCGAAAGAGGAATATCCGATGTGAGGTGGTTCGGTTTGTTTGAACAGGTTCCGGGCATTTCGCAAGTGGATTCCCGCCTCGGTTATGCTGCTGCCGCATCCGGCACCAGCGGGTTGAAGTAGGCCTGATTGGGAGTCTTTCCGTCAAGCGATGAATGTGGGCGGCGGCTGTTGCAGAAGCCAAGATACCGGCCAATCGAGGCCCGGGCTTCCGAGACGCTGGCGTAGGCCCGCAGGTAGACCTCCTCGTATTTGATGGTCCGCCACAGGCGCTCGACGAAGACGTTGTCGCGCCAGGCCCCCTTGCCATCCATGCTGATCTTGATCTCGCGGGCCGCCAGCACCTTGATGAACTCGGTCGAGGTGAACTGGCTGCCCTGATCGGTGTTGAAGATCTCGGGCTGGCCGTGGCGCGCCAGGGCCTCCTCCAAGGCTTCGATGCAGAAGTCGGCTTCCAGCGTGATCGACACCCGCCATGCCAGAACCCGGCGGGTGAACCAGTCCACCACCGCAGCCAGATAGATGAACCCGCGCGCCATCGGGATGCAGGTGATGTCCATCGCCCAGACCTGGTTGGGTCGGGTGATCGGCAATTTCCGCAGCAGATAGGGGTATATCTTGTGCCCCGGCACCGGTTTCGAGGTGTTGGGTTTGCGGTAAAGCGCCTCGATCCCCATGCGCTTCATCAGCGTGGCAACGTGCAGCCGCCCGACCTTGAACCTTTCCTCACACCAGCAAGCCCTGCACCATTCGGCTGCCCGCGAACGGGAATTCCATGTGCAGGTTGTCGATCCGGTGCATCAGCTTCAGATCAGCATCTGACACCGGGCGCGGCGTGTAACAGACGGCTCCCCGGCTGATCCTCAGCACGATGGCCTGGCGGCTGACGCTGAGCTTCGCTGCGGGATGAAACACCTAATGGCGCGGGACTTCGATCGTCAGGTCGCCGAGTTCCAGGTCCGCGTGGCCGTCCTCACCGGCTTCACCGCGCTCGGCATTCCCGTCACTGAAGCCATGGGATAAGTCTGTCCGGGGAAAGGGGAGGTCCGCCTGTCACCCGATTTGTGCAACAGAGCCGACGCGCGCAACCAATTCTGGCGATTTCCGTGAATAAGCCGGGGTAAGACAAGGCAGGCCAATCGGCGGCTGGAAGACATCTTGCGCCCCTCACAGCGCGAAAAGTTCGGCAAGCGCTCCGAAAAGCTGGCGCCGGACCAGTTCAACCTAGCCCTGGAAGATGCCGAACTGGCCCAGGGTGTGCTCGAGGCGGCGCAGGAAAGGGCCGAGGCAGCGCTGCGGGGCAAGGGCGTGGAACCGCCCCGCATCGAGCGCGTGATCGAGCCCGCCAGAACGCAATTCCCCTGCGGCTGTGGCGAGATGGCGAAGATCGGCGAAGACGTCTCTGAGCGGCTGGACGTGATCCCGGCCCAGTTCCGGGTGCTGGTGACGCGGTGCCTGAATGGCGGGCATGACCGGGACATTCCCGCCGCCACCTCCGGGACAGATCGGCTGCCAATGCACCCTGGCGGGCGCAATGGTGATGGCGTTATGGGGGACGAGTTCCGGGTTGGGTCGGGAACCCTATGTGGTTGAAAAAATTGTCAATTGCGCCGATCACGATGCAAGTCACCACCGGCATGGCCCCGACGGCAGCATTGGCGGTGCCAACGGACAAAACGCTTGCGAAGCCGGACTTTCGGTGACTATCTTGGCTGCGTCGCCACAAAACTGGAGTAGTATCGGTCGCAACGAGACATGTTTCCAAAAGCCGGGAAAGCAGGAAAAACCGCTTCGGAAAAGGGCTTTCCCAAACTGCGGGACCACTTGACCGGATCGACTGTCAGGGCGAAAGCTAGTGCCATCAAAAGGCAAATCTGGCGCAAGCATGCGACAGAACACAAAACCAACAAAATGGAGGATTTCAGGAATGTCAGTAAAACGCACCCTCGCGGCAAGCGTGATGATGGCGGCACTTTGCGCCACCGGCGCCGCTGCGAGCACGCTGGTCTATTGCTCGGAAGGCTCGCCCGAGGGCTTTGACCCGGCGCTCTACACCGCCGGCACCACCTTTGATGCCTCGTCGCATCCGGTCTACAACCGCCTGGTCGAATTCCAGAACGGCACCACGAACGTGGTGCCCGGTCTGGCGGAAACATGGGATGTTTCGGACGACGGGCTGGAATTCACCTTTCATCTGCGCCAGGGCGTAAAGTTCCACGCCGTTGCCGGCTTTACCCCCAGCCGCGATTTCAACGCCGATGACGTGATTTTCAGCTTTGATCGCCAGCGTCTGGCCGACAACCCGTTTTTCACGGCGTCCGGCGGCAGTTGGGAATATTTCAACGCGATGTCGATGCCCGACCTGATCAAGGAAATCGTCAAGGTTGACGATTACACCGTCAAATTCGTGCTGACCCGCCCCGAGGCGCCGATGATGGCCAACCTCGCGATGGATTTCGCCTCGATCCTCAGCAAGGAATATGCCGACGCTCTGCTGGCTGCCGGCACGCCCGAGATGCTTAATCAGGTGCCGGTCGGCACCGGCCCGTTTGCCTTTATCGATTATCAGAAGGACGCGGTGATCCGCTATGCCACCAACCCCGACTATTGGGGCGGGGCGTCGCCGCTTGACGGTCTGATCTTTGCCATCACCCCGGATGCTTCGGTGCGCTATCAAAAGCTGAAGGCCGGCGAATGCCAGATCATGACCTATCCGAACCCGGCCGATGTCGCCGCGATGCAGGCCGACAAGGATCTGGTGGTGCTGGAGCAAGAGGGCCTGAATGTCGGCTATCTGGCCTACAACACCACCGTCGCGCCCTATGACAATGCCAATGTGCGCAGGGCGCTGAACATGGCGATCGACAAGAAGGCCATCATCGACGTGGTGTTCCAGGGCTCGGGCCAGATTGCCAAGAACCCGATTCCACCGACCATGTGGTCTTATAACGACGCCATCGCCGATGATGCCTTCGATCCCGCCGCGGCCAAGGCGATGCTGGCGGCCGAAGGCGTGACCGATCTGGCGATGAAGATCTGGGCGATGCCGGTGCAGCGGCCCTACAACCCCAACGCGCGGCGCATGGCAGAGCTGATGCAGGCAGATTTTGCCAAGATCGGAGTCACGGTGGAAATCGTGTCCTATGAATGGGGCGAATATCTGGAACGCTCGAAGGCGATGGACCGCGACGGGGCGGTTTTGCTGGGCTGGACCGGCGACAACGGCGACCCCGACAACTTCCTCGCGGTGCTGCTGGGGTGCGATGCGGTAGAGGGCTCTAACCGGGCGCATTGGTGCAATGCCGATTTCGACGCGCTGATCCAGAAGGCCAAGGTCACGACCGATGTGGCCGAACGGACCCGGCTTTATGAAGAAGCGCAGGCGGTGTTCAAGGATCAGGCTCCCTGGGCCACCATTGCTCATTCGGTGGTCTTCATGCCGATGCTGCCCTCGGTGACCGGCTACAAGATGAGCCCGCTTGGCGGCCATGACTTCTATGGCGTCGATCTGGCCAACTGAGCCACGCGGCGGGGGCGGGCCATCCGGCCTTGCCCCCGCTGGTTTTACATTCCGACCCAGCACCGGTGGCCGCTTGATGACTGACCTCTACCCTGAAGACGGCGCGCTTGCCGATCCGGTCGTGGCTGGCTGATG
>Ga0210022_1001334_pt1 | contig 16553 bp, 16 predicted proteins | sample CryGeymeta201520_FD_183984 | JGI IMG/M metagenome (GOLD analysis project Ga0210022, IMG submission 183984) | Groundwater microbial communities from Crystal Geyser aquifers in Utah, USA - Crystal Geyser metaG 2015-20 (SPAdes) (version 2) | ecosystem: Environmental > Aquatic > Deep subsurface >... | reverse complement strand
GGAACTTGGATATCCCTGCCTTTCCCCGAAATTCCGCTCGGGGGCAACGTGCTTCCCCCCGGACCCAATGTCCCCGGCCCTTTTGACGGCGTTGTGTCGCAGGTGAAATTATACCAGCTTCCGGCGTTTTTGTATCCCAGGGCATTGAGAACGGCATTTACGAGAAGCCAGGAAGTAAGCGCGATTACCGCGCCCATCAAGGAATAGGTAAGAGCGGTTTTTGCTTTTTCAATGAGACTCTTGTTCCCGCTTGAGACCATATAGAACATTCCCGCTATTACTACTCCCAGCGTAAAAACAACAAAGAGCGAACTGATGAGATAATCGAAAATATTTTTGAATCCGATGACGAGATGGCAGAGCGTGCAGGCTTGCAGATTTTCGGATGTGTCGCAAGGGACAAGACTTGCCGCTTCAACTGCATGAAATGAAAAAAATAAAATCCCGAAAAGAATAAAACTTGATACAAAAATTTTTAGCAATATTCTTCTTTCTCTTATTTTTTTCATATCTCTCAAATTCGTATAATTCGCAAGCCTATTTCCTCATCAGCAGATTCACCGCGTTCTGCCCCTGCCGCAAAACTTCTCGCGGGCTTTCGTTTCGCAAGATCACATCGTCGATCATTTCGTCGAAAATTTTCTCCACCGCCAAATTATCCGGTTGAGCCCAGCTTCTGGCGATGAGATTTCCCTCAACGAAAGGACCGAGCAAGGGATCGCTTTTTTGCGCTTCGATGAGATCGCGGCGAGCCGCCGGCTTCTTTTGATTTTCAACGTATCCCTTGGCCGGGTCGAAATTGACCGCGTCTTCCGTCGCGCCGACCGGCAAATCCTGGCTGAAAGATGGGGGAAGCGTCAAATATCTCAAGAATTTCCAGGATTCGGCCACCCGCTGATCGTTTGTCGCGTAAGAGACCTTGTTATCCTTGGCTCTTTGCAAATCCTCTTGGACAGCGACTTTGTTTTTGGAGACTGCCAGCCCCCAATAATTGGCGAAATCGACGCTGATTCCGGGTTTGTCTTTCAGTTTGTTCTGCGGAATTTTGGCGATTCCCAAATTCAATTTTGGAGAGCGTGACTGGATTCTTGGAATAAGCCACGAGTAATTGAGCATCATAACCGTTTTTCCCTCGGTGAAGCTGTCAATGGCATTGTGCTGGAGAGAATTCCATGAATACTCTTTTTTATACGGACTGGAAAATTTCGTGTAATAAGAAAGGGCCGATTCCCCCGGCGACATTTCGTTTCCAGTTGCAGCCCCCGAAAATTCGGCAAAAGCCGCCGATCCCATCTTGCTGTCAGTCATTTCAGTCCCGGCTTGCATCATAAGAAGCGTTAGGATATCCGTTGCCCGGTTGATTTTTCCCTCGCCGGGACCGACGTCGCTCGACGTTCCCATCGCCGCGCCGGAGAGGATGATGTTGCCGAAAGAATCGATTTTCGTGATTTTTTTCACTGCTTCATCAAATTCAATCCATGTTTCCGGCGGTCTGGTCACACCGGCCTGGTTGAGAAGATCACGGTTGTAAAAAAGAGCGAGCGAATCAACGGAAAGAGGCAAAGCATAAATTTGATTTTCTGAAACAAAATCAGCTGAAACTACGTCAACAAACTGGTCCCTGATTTGCCTTGCGTTCAAAATTTCAACGGGATTGCCGCTCGAGTTATCCGTGGGAACCGGGACCAGCTTGTCTTTGTGCTTCGCAAGCCAGGTGTTGTGAATAAGAAATATGTCCGGACCGTTTCCGGTCGCCAGCGCCTCCAAAATATCCGTTTCGTACGAATCAACGGTGAGTTTTTTGTAATTTATTTCTCTCACTCGCGGATTCCTTTTCTGATATTCACCGATGGCCTTGGAAAATACGTCGGAATCGTCAAAAAGTCCCCAGATTTCAAGGTCAACCCTATAATTGGGCGTCGTAGTGCCGCAGCCGGAAAGAAACAGGGAAAAAATAACGGCAAAGGCGAGGAAAATAGAAAGGTGTTTTTTCATTTTGTTTTTTTGTTATCTAGTATTCTAATACTACAACATTTATAAAAAATCAACAAACAAAAAACCCGCCCCGACATCACGTCGGAGCGGGGCACTTTATTCAAAAAAATTACAAAACCGCCGTCGCCGCGATTTTGTCGTCGGCGTTCAATCGCATCACCCGCACTCCCTGGGTTGCGCGGCCAAGAACGGAAATACTTTTGAGGGGCACGCGGATGATTTGGCCTTTGGCGGAGCTCGCGATAAAATCCGTTTCAAGATTGTCGGTATTTATAACATGGGCTGAAATGAGCTTTCCCGTTTTCGGAGTGATTTTTGCGGTTTTGATTCCGGATCCGCCCCGCCGCTGAATTTTATAACTCTTAAGATCCGTCCGTTTCCCAAAGCCGTTTTCGGTGAGAATGAGAAGCTGATTTCCTTTTTGGTTTTTTAGCACCACGTTCATTCCAACCGCCTCGTCGTCACGGCGGAGTTTTATTCCCCGCACTCCGGCCGCACCGCGCCCCATCGGACGGACATCCGTTTCCTTGAAATGAATAGCTTGCCCGCCGGAAGTCGTCACAATCACTTCGTCTTTTCCGGTCGTGGGTGAAATCCAGCGCAATTCGTCATCCTTGGGAAGGTTTATCGCGATTAGGCCGCTCCGACGAACTTTTTCAAAATCGGAAATGGCCGACTTTTTGACGGTTCCGGATTTTGTGGCCATAAAAAGATATTTAATCTCGCTGCCCCGGCCTGTTGAAATAATCGCCGTAATTTTTTCGCCCGGCGCGACCTGCAAAAAATTCACGATAGCCTGTCCCTTGGCCGTCCTTGAGGAAACCGGAATTTCATAGGCCTTTGACTGAAAGACTTTTCCGCTATTGGTGAAGAAAAAGAGGTCGTCATGAGTCATTGCCGAAACCACGCGGTCAATTGTGTCTCCTTCTTTGGTCGTCGCCCCGATCACGCCCTTTCCGCCTCTTTTTTGAACGCGGTAAAAGGAAGGCGGCATGCGCTTGATATAGTCGTCTTCAGTGAGTACAATAATCGTTTCTTCGTTGGGAATGAGATCTTCCTGTTTAAACTCGCCAATGGCCGATTTCACGACGCGGGTTCTCCTCTCGTCGGAATATTTTCGCTTCAGCTCAACCAGTTCTTTTTTGATCACCCCCAAAATCTTCCTCGGACTCTTGAAAAGCTCTTCGAGCTCGGCAATCAATCTCTTTTTTTCCTTGAGCTCGTCTTCGATTTTCTTTCTCTCCAGTCCGGCCAGAGCCTGGAGCTTCATTTCAAGGATCGCCGTTGCCTGTTTTTCGGACAACTTGAAGCGCTTCATCAAATTCTGGTGCGCGATTTCCTTAGTGGCCGATTTTTTGATGGTGCTGATAATCGGGTCAATGCGATCAAGCGCTTTTTTCAGGCCCTCGAGAATATGGGCCCGCTCTTTAGCCCGCTCCATATCAAATTTCGTCCGGCGGATGACAACAATTTTTCTGTGTTCCACAAAGTTATCGAGAATCGCCTTGAGATTGAGAATTTTCGGCTCAATTCCGTCAACCAGCGCCAGCATATTCACGTGAAACGATTTTTGAAGATCAGTGAGGCTGTATAATTTGTTGAGAACTTTTTTCGGGAAGGCCTCTTTTTTGAGATCAATCACAATCCGCACGCCATCTTTATCGGATTCATCGCGAATATCCCGGATTCCCTCCAGCTTTCCGGCCTTCACGAGTTCGGCAATTTTGGCAATGATGGCCGCTTTGTTGGAAGCGTAAGTCATTTCGCTCACTATGATTTGGAATTGTCCGTTTTTCGTTTCCACGACCTCCGCTTCCGCCCGCGTGGCAATGCTTCCCCGACCGGTAAGATAAGCTTGGGTGATATCGGATTGATTGTAGATTGTTCCGCCAGTCGGAAAATCAGGGCCTTTCACGATTTTGGTGAGATCCCGCACTTCGCAGTCGGGGTTATCAATAACGTACGTTATTCCGTCAACCAACTCGCCCAAATTGTGCGGGGGAATGTTGGTTGCCATTCCCACTGCGATGCCCATCGTGCCGTTGAGGAGCAACTGGGGAACTTTAGCGGGAAGGACGGCCGGTTCTCTTCGCGACCCGTCGTAGTTGGGAATGAAATCAACCGTGTCTTTCTCAATATCAACCATCATTTCTTCGGCAAGGCTGGTGAGTCGCGCTTCGGTATAACGCATCGCCGCGGCGGAGTCTCCGTCCATTGAGCCGAAGTTTCCCTGCCCGTCCACCAGCGGATAGCGCATCGAAAAATCCTGGGCCAAGCGCACCATTGAATCATAGACGGCCGTGTCTCCGTGCGGATGATATTTTCCCAGCACTTCTCCGACAACGGTCGCTGACTTTCTGAATTTGGTCGCGTGAGTGAGTCCGAGTTCGCGCATGGCAAAGAGAATCCGGCGGTGAACCGGCTTCATTCCGTCCCGAACGTCGGGAAGCGCACGCGCCACAATCACGCTCATCGCGTAGGCGAGATATGACTCCTTCATTTCAGAAGTGATCTCGCGAGATTTTATGTATCCAATCTCCATAAGGTGTGATGCTAATCTACTAATTAATACTAATCAACAAATCACGAATATCTATTTGTAGATTGGTGATTCGTAGATTAGAATTTATTCGTTGATTCGCATCACAGCTATGGCAGTCGCGGTATCCCTCCGTCGCTTTCACTACTACGATCATTCAAATTATTCACATCATTTTTAGTATTATCACTCCCGCTTGGCGTTTCTTGAACATTGCTTCCCGTATCGCTGTTATCCTGCCCCAAACTTCCCTTCTGCGGCAGCTCCCGAAACATTTCTTCAATAGAAGCCTTGTCGCTCGAAAAGTCGCTTTTCAAATCTTCCAGTTGGCCGGGCTGGTTTTCTGCTTCGGACTGCACCGGCTTATTCATTTCGTTGAAGGAAACAAGCCAGATGAGAAAAATTATCGCAAAAGAAACCGCTGTCGCAATCACTGCGATCTTTTCCCGCTCTCTTTGAGGTTTGATGCGCAATTTTTCTATATAATTATTGAGGTTCATATGCGCTGGAGCCGCTGAAGAATTCAAGGTTTTTTTCTTTCACCTCACGCGTTCACCACTTCCATCAAAACCACTTGCATTTTCTCTTCTTCCAGATCTTTTTTCTTGACAATTAGTTTTGGAAATTTTTCCCGCGGGCAAAGTCCGATTTCCTTGCAGAATTTTTTCTCGTCCCCGATCTTGAGTTTCAGCCCCGGAATCTTGTAATGCATCGGAAGAACAATTTTGGGTTCAATTTGATCCACCAGGGCTTTAGCGTCCTTGGCGGTGAGCCATTCGGCTTCTCCCGCCGAAACAGCCAGAATATCAACTCCGTTCACTTCCCCAAGCTGTTTTTTGTCAAGAGATGTTCCCAAATTGCCCAAATGACAAAAGCGGATTCCTTCGCTTTCAATCACAAAAATGGTGTTGAGGCCGAATTTTTCTCCCTGAACTTTGTCATGAAAAGATTCAATGCCGGTGATTGACACCCCTTTTATCGAATATTCTCCCGGCAGATCCAAAACGACCGGCTCGCCTTTGAGCGTACTCGGATTGTTGTGATCGGGATGATTATGACTTATCATCACGACGTCGGCCCGCCCCTGCGGCGGCCGCAGGCCGATCGAGCGGTCGAAAGGATCGGTGAAAATCACCACGTCTTCTCCCGACCCGCGCCCTTCGGGCTTGGTCGAAATCTTAAAACACGAATGTCCGTACCATTGAATGGTCATACCCGGTAGTAGAAATTAACGATAGTTTAACAATAGAATAATAGCACAGAAAAGATAAAAATTCAATATCATCATCATTAAAAAATGCCTGGTAGAAAGCGGGGACAGGGCCCGCACCTGTCCAAAAAAGGACGGAAACAGGCTCTGTCCCTGCGAAGATTTTTAAAGCTTATACAAAGCAAAATATCCCCAATGTTTCACGAAAACATTCGGAACGGGCCTCTTTTTTGCAAAAATAAAAAATCCCAAAAGTGGGACCTGTAATAAAATATAGGTCATGTCTAGGATTTTTCGATCAAACTCAAAACACGCTGGGTGATTTTTGAAGCACTGGCATAAATTTCTTTGCATTCCGAAAGAGTATAAACGGTTGTCTCCGGCGGGTAGCGCGATTCAATATAATAAGCGTTCAAACTCTTCAGTTCTTTTTCAAAATTTTTCAAATCTTTTTTTCCGGTAAGCTTGGCAAGCTTCCAAAGATCATGAATCTTTTCAAAACGAACACGTTTGTGGACAAGATAAGCCTTGAGAAATTTTTCCGCCGCTTGATGACAATGAAAACACAGGGTGTCCGTCGGGCCTTTTTCTTTGAGAAGAATTTCCGCCGTTCGAAGATCATTTTGTCCTTTGATAATCCACTCGGCTGTCAATTTTCCGATTCTAGCCTTTTTCATACAAAATTTTTCCCTGACTAATTATTTTTTCAATGAAAAAATCTCCCAAAGACAATCTTTGATTTATTTCTTTGGGCGTATAAACCAGCGGTTCAAACGGCAAATCGCTGTCAACTAAAAATAAAATGTCTTTTATCCTGTCAATTTTTCTTTTTTTTGTGTTTTTGACTATTAACATATCGATGTCGCTTGAGGCTTTCGGCTTTCCATAGGCAAAACTGCCAAAAAGTATTATTTTTTCCGGTTTGTATTCTTTTACAACGGTTTTAGTTATTTGCCTTATCTCTTTTTGGGCTTCCTTTGTCATTCGCTAAGATATATTTTTAACCCTTTCTGTGAATCAAACTAGCACAATTATTTGATTAACACAACGGGCTTGCCAAAATTCTCTTTCTGTAATATACTCCTTTAGTATTAATCATTAACCTAACCATTAACCTAAATGCAAAACGACATTTACGACGCTCTGGCTCAAGAGGTCGACAAAATTTCCGAAGAAAAAAGTGAAGTAGCAATCGCAAAACAAGAAGAAATCTCCGCAAAAACTGAAGAAAAAGCTCCAGAACCAATCAGTCAAACTTCTGCAATGGCTGATTTTTTGAACCAGCAAAAAATAACTCTCCCTAAAGAAGGAGACGTAATTAAGGGAGAAGTAATCGCCATTGATTCAAGCGCTATTTATCTCGATCTCGGCAACTTTGGAACCGGAATCGTCATGGGCCGGGAAATCAAGGACGGCCTCGGAACAACCGATAAATTGAAAATAGGTGACAAGGTTTCAGCGACTGTCACTGACCTTGAAAACGAAGACGGCTACGTCGAGCTTTCTATCCGCGAAGCTTCCATCGAGCGGGCCTGGCAGGACATTGAAGAAAAGCAGGTTCGGCAGGAACCGCTCACCACAAAAATTCTTGACGCCAACAAAGGCGGGCTGATTGTGGAAATGAACGGCATCAGCGGATTTCTTCCCGTCTCTCAGCTCACCAATGAGCACTATCCCCGCGTCGAAGAAGGAGAGAAAAGTAAAATCCTGGAAAAACTTCGCGCTTTCATCGGAACGGAAATGAAAGTCTGCGTGATTGACACCGATCGCGAAGGCCAAAAATTGATTGTCAGCGAGAAAGCAGCTTATTCCAAAGAGGAAAAGAAAGCTATCTCGGAACTCAAGATTGAAGATGTGATTGAAGGAGAAGTAAGCGGCGTGGTTGATTTCGGCGCCTTCGTGAAATTTTTGCCGCCAAGCAAAAAGAATTCCCAAAATGAAGAAGATAAGCTTGAGGGACTGGTCCATATTTCGGAATTGGCTTGGCAGCTAATCGGCAATCCGCGCGAAGTGGTGAAAACGGAAGATCGGGTAAAGTGCCAAATCATCGGCATTGATGACACCCGAGTTTCACTTTCCATAAAAGCTCTCCAGAAAGATCCCTGGTCCGCTGTGGAGAAAAAATACAAAGCCGGGGAAATATACGATGGGCAAGTAAGGAAAATAAACCACTTCGGGGCTTTTGTCTATCTTGACGATGACATCCATGGCCTCGCCCATGTCTCGGAGCTGCTTGAGCAAAATCCCGGAAAGAACATTGAGGATATTCTCGAGGTCGGAAAATCATATAAGTGGAAAATACTTTCCATCGAGCCCAAAGAGCACCGGATGGGACTGGGACTAGTGAAACAGGCTTAAAACTAAAAGCGCAAAACGAAAAACTACAGCTAAAAGCTAAAAACTTTTTTAGGTATGATTATCTCTTTTAATGGTGATGAGGGTTCGGGGAAAAGCACTATCGCCGAAAAAGTCGCCGAGGAACTTGGATATCCCAGATATTATATGGGACAGATTTTTCGCGATATGGCGAAAAAAAGAGGAATGACGCTTGTAGAATATCTTAAACTCGGAGAAACTGATCCGAATGTCGATAAGGAGGTAGATGATCATCTTCTTCAGCTGGCAAAGGAAAGTAATGACTTTATCATCGAAAGCCGGACTGCTTGGCATCTCATTCCGCAATCTTTAAAAATATATCTGAAAGTTGATGAGAAAGAAGGCGCAAATAGGATATTCAAGCAACTGCAAAAAAATAATTCAAGAAATGAAGATAGAAAAACCGATTCCATTGAGAGTGTGCTCGCCAGTAATCGCAAAAGAAAAGAAACCGACGATTTACGGTATAAAAAATATTACGGAATAGATATTCGCAATCCGAAAAATTACGATTTTGTTCTGGACACAACTGGATTGACCCGTGAAGAAGTTTTCAAGCAAACAATTACTTTTATCGAAAAACATAAATCATAGAGATTTAGCCTCTATTTAATTATGAACCTCGTCAAAAAAATCCAGGAAAATATTTTTCGTCATCAATTATTTGGCCGCGGGGCGAAAGTTGTGGTTGGCGTCTCCGGCGGGCCGGATTCAGTGTGCCTTTTAGACGTTTTATACAAACTGAAAAATAAATATGACCTCGAAATTATTGTTGCGCATGTGAATTACGGACTGCGCGGAAAAGATTCGGAAAAAGACGAGGCACTGGTGAAAAAGCTGGCTGAAAAATACTCTTTGCCAATCGAAATTATGGGAAGTGGAAAGTGGGAAGTGGGAAGTGGGAATTTGGAAGAAAAATTACGAAAAATCCGCTATGATTTTTTCGAACAAATAAGAAAAAAATATCAGGCGGATGCCATTGCCGTTGGACATAATCTGAATGACCAGGCCGAGACGGTTCTGATGAGAATTTTGCGCGGAACGGGACTGCGGGGACTCGGCGCGATTAAGTTTAAGAATGACAAAATTATCCGCCCGCTTCTCAATATTCCCCGAAAAGAGATTCTTTCTTATTTGCGTAAAAACAAAGTGCTGCATCGAATCGATAAAACCAATCTCGGCACCGATTTCACCCGAAACAAAATCCGAAACAAGCTTTTGCCGTATCTCGAAAAAAATTTCAATCCGAATATTCAGGAAATTCTATACAAACTTTCCCAATCCGTCGCGGACGACTACGATTTTATCAATCGCTTTTCTCGAGAATGGCTCGGAGCGAGTAAAAATTTACGCGTCTCCGGGCTGAACCGGCTCCATCCGGCTATCCAGCGAGAGGTTATCCGCCTGGCAATCAAGCGGCACGCTCCGAGCTTGCAGGAAATTGAATCAGCGCATATTGAGGAGATTTTGAAGATCGTGAAAAGCGGGAAAAGCAAGAGACAAAAACTGAAGTTGAAAGGGTTGAAGATTGAGAGGAAAGGTGATAGATTGGTAATATCACGAAACATATAACACGTAACTCGCAACACAAGCATTATGTTTTGTGTTACATGTTACAAGTTACATGAAATAAATGAGGAATTTCATCAAAAACCTAATCATAATACTGCTGGTATTCTTCGTCATCTCTGGAATCATAATGGTCTATAACGCTCCCGTTCAAAAGGTAAGCAATATCACTTTGAACGAATTGGCCAACCAGATAAATGATGGCCGGGTGAAAGAAATTCAGGTGGAAGGGGAAAAGCTCAACATCACCTTACAAGATGACACCAAAGAAAGTTCCAGAAAAGAAGCCGAGTCTTCGCTTTCCGAATCGCTCAAAAACTACGGCGTTGACCCGGAAAAACTCCGCTCCGTCAGCATCGAAATCAAAGACGCGACTACAGCCGCCTTTTGGGTGAATACCATTATTCCTTTTCTTCTTCCCTTCATAATTATCGGAGTTTTTTTGTGGTTTATGATGCGCTCGGCCCAGCGCGGAAACAATCAGGCTCTTTCTTTCGGAATGTCGCGGGCCCGCCTCATCCCGCCTCAAAAAAACAACAAGAAAAAAATCACTTTCGCGGATGTCGCCGGCTCCGAAGAAGCCAAAGAAGAACTCAAGGAAATTGTTGAATTTTTAAAACACCCTAAAAAATTTCTGGATCTTGGAGCAAGAATTCCCAAAGGCGTTTTGCTGCTTGGTTCTCCGGGAACCGGAAAGACTCTCATTGCCAAAGCTGTCGCGGGAGAAGCCAGCGTCCCTTTCTTCAGCATTTCCGGATCGGAATTCGTGGAAATGTTTGTCGGAGTGGGAGCCAGCCGCGTCAGGGATTTATTCAAACAGGCCAAGAAAAACGCTCCCGCAATTGTTTTCATTGATGAAATCGACGCTGTGGGACGGCACAGAGGAGCGGGACTCGGCGGCGGGCACGACGAGCGGGAGCAAACCTTGAATCAAATTTTGGTTGAGATGGACGGATTTGAAACGAATACAAATGTGATTGTGGTTGCCGCGACAAATCGCCCCGACGTTTTGGACCCGGCGCTTCTGCGGCCGGGAAGATTCGACCGGCGCGTTGTTTTAGACCTTCCCGACATAAAAGAACGTGAGGCCATTCTCAAAATTCACACTAAAAACAAGCCTCTCACCAAAGAAATTGACTTTAGAAAAATAGCGGCCCGCACTCCCGGCTTTTCCGGAGCGGATATTTCAAATCTCGTGAATGAAGCTGCAATTCTCGCCGCCCGGCGCGGAAAAAAGATGATCAGCGAGGAAGAAATGAGAGTGTCGATTGAAAAAGTTATTCTTGGTCCGGAACGAAAAAGTAAAGTCTTGAATGTCAAAGAAAAAGAAATTACGGCTTACCACGAAGCGGGACATGCTTTGGTCGCCTCAAGCCTTCCTAACGCCGATCCGGTCCAGAAAGTTTCCGTTATTTCCCGCGGGCAAGCGGCCGGATACACATTGAATGTCCCGCAGGAAGACAAAAGGCTTTATTCCCGCGCCTATTTTGTCGACGAGCTGGCGGTTCTTCTTGGGGGCTACGTGAGCGAAAAAAATATTTTCGGCGACGTCACCACCGGCGCCTCCAATGACCTTGAGAGAGCGACTGACATCGCCCGAAAACTTGTTACTCGTTTTGGAATGAGCGCCCTCGGTCCACGCACTTTTGGAAGAAAAGAAGAGCTCGTTTTTCTTGGAAAAGAAATCAGCGAAGAAAAAAATTACTCCGAATCAACCGCCACGAAAATAGACCAGGAAGTTTCAAAATTCATTCAGGATGCCTATAAAACAGCGGAAAAAATCATCACCGAGAAAAGAGAAACTCTTGAGCGAATTGCCAAAACCCTTCTTGAAAAAGAAACAATTGAGCAGGAAGAGTTTAATGAGCTAATTGGAAACACAAATAAAACGAATACTGACACGAATGTAATGAAACAAAAATGACTGAAATAAACAAACCTGCAAAAAAAGAAATTCCTTTCATCGAAATTCTGAAAGAGGCCGCTCGAATCGTCTGGCGGAACAAATTTCTTTTGTGGTTCGGCGTGCTGATGGCTCTTGGCTCGCCGGGAAGTTTTAATATTGGAAACAATGAGAATTGGGGTGAAAAAAGCGACGCGGCAAAAAATTTTTTGGAAACTCACTGGCAGATTGTTTTGGCTGTCGCTCTCGTCCTATTTGCCATTGGAATAATTTTATTTTTGATTTCTCTCGTCGGAAAAGCGGGGCTGGTAAGATCGGTCAATCTCATTGTCCAGAATAAAAAAACAACCTTTCGGGCAGGCTGGCGAGAAGGGAAAAAATATTTATGGAGATTATTCAGGCTTTTTCTTCTTTTCTTCTTCGCCACGATGATTATCATTCTCGTCCTCGCGCTTCCGGTCGTTTATCTTGCCGTCACCGGCTCGTGGGTTGGCGCCGTTCTGGTCGGGCTCTTGGCAATTGCCATTTTTATTCCCCTCATTTTCATTCTCGCTCTCACCAATATTTTCGCCGAGTTCTATATCATTCTATCCGACCTTAAAGTCTGGAGTGCCGTTGAGTCCGGATATAATTTGCTTCTCAAAAATATTCTCAATTCGATTGTTTTTGGATTGCTTTTAATGGTGATTAATTTAGCGGCGATGATGATTTTTTTCCCCGTAGCGGCGATAGCTCTCTTTATTCTCGTCCCCGCTGGAGTTCTCTTTTATTATCTCAACAAAATCGTCTTCGGGATTTTCCTAGCCATAGCTATTTTACTTTTCGTTCTGACAATTTTGCTTGTTTCTTCTATATTTCTTACTTATAAAACTACCGCCTGGACTTTATTCTTTCGTGAAATTGCAAAAGTAGAAAATGAAGAAGCAGAAAAGGTAGCCGAGAAAGAAACGGGAAAACAAATCGCCGCCACACCGGAGAAGGCATAGGAATTTATTGACTTTAATTTACTCATTTAATAGGATATACTTGCTGTAAAGAGGCAAGTTTTATTTTGGGACCATAGCTCAGCGGTAGAGCACCCGGCTCATAACCGGAGGGTCGTTGGTTCGATCCCAACTGGTCCCACCCGCCCATACGCGGGCAACGATAAGGGATAACGCCAATATACGCCAGCCCTCTTGAGCCACCGCTTCCTAATGCTAAACCTATTTTTGGCCGTTTTGACTCTGTCATAATTTTGACTTTATCCGATTATTCTTTTCTTAAAATCGCCGGCTAAATTAAAAGCTTTATTTTTCGCCATTGAGGCAAACCGACTTGCCATTTTGCCGATTTCGTCGTTGATATATTTCACATTCCCATATTGTGAAGGGTAGCCGACCAATTCCATAAAACCGACACCGGTTATTTTTTCCCCGTCAAAACTGCCTTCCACCCGAAGCGGTCCCTCCCAGTAATTGATCGAACCGAACAGCATTTCTTGATTTTCAATTTTTGCCATTAAATTTAAATCAATATTTTTTGCCGGTATTTTGATTTTCCACGACAATGGGTAGGTTGCCTTGCTTTTTGGACTTACCCATTGCTGATTGGAAGGAATTATTTCAATTTCTTTATAATGTTCCTGCCTGTTATCTGAATAAGATATATCAGCAAAATAAGTTTTAACTTTGCCGTCATCATATACACAACAAACCATTTCCGTGTCGTCATCCAATTGCACCGAAAACCAATCCCATCTATCTTTGCAATAGCTTGCGTCTGCCCATTGATGATCCATCCATGATTTTCCTGTAACATCTATCCATTTATTTTTAATTTTTATTCTGCCCTCTGTTTTTAGGTTGGTTAAGGAATAGTAATAAGTCATCTTGGAATGAATATCGAGATATCCTTTTCCGCCCTCCAGCAACGGCTTTTTAATTGAAGTTAATTTCAAATCAATATCTTCATTTTTTAAGTGATATGTTGATTCGCCCGTTTTTTCAATAACGCAATTAGTGTAACCGTTTTTGATTTCCGGATTGAGGTAATTTATATAAAGAAGAGACTTGGAAAAACTGTCATCCGAAATAACAGAAAACGGGGCTATCCTATGGTGAAAACTTTTATGCCTTAAATCCGAAACAAGGGAATGAGAAAAATAAGATGTTTTAAGCGGTATTTTGCTTAAAAAAGGTATTTTTACTTTTTTAACATCCACCCTGAACAAACAATCCATAAAAGAATATCCATTGCCAAGAGCGTCTTTTAAATGGCCATTAAAGTACCACCATTCAACTATGTAATCATGAGCCGATTCATCCTCGGGAAATTTTATTGGTTTATATTCTTTATTCATATCTCAATGCTTCTATTGGGCTTTTAAGCGATGCTTGGCGGGCTGGGTAGAGACCGAAAACAAGTCCCACAAGTCCGGCCACTCCAATCCCAAGAACTGCGGCAGATACGGGGAAAACGAAAGCCCATACGATGGATACGATACGAGAAAGTACAAGTGATGCCGCAAATGAAAAAAACGCGCCGAGAAGGACTCCAATAATACCGCCAATAGCGGTGAGAATAATTGCTTCAAAAAGAAACTGTCGCATGATATCGCTTTCCGTAGCGCCGATGGCTTTACGAAGACCGATTTCGCGCGTGCGTTCAGTTACCGAAACAAGCATAATATTCATAATTCCAATTCCGCCAACAAGAAGTGAAATTGCCGCCACTGATACTAAAAGAATGCTAAAGATATCTGTAATTGCGCTTACCCTATCAGCAATATCTGCTTGGGTGGTGACATGAAAATCGTCTTTTTCGGGGTCAGTAATATTGTGAAGTTCGCGCAAAGTTAATTCAATGTCGCGGACTGTCCGAGAAATGGCTTCTTCACTTTCAGCTTGAACAATAATCGCATTATAATAATTCGTTCCCAGGAGGTATTGTTGAGCAGTGGTATAGGGCACGATCACCAATTCATCAGCATTAAACATTGAAACCTGTCCTTTGACTGGCAGAACTCCGACAATCCGAAAATTCATATTTTTGATTTTAATTTTTTGGCCAAGAGCGTCTGAAGGACCAAAAAGTTTCTTTTTAACTTCGGAACCAATAACAACGACACTGGCTCGCTGTTTTATATCTTCATCGCTGAAAAATACCCCTTCTTTAGGATATATTTCTAAAATTTTTGGAACGAGATCTGAAGCGCCGATTATCATTGCTTGATATGTTTCTCCTTGATAAACTACGCCGCTCGCGCCTCGAACTATTACTATTGGCGCGACATCAGCCAACCCCGCCACATTGGATTTTTTCTTTATTGCTTCCAGTTCGCGATCTTTTAACGAATCGCCTAAAATTGACGCAAAACCAGAAGGGCCTTTTGGTTCTCTTCCGGGTTCGATAATAATGGTTCGAGAACCCAAGCCCCTAACCTGATTAAGAATAAGATCTTGGGCGCCCTGTCCGACTGACATTACCATAATAATTGCTGCGATGCCGATAACAATGCCGAGAATTGTCAGAGCGGAGCGTGCCTTGTGAGTTTTGAGGCCGGTAAGAGCAGTTTTGAAAGTGTGTTTAAGAGTCATAAACTTATTTTTCAAAATGATCGCGAGCGAAGTGACGATTGTTAATTTTGTGACTACTTTCTATTTTGCCATCGCGCATGGCGAAGATGTGCTCCGCGTGCTCAGCGGTATAAGTTTCGTGAGTGATAAGGATAACGGTTCGACCTTGTTCTTCCGAAAGCCGTTGGATAATATCCATAACAATCTGTCCCGATTTTGAATCAAGATTCCCAGTCGGCTCGTCAGCAAAAATTACTTGGGGATTATTGATGAGAGCCCGGGCAATAGCCACTCGCTGTTTTTCACCGCCAGAGAGCTGGGACGATTCATGATTTATACGATGCGAAAGACCTACTGCTTCAATGGCTTTTCGGCTAAGTTCGTTCCATTTTGATTCCGGCGTATCGGAATAGAGAAGAGGCAATTTTACATTTTCAAGCACAGTGGTTCTGGCAAGAAGATTGAAGGTTTGGAAGATAAACCCCATTTTTTTATTGCGGACTTTGGCGATTTCTTCTTTTGAATAATCGTTGATTGTTTTTCCGTCAAAACGATATTCTCCGCCAGTGGGCGTATCAAGAAATCCCAAAAGATGTAGAAGTGTTGATTTGCCCGAGCCCGAGGGTCCTATTATAGCTACAAAATCTCCTAATTCAATAGAAAAAGAAACCCCTCGGAGCGCCGGGGTTTCCACGCCGTCATTCACATAAGTTTTCTCAAGGTTTTTTACTTCAATAATTGCCATATCTATTCAAAATAAATAATGACTTTATCGCCTTCAGATACACCCTCAATGATTTCTATATTGCCATCGGAGCCACGGAGGCCGGTTTTTACTTTTACTTCTTTTAGTGTTTCGTCGTTAAAAACTCTCACAATTTTATCTCCATTTTTTGTTATTACTGCGCGCTGTGGAATGACGATAACATTCTCCCGTTTTTCGGTTGAAATATCTATATTGGCGGTCATGCCCGATTTGACTCGTTCGTCCTTATCAATGAATTGAAATGTAGTTTTATAGGTTGCCACGCCGTCAATTATGGTCTCAGCCGGGTCTATGGCAACGACTTTTACATCAAAACTAACATCGTTTCCATAAGCGTCAAGCGTTACCTTGGCGGCATTGCCGAGTTTCACTTTGGCGATATCCGCTTCTGGTATGTTAGCTTCTATTTCAAATTGAGAAGCAGAAATAAGAGAAACGAGCGGCGTATTTGCCGAAACAATTTCTCCAACTTTGGCGTCTTGTTTAGTGACTGTTCCCGAAATCGGAGCGCTGATAATGGTTTTTGCGATTTGCGCCTGATAATTTTCCACATTTGCCTCAGCTTGTTTAATTTGGGCTTGCTGCGAAACGATATTAGCCTCTGCTTGTGTTACCTGCGCTTCTTGCGCCGCAATCTG
>Ga0210022_1001328_pt1 | contig 16631 bp, 19 predicted proteins | sample CryGeymeta201520_FD_183984 | JGI IMG/M metagenome (GOLD analysis project Ga0210022, IMG submission 183984) | Groundwater microbial communities from Crystal Geyser aquifers in Utah, USA - Crystal Geyser metaG 2015-20 (SPAdes) (version 2) | ecosystem: Environmental > Aquatic > Deep subsurface >... | reverse complement strand
TCGAAGCGGGGCATGGCGGGTCTCCTCGAGCCTCGGAAACCTCAGCATACCTCACTGGCGCACAAGAACAAAGAGCGAACCAACACGCTTTGCTGACACCGCCGGTTGCCGCGTATCTCGAATGCTGCGACACTCGACGCGAAGCACTTCACTTGTCGACGGGGCAGATTTTGTTCGGATTTCTCAATAGACGGCGCGAGCAACAAAGAATCAGCAATGACCTTCAAGAGACCATGGTAATCGCCTACGACGCTCTACGAAGGGCAGTGGAAATTGAAGATCCGGTCCAGAAACACCACGAGATGCACATGAAGCTCACGCAGCTCAGTTTGGCGCTTCACGATGTTTACCCAACTTTCCCCCAAGAAAAAGAAAGTCTCGTTGTCGATTTCGTAGCAGCGAGCCTTGAGCGAAAACCGTACCGTGAAGCAATTCAGAACGTTATCGAAGAGCATATTCGGGCGTGCCCGGATATCCCCGCCGCAAAATTTGACTTTATGACGTTCTTGCTTGCGCCAAATTTCATAGCAGATTTCACGCGAAAACGCCGGGGAGGTTGAACGCCCCTTACTCCGATTGTTTTTTCACCCATTCTTCCGCTTCCGTACGCGTCGCAAACGAAAGATCGGCATTTCTATGCCGCTTCTCAGCACCATCAACCTCGAATAGCTCGTGAACCTCAAAGAACGCGGCTTCCTGACTGTCCGTAGCTTTGATATTCGCGACTCGCACCACTTCGAATCGATTCTTCCCGTCCGACATTGCCCAACCTCGTCAAACTGGCCTTATCTTAATCCATTATTTCAGAGTGCTTCCGAGTCCGCAATGCTGTCACGCTCCTTCAGGAGCCCGCCCGCGCCGGAGCAGAGGGAGAGGCCGAAGAGGCATGCGTCTCCGGCTCCGGAAGCGTCTCCGGAGGAAGGTAAAGCCAGGTCATGCATGTCACGCGGCGGTCTTGCGCTTTCGCGCGGGTTCTGGGGCGGCGTCCGGGTCCGGCGTATCGGCCCGGGCCTCGGCATCGTCGCCCAGCCGCTCGGTCCTCACCTGCGCGAAGGTCCGGCCGTCGCCGTCGAGGATCGCGTCGCGGCCGGTCTCGGCCTGCCAGCGTTCCACGGCGACATCGACGTAGGCCGGGCTGATCTCCATCGCGAAGACGCGACGGCCATTGGCCTCGCCCGCCATGATCTGCGAGCCGGAGCCTGAGAACGGCTCGTAGCAGAGGCCGCCCCGCGCCACATGCTGGCGCATCGGGATGCCGAAGGCGTCGAGCGGTTTCGGCGTCGGGTGGTCGGGCCGGTCGTCCTTGGCGAAACTCGGCAGCGCCCATGTCGACGGCAGAGTCTCCTCGGCCACCTTCGGCGGGCGGTTCGGACGGCGCCAGCCCATGAAGCAGGGTTCGTGCTTCCAGAGGTAGTGGGACCGGGTCAAAACACCGCGATCCTTCACCCAGATGATCTGCTGGTGGACGAAGGCGCCCGCCTTCTCCCAGCAAGCCTCCAGCATCGCCTGGCGGCGCGAGGCGTGCCAGCAGTACCAGGCCGCATCCTCGGCGATGGCTTCCGCCACGGCGGCGGCAATGAAGCCATCGTAAAGCTCGGCCCCTTGGCTGCTGTCGTCCCAGGTGACGCCATAGGACTGGCTCCAGTCCTTGTTCCGCGTCGGATGGTTCGATCCGTCATAGTCCACGAGGTATGGCGGGTCGGTCGCAAACAGCACCGCCCGCTCGCCGTTCATCAGGCGGCGCACGTCGTCGTGCGAGGTCGAGTCCCCGCAGAGCAGACGGTGGTCGCCGAGGATCCACAGGTCGCCCGTCCGCGAGGCCGGGTTACGCGGGGGTTCGGGGATGGTCACCGGCGGCACCGAGCCCCCGGCGCCACCTTCTTCACCGTCGTCTTCCGCGACGTAGGCCAGCAGCTGGTCCAGTTCGCCGTCGGAGAACCCGACGAGCGACAGGTCGAAGTCTTCAGCCAGCAGGTCGTTCAGTTCGGCCGACAGCAGCGCCTCGTCCCAACTGCCGAGTTCGGTCAGCTTGTTGTCCGCGATCCGGTAGGCCCGCCGCTGCGCCTCGGTCAGATGCCCGAGCACGATCACCGGCGCTTCGGTCAGCCCAAGTTGCGTGGCGGCCAGCACCCGCCCGTGGCCCGCGATCAACTCGCCGTCCTCGGCCACGAGGCAGGGCACTGTCCAGCCGAACTCGGCCATGCTGGCCGCGATCTTGGCGACCTGGTCCGCGCCGTGCGCCTTCGCGTTCCTCGCGTAGGGCTGGAGGCGCGACAGCGGCCACATCTCGATCGCGTCCGGGGCGAAGCTCAGCGTCATGGTGGGCAAAATTCCTCGGTCGGGTGGATGCCGGTGGCTTCCGGACTCCGGATGCCGGGCCGGACTCCAAGCGGGGTCCAGCGGCCACCAGCGGTGTCCGGTCGGAAGTTCAGCGTTCATTGGTGTTTGCGCGGGGCGTGAGTGGGTCCGGCTTCCGGGTGGCTTCCCAAAAATCCGGCCCTGTCGCTGGCGATGTCCCGCGCTTCGCCCGCCAGCATACGAATGTCGCCAGGAAGGAACCGGAAACTGCCGTGGGCTGGACCCCGGCCGGACCCTCGCTGGATACCGGGGTCCAGGTGGCCCCCATCAACGCAAAGGGGAGAGCGAGCTTTCCAGCGCACTCTCCCCATCTTGCCTTCGGAATAGCACGGATATGTTGCAGATGTCGAAGGAAAAAGTGTTGCAACACATTGGAGTCGCTCACGCATTCAGTCGCGCCGCGATCTTGGTCAGCGCCAGCTGCCAGCGACGCCACGCGGTGGTGCGGTCGCAACCGAGTTCCCCGCTGATCTGCTTCCACGGCACCCGGGCCGCGCGGGACCAGACCAGCTTGCGTTCCGCCTCCTCGATCCAGAGCACCCAGTCGAAGGTCTGCTCGAGCCGGGTGATCGCGGCGGCCGAGGGCCAGACCCGCATCGGCTGCGGCTCCATCGCCGCGATCTCGCGGCTGGTCCGCACGATGTCGGGCCAAGTGTTGAAGTAACCCTGCGCCTTCACCGGCGGCAGCTTGCGCAGGGTGCGGAACGCCTCCTCGAAATGATCGGCGACGCAGTCGGCGGTCCATTCGCGATCAGCCATGGCGCGCCTCCCTGTCGGAAGGGCGCGGGCCGTAGAGCTTTTCGCCCAGCTGGCGGACCAGTTCACGCTCGGGCCAGGTGAGGCGGTCGTCATCGGCGGAGACCGCGAGGACGCCCTGTTCCCGCCAGCCCTCGCGCTTGACCTGCTCGGGATCGCGGCGCCGACCGCCGTAGCCATGGGGGTGCCATCTCATGCGACACCTCCCTTCGTCTCGATCGCCCAGAGCAGGATGGCGATGGCGTCGGCCTCGTTGTCGTCGGCGGGGCTGAAGCCGCGGGCGCGGACCGCGGCGATCATCGCGGCCTTGTCGGCGTTGCCCTTGCCTGCGGCATGACGCTTGATCGTGCCGACCGGGACGCCCTCGTAGGGCACGCCGCGCAGTTCCGCCCATGCGGTCAGCGTGGCCATGAGCCCGCCGTAGATGTGGCTCGCGTCGGTGCCTGCGTGGCGGCGCACCTCCTCGAACCAGATGGCGGAGACAGGACCGGACAGCCGGTCGATCTCGGTCAGCCAGTTGGTGAAGCGCAGGTAACGCATGCCACCGCCGTCGAAGCGGCCGGGACGCAGCGAGACGGTGCCGCTGGTGATCAGGCCGTCATGGCCACGGATCGCCCAGCCGGTCGAGGTGCCGAGGTCGAGCGCGAGGATGCAGCGGTTGCGGGGTGTGTCGAGCGGCAGCGATTCAAACCTTGCGCCGTCGCAATTCGGGATCAGAGTCGGCTGAGCCATGATGGGTCTCCTTTGCCGGTGGCCTGTGGTGGTGGAAGACGACGGCGGTCTGGTGCTTGGCGGTACGGGGCCGCCGTCGTCGGATCGGGAAGCACAACAGACCGTCACGGCGGCGCGCGCGGCTGGCCCGGACGTATGGGAGGAGTGGCCAACCCTGCGGGGTGGCCCTCCCATACGTAGTATGGGGGTTTGACACCTAACTGTTCCAGGGAGGACAAGTAGCTGAAATCATTACGGAATAAGACTTCATGAAGTCTTCGGGCATGAGTTAGGGACCTAACTCTTATTTCCCCGTAACCCGTTGATTTAGTTGAGTGCACAGTTGGCGCTGTCATATGAGTCAGGCCTCACTCATATGAGTTAGGTCGTCCTCCAGCCCCTCCGGGTAGACCCAGACGGCGGGGTTTTCGACCTGCAGGCAGAGCCCGGATTGGGGGCATTTGAAGTGGCTGGGCAGGACCGGACGGGCCTGGGTGGTGACCTCGCCGGTGTCCGGATCGACCTCCTCGACGGGCGCGCCGAACTGCATGCCCTCGACGCAGAGATAGCCGAACCGCGACCGGGTGACGGGGAAGCCGAACCCCGAGGGATCCCGCAGGAACTTCACAAAGCCCTTGGTCGCCAGCACGCTGAGGCGCTCGCGGATCGTGTGCTTGCTGCCCAGACCGCCACGGTTCTCGAAGGTTTCGGCGAACTGCATGGCGGTGTAGAGGCGCTCGCTGGCCGCCTCATCCAGCAGCATGCCGAGGATGACGTCGTGCTTGCGCAGCCGTTCGGCATCGAGTTTGGCGCCGACCTCCTTGCGCACCAGGCGCTCGTTCATCGGGTTCAGCTCGACCCATTCGCCCTTCACCTTGTCGATGAGCTTGCCCGGCAGCGCGGGGCCGTTCCGCAGTTCGATTTCCAGCCTGCGGACGGTGCTGTCCTCGTCGGGGCGGTGCATGAGCAGCCCCGAGGTGTAGAAGCCGCGCAGCGCGCTGGCGCCGGAGAGCGCGAGGAAGGGATCGTCCTTGACCTGATGCTTGGTGGCCTTGCGGGTGTGGTGGGCGAGGATCACGCCCGCGTCCGGATTGACCGCTTCGCGCAGGAGCTCGACCCGGTCCTTCAGGAAGAACATCATGGCGGTGTTGTCGTTCTCGCCGCCCCCCTCGGGGCCACCGTCGAAGAGGTTGCGGATCGGGTCGATGACGATGATGTCGGGCGGCGCGTCGGGGAACGCCGCGCGGATCGCCTCGGCCACGCGCGTGACGCCTTCCGCGTCGAGCAGCAGCTTCAGCTTCGGGGTGGCGATGAAGGTGTCGCGCGCTGCGGCGATCACGGCGGCGGGCAGCGCGATCTGCTGCATGCGCTCGCGCAGGTAGTGATACTGGATCTCCGCCTGAAGGTAGAACACGCGGAGCGGCCGGGGCGGCGTGAAGCCGAGGAACGGCACGCCGGCGGCCATGTGCACGAGCCAGGAGATCAGGAAGTCGCTCTTGCCGACCTTGGGCGCGCCGCCCAGCACCAGGAGACCGCCCGGGGTCAGCACGCGCGGCCCGATGATGTCCTCGGGCATGGGGCTCGTGTCGTCGAGCAGTGCGCCGAGGCTGAAGGTCGGCAATGGGCTGGCCGGGGCATCGGCGTGGGCCGCGCGCAGGAGCGGCGGGCCGTTTCGCTTCACATGCAGCTCCCAGAGGCGTTCGGACTCGGCCTGCAGCCGATCGAGCGGCCAGGACGGGCGCAGCATGGCGGCGTTGTAGCCGCAGATCGCCTCCCAGCCCGCGAAGGGGTCGAGGCGGCCTTCGTGAACCAGGCGCACGTAATGGCCGATGGCGGCGCTGGCCCCCTGGAAGCGGGACCAGTCGTCGACAGCACCCTCGCGCACCGGCGTGGTGAGCACCGCGTCGATGCCGGGCTTCGAGGCTGCTGCGGTGAGGTCGCTGGCGAAGCCCACGCCGGGCAGCGGCGGCATCTCGGCGACCTTCTCGGCGAAATCCGCCAGGTCCACCTCGACGTCGCGATGTTCGCGGATCTGCACAAGGCGCTGGTGGCCGTGCTTGTGATAGACCGTGCCAGGCACTCGGATCGGCTGATGCGCCGAGCGGAAATGGGTGTCTCCTCCGACCTTCACCGCGATCTCTCCCCGCAGGCGGCAGAGGGTGGCGAGATCCTCTCCCTCAGCGGGTTCGGTCAGTTTCCACCAGACATGGAGCTTCGCGGCACCCTCGGGCGTCCGCCCGCCGCTCTCGATAATCAGCGTGGGCGCGCCGAGGTGGTGGGCGACATGGTCCAGCTTGGCCGGGATATCGCCCGCGTCGAGATCGACGACGATGGCCTGCATCTGCAGCACGTCGGCGGCGCGGGCCTGCCCCTGCTCGGCGACCGTGCCGGGGATGACATAGACGGCCGCCCCCTCGCGGTTCGCCCATCCGGCGAAGGTTGCGAGTTTCTCGGGCGCAGTTTCGTCGGCCGGGATCCAGATGTTGTGCGGCTTGCCGTCCCGGCCCTGACCCTTGTCGACGAAGCCGCGGAGCGGGATCAGCCCCTCGCACCAGCTGAACACGGTGTCGAGGAAGACGGCGATCTGCCCGGGGTCGGGATCGCAGCCGAAGGGGTTCTCGGACGGCGGCCCGTCGTTGAAGTCCGTCCAGGGGTTGAAGTGCAGGATGCCGTCGTTGCTCATGCCGGAAGCCCCCAGCAGCGATCGGACCACGGGCAGAAGCGGCATTCGAAGAAGTCGGGCGTGGTGGCGACGCGCGGCAGAAGCTCGCCCGCATCGGTCGCCTGCAGGATCCGCACGCCCCGGTCGGACATGCGCTGCGCGAGATCGGCGTCGAAGGGCACCAGCTCATGGTGCAGCTCGGCCGTGTCCTTGTTGATCGCGGTGAACACGGCGGGCGCGGCCGAGACGCCGGGCACGCTGGCTTCCATGTAGGCCTGATAGACGGCGACCTGGGCGGCATAGACCGGCTTCGACTTGGTCACGCCGTCCTTGACGCAGGCGCGCCAGTTCTTCGCGTTCATGGTCTTGCATTCCCACAGTGCGGGAACGGCGAGACCGAAGCCCTCGGGCCCGGCGGCGATGATGCCGTCGACATGACCGCGGATGCGCCCGCCCGCGACCGAGAAGCCGAACTGGCCGCCATCGGGCCGGTTGCCCTTACGGGTGTAGAGGTCGAAGCCCGCGCCGCGCAGCCAGGCGACGGCCAGATCCTCGAGCACGTGGCCGATGGTGAAGATGCGCAGCGACTGGCCGCTGAAGTTCTGGCCCTCGTCCTTCGGCGTCGCCGTGAACTCGAACTGCAGCGCACGCTCGCAGGCATGGCCGAGGCGCGAGCCACCGAGATAGTCGCGGGGTGGCCGCGTGGCCTGATCGGCGGTGAGCGCCTGATCGACGGCGGCGTTCACCCGGTCGGCGAAGCTGGGGCGGTGATTGTAATCGAGGGTCAAAACGGCACCTCCGGCGTCTGCGCCCGGGCGATGTCGGACATGGCCTCGCGAAAGCCCTCGACGGCTTCCTCGATCAGCGCGCGCACCTGCGCCTCGGTCAGATTGGAAAGCGGAGTAGCCCAGCCGATCTCGTCCATCAGCAGCGCCACGCGCTTCATGGTGGCGGTGATCGCGGCGCGCTCCTCCTCGGTCAGGTCAACCATGGCGAAACGCTCCCTGGCCAAGCGCGTCCAGAAGGACTGGCAGGGCATCGAGCAGAACCAGACCGATGGCCGGGGTCGCCCCGTGCGCGGACGCGCACGTTTCGATGATTTTGGCGGCAAAGCCGCCGGGCGGTGCGGATCGAACCAGCCAAAACCACGGGTGGGTTGCCGGCAGACAGCACAGAGCGTTCCACGCGGATGCCAGAGCCGCCGCCGGTCCTCGGCCGTGATGGGGGTGGATGTGGACATGGGTCATGCCGCCCTCCGTTCGGGCCGGGCGGCCGTGTCGATCAGCTGCCGGATGGCGCGCTTGTTGAAGCCGAAGGTCATCAGCGCGGAGGCGCGGTAGCGCGTCAGGCCGAAGTCATGGCGGCACTCGGGCGGCAGGTACTGCAGCTGCTTTTCGGTCGGCGGCTGGCGCAGCCAGGACCGGGTCTTGAAGGCGCTTTCGTCGGTCTCGTGGGTGTTCAGCCAGTCGTCGGCCTGCGCGAGGCAGACCGTGCGCTCGCCGACGCCGAGCAGATGCGGGCGTTCGCCTTTGGCCCCGCCGATGGCGTACCAGACCCCGTCCAGCCAGAAGATGCCGCTCCAGGCCGCGAAGCCCGTGGCCATCAGCGCGTCGTCCGTGCCGTAGAGGTCGACCCACGCGAAGCTGGACCGCTTCAGCAGGTCGATCTCGGTCATCATGAAGCCCGAGAGCGGCGCGGCGGCCCCGCCTTCACCGACCTCTTCGTCCTCCCGCGGAAAAGCCTCACCGCAGAGCGGGCATTCGGTGGCGGCCAGCGGGATGTCGGCGCCGCAGCCGGGGCAGGATTTCGTCGGGGCTTCACCAGCCTCGGCCTTGCCGTCGAGATCGACATCCTGTTCCAGCGTACCGTGGATCAGGCTGGAGGTGCCGAAATCCAGCACGACGCAGTCGGTCTTGACGATGCCCGGATGTTCCTCGGGGTCGACGGTACGCAGCCCGCGCCCGACCATCTGGATCATGGTGGACTTGTAGGAACTGGGCCGCAGCAGCACGACGCAGGAGGTGGGCGGATGGTCCCAGCCCTCCGTCAGCACCGCCACGTTGACGATGACGCGGATGTCGCCCGCCGCGTAGTCGGCGAGGATCGAATTGCGGGTCTCGGCCGCCAGATCGCCGTGGATCAGCGCGGCGGAAACGCCCGCCGCCCTGAAGGCGTCGGTGACGTGTTCGGCATGGGCGACGGTGGAGCAGAACACCACGGTCTGCCGGTCGCCCGCCTTCTCCTTCCAGTGGCGGATCACCTCGTCGGTGACGGGGGCGCGGTCCATGATGCCCGCGACCTCCGCCATGTCAAAATCCGACATGGTCTTGCGGACCGAGCGCAACTCGTCTTGGACACCGACATCGATGACGAAGGTGCGCGGCGGAACGAGGTGGCCAGAGGCGATCAACTCGCCCAGACGCACCTGGTCGGCGACATTGTCGAAGACCTCGCGCAGACCCTTCCTGTCGCCCCGGTTCGGCGTCGCCGTGACCCCGAAGATGCGGGCGTCGGGATTGGCTTCGCGCACCCGGTCAATGATGCGGCGGTAGCTGTCGGCGACCGCATGGTGCGCCTCGTCCACGACCAGCAGGTCGAGGCGCGGCATGTCCGCGAGGTTCGAGGCGCGCGCCAGCGTCGGCACCATGGCGAAGGCGACCTGGCTGTTCCAGGATTTCTCGGTGGCGTCGATCACCGATGTGGCGACGCCCGGCACCACGCGCTGGAACTTGGCGCGGTTCTGCGCAGTCAGCTCGTCGCGATGGGCGAGCACGCAGGCCTTCGCGCCGTCGCCGATCATCTCGCCGGTGACCGCCGAGAGCATGATGGTCTTGCCAGCACCCGTGGGCGCCACGCCCAGCGTGTTGCCGCGGGAGGCGAGCGCAGCCACGCTGCGCTCGACGAAGGTCTTCTGGCGGGGGCGAAGGCGCATGGCCGGTCTCCCCCTTACTGCGCCCAGCTCGGCCGACCGGCGGCGCCGGGGGCGGAAGCGGGCTGGCTGGGCTGGGTGGCCGTGGTGGGCTGCTGCGCGGCGTGGCCCTGCGCCGGGGCGGCGGTGAACTGCGGCGCGACCGTGCCCATCAGCGCGGCGTAGTCGCGATGATCGGGGGTGACGGCAGCGCGGATCTCGTTCTTGTCCTCGCCGTTGGTGTCGGTGCCGATGTCGATGCGGGCGATGAACTCGACGCCGTCGAGATCGCCGAAGCCGTTGATGCGGCGGCGCGCCTGCGCCTCGGGCGAGTTGTCCTTGTCGGACACGCCGCGCGCCGAGTTGAGGACGCCGCGGATCAACCCGCGCCCCATGTTCGCCCAGTCCGGGCCCTTCGGGCTGTAGAGGCCGATCAGCGACCAGACCTTGCGCCGGGCGTAGGGCCCTTCGAGCACGGTATATTCGGCGTCCAGGTAGACGGCGCCGTTGGCGGCGCGGCGCGCCCAGCCGCCGGTCCAGCCCTGCGAGGGGTCGTCGAAGCCGCCGGGGCGGAGCGTCAGGCGCACCTTGGCGAGCGTGCCCTTCGGGATGACGTTTGTGTTGGACTGCGCGGAGTTGAAGTCGTTCCAAGGTCCGGACATTGCGCGGCTCCTTTCAGTTGGAGGATGGGACGCGCAGCGGCGTCAGTGGGGAAAAGCCACCCCGGCGACCGGATCGGGACACCGGGCATGGCGAGAGGCGCTCAGCCATGGCCGGCCTCCTGCGCGGGGGCGGGATCGGCCGGGGTCACCGGCGGCCAGGTCAGGCGTTCGGAGGCTGGCGCCGCGGGGCGCTGGATCTTCTCCATCAGCCTTCCGAGATGCGGGGCCTCGACCCTGTCGAGGCGGCCCGAGCGGTCCTTTGCCGGAAAGCCCCAGGGGTTCAGCGTCTGGCAGACGAAGGCGCGCTGCGGCTGGCCGCCCGGGTCCGGGATGTCGGCCATGGTGATGACCTGATCCACGATGCCCGGCAGCTCGAGCCCGGTCTTCGATCCGTCGATCTGCGGCTGGAAGACCTTGCGATTGAAGTCGTCGAGCCGCTCGTCAAGGATGCCGACGAACCAGACATGCTTGCCGCGCGTGTGCTGCAGGTGGGTCAGCCACCCGATCATCTCGCGACCATGCAGCCCGTAGGCGCCGCGGATGTCGGGCTTGCCGGTTTTCTCTGAGAACGCCTCGGGCTGGCCGCGGCACCACTGGAAGCATAGCCGCCCGGCCACGGTGATCGAGTCGATGAAGACTGACTCGTACTTCCCAATTACGGTGGGGTCGCCGTAGCGGCCGCAGACCTCGTCGAAATGCGCCTGGCTGTACGGCTGGTCCTCGCGCAGCGCCGGGTTCGGCCCGCCGATGAACACCGCGAAATCCCGGCATTCCTTCCAGGTGCGGGGCCGGAGCGTGTCGATCTCCAGCCCCTCGACCGCCAGATCGCCGGCCTCGAGATCGAGAAAGAGCGTGGTCGAGGCGTTCAGCGTCCAGAGCAGGCTGGTCTTGCCGATGCCGGACCGGCCGAAGATGACGCCCTTGATGCCCTTGCGTTGCGCGAGCCGTTCGTCGGCGCCGATGATGGGAAGGGTCATCACTTGCCCTCCTTCTTCATCACCGCCGTGGCGGCGCGTTCGGCGCCGATGCACCCCGCCTCGCGGGCGAGCTTGTAGAGCCGCTTCAGCGCATCGGCGCGGCGGTAGGCCACCGTGCTCTCACGCTCCGCCTCTACGATCGCGAAGGCGATCTCGTCGACGCTGGCCTCCACGACCGGCAGCGGCTCGCGTGGCTCGTCACCGGGGCGCTGTGGGAGGGAGATGGTCTCCGGGAGGTCTTCGAGGGCGTAGCTCGCCTTGCGAAGACGGGTGATGTCGTCCGGCTGGTCCGGCATGGCAGTTCTCCGTAAGATGAGGTGATCGAGGAGGCGCATCACGCGGCCTCGCGGACGTCGGGCGCGGGCTCGGCGACGTAGATCGCCAGCAGCGGCGTCCCGTCGGCATGGGCGCCGGCGTCCTCGATCTGATAGTTGCGGTTGGGCTCGCAGACCTCGGTCAGCTCCCAGCGGCGATAGAGCCCCGGAAGACGCCTGAAATCCTCGAGCGACAGATCGGCAGTGCGGTTCATGCGTGTCTGCTTTCGGTTGGAGGGAAGGCGCTCGGGGCGCTCGAATGGGAAAAGCCACCGGCGGGACCGGATCGGGACATCGGCTCAGGGGATTTCCTCGAGGGCGTCGTGCAGCCGACGCATGGCGCGCTGGTACCGCTTGCGAGCGGCGGCCTCGGTCAGGCCCAGTTCGACGGCCACCTCGGCTTGCGAGAAGCCCTCGATCGCCACGCGGATCACCAGCAGGGCGTCATCGCCGAGCAGCTTCCGCACGGCCCCGTTCAGCCGCGCGTACCCGGCCGCGCCGATCCCGCTGTCGCCGCTGTCCACCACCTCGTCGGGATCGGCGCTGCTGGCGAGATGTTCGCGCGCCGTGTCGCGCCGGCGCATGCGGATCATGTCGCGCTCGACGTTGCGCAGGACCGTGGCCGCGATCCAGTTGACGCGCCCGAGGTCGAGGCCGCGGACCGCCTCGGTGGTGCGCGCCAGCACGTCGGACGCGACCTCGTCGGCGGTGCCGAGCCTGCGCCAGATTGACCGGCGCCGGATGGCGTCGAGGCCGGGCCAGAGCGCCAGCAACAGCATTGTCAGGGCGCAGTCGGACGCGGGCCCGTCGCCCTGCGCCGCCCCGACCAGCGCAGAGAGGATCACGTTCTTCCGGGCCGGATCGCCGGTCGTGCGGTGCAGCCCGTCCAGCAGGGCCACCGGGTCCCGGAACGGCGCAAGGTCGGCCTGTTCACGCCGGACGGCGTCGAAACTGCGCTGGAAGTGAAGGTTCGTGGATGAATGCATGAGGTGATCACGGATCTCGTGCCACGCGAAGGACATCGGACGCCTGCCTTGCGGCCAGGCGTCCGGCGCCTTCTCGTGGCCAGGTCAGGACGTCGCGCGTCTCTGCGATTTCAGGGGGTTGGGTGAATGCGCGCGTCAGCGCGCGGGTGCGGTCGCGTTGTTCAGCGTGCCGCAGCCGCGGCAGGTGGCCTGAACCGGAAAGCCCACGAGATACTCGTGCCCCCGCGCGAAGCGCAGGTGCATGCGGCTGTCCCGGCAGACGCCGAGCAGCTTGTCACAGCGCGTGCAGCGCCATTCCGCATTGGAGGTGGTGGGCTTGGTCGTCGCGGTGCCGGACCAGCTCGTCGGGGCTGCCTGGCGCGAGGGGAAGGGAGTCGGCATGGAAGTGCTCCTCTATGTGGAGCCCTTCCAGTAATCAGCGGTTTGTTAGACCGTCTCCCGCCGCATGTTAGACCGCTGTTAGACGGTCACTTCCTCGGTTGGCTCGGCCACGGCTTCGGTCGGCTGCGCAGTGAGTAGCAGTCGCCAATATCCGTTCTTCGCACCCTTGCCGATATAGACGTCCCGGATGCTGTCCCAGGTCTCCTTCCGGAACGCTTGCTGGGGGCTTCTGGACTCGAAGCCTTCCATCAGCGCCTTGACCTGAACGTCGGGATTGCCTTTCCCGGCTGCGACCACCAGGCGCTCGAAGATCGTCAACTGATCGTTCCCAGCGAGGTGAAGCGGCTCCCTGCCAGGAATGAACAGCGTGCCGGACTGCTTGCCTGTCCGAACCACCCGCGGCGACACGCCCCCGCGTGCGAGTGAAAGACCGTCTCGGTACGCGAGTTCTATTCCGTCGCGCGCGAACAGCATTTCCTCGTCCGCCGATGCGAGATGGGACAGCAGCGGCATGACGACGTTAGGCCCAAGATGTGACGGCATCTCCTCGCTCGCGGCGAAGACGATGCCCACCCCAGCGGTGCCCCGCGCGCGCAACATCAGATCCAGTCTCTGCGCCGCTTTGGGATCATTGAGCCGCCGGGCGAAATAGACGGGCACATCTGCCTCATCGATCTGGATGGCGCCGACGAGGGTCAGGTCCGGGTCCAGGATCTGGGCCGCCCGCTTGCTCAGCAGCGGCTTCATCAGGCGCATGAGCGTCTCGTGAAGCCACTGAGCGTTGATCGCGAACATCTCGACATCCGATGCGGGTCGCTTACCGACATCTTCGCCGAAAGGACCGACAGCCTGGATCATGCCTTCGGTCGCCGACGGCTTCACCGCGCCTTCCCCGTCGACGTCGTCGTCCTCAATGAGAACCACGTCCTGACGGTCGCGGCGCTCAAGTAGGCCGCCTTCGATGAGACGCTTCGGATCAAGCCCGAGTTCCAGCAGATAACTTCCGCTGACCTCGTCCTCGATGCGATCGTGGAGTTGAACAAGCCGGGGAAATATCGCGCGAAGGTCATCATGCGCGATTTGCCTGAACGCGCTCAGGATTCCCCATTCCTTGAGCAGCGCAAAGCCGAGGCTGCGTTCCTCCGGATCGGGCTTGCTCTGCAGGTTGCAGCTCTTCGTGCCCGCAATCGTGATATTGAGAGTCCGCTGCTTCTCATCGCCGATCAGGTTGTAGGCCACCGCGATGGTGATCCGGCTGAACGCTTCGGCGCGCCGAAAGATGTTCCGCGCCCCGAGATATCGGTCGGCAACCTCCTGGATGTCATCGTCGACCGTCACCTTGAGCTGAAGCTTTCGGCGCCAGGTTCCCAGCCGGATCTCGGCTTCGATGACGCGCGCAAACTCGAACGCGTACCCTTCGATCTCAGGGGGCTGCAGGAGAAGCGAAGAGCGGAAGCGCGAGAGATTATAGCGCTTCCAGGTCAGCGGCTTTTGGGAGATGTCGTGACCGAGCGCAACTTCGGCGAAGGAGTCGCTGACCGTTTGGCGCACCACGGGGCTGTCCGCGCAGACCTCGATCTGCCGCATCGAGGGCGTGTAGATCAGCGTCGCCTCGTTCGGCGGGCGGTAGTAGATGGTTCCCCGCCGTCCGTCCTGTCGGTGATCGTAGACGCTCGAAAGCGGGCCACCGTGCCGGACGATCAGCATAATGGACGCAGGGTGCGTATCGGTGGCAGGCAGATCGAGCGCCTTGACCGTGCAGGATATCTCGGGCTTCAGCTCGAGCATGCCCTTGATCTTGGACGCCAGCGCCTTTTCGTCGATGGCCGCCGCGTCGAGGGCTACCTGGTTCTCCAGTTCGACCTCGAAGGCGTCGTAGAGCTTGCCGTGGTCGCGGAACTGTCGGGCGAAGTGAAAGCTCTCCGCATCCTCGAAGGTTTCGCGTTCATGGAGATATGCCCAAATGCTTCTGCAGAGCTCATCTGGCTGCCGGTGAAACTCCTGCGACCGTGTCTCATCGAGTTGTTGCTCGACAATGGTGGTGAGCGAGGTGACGCCCTTTTTCTCGGCGAGGGCCCGGATCCTTCGTGATCGATGCTCAGCAGGCCCCAGGTCATCGCGGTCGAAATCCGACAGCGTCTCGACAAGTGCTTGCCGAAACGCCTCGACCGCTTCTTCGTCGGCGAGGTCCGGAACGTCCTCGGGCAGCTTGAATTCCGGCTCATTGTCGCCCTCGCGCACGGCAAGGGCAGCTCGGGCGAGGTCGACGCGCGCATCCTCGATCAGCGCCAGAACATGCGGACCGATCGGGGATGCTTTGCGCGCCATGAACTCACCTCAATGAACTACTGCTCTCGATTGATTCAACCTGCGATGATCATGGACAAATCCGTGATCGGCAAGCCCTGATGTTCTCTCCCTGTTCGCATTTCCGCATCCCGTTCCGCTGAGATGTCCCACCTCGGACGGCTGGGTGGCTTTTGATCGGTAGCACACCATCAAACACGGCCACCGAGACATGAACCGCCCCAATCCGCTACCTGCCGACCAGATGACCGCCGCCGAGCGCCGCAGTGAGCTATGTGGCCTGCTGGCGCTCGGGTTGGTTCGGCTGCTCGGGCAGGATGGCCGCGAAGTATCTGACAATACTGGAGAACGTTGCCTACACTATCCCGACGACCAATGCCGTCATGCAACTCCAACTCACCGGAGAAACGCATGACGAAGCCCGATCCCATCCCCGCGCGCCTGGCCGCGCTGAAGTCCATGTCCGTCACCCAGCTGAAATCAGAATGGCAGACGATCTTTGCCACGGCCGCGCCGAACAACAGCCGAGCTTTCCTCGAGACCCGGTTGGCCTACCGCATCCAGGAGATCACGTATGGAGGCCCTGATCGCGAAACACGGCGCATGCTGGACCTGCTGGCCGACGAGGTCAGCGGCACCCTGACGCGCAAGAGCCAGATCGCCGATCCTCGCAATCCGGTGGTCGGCACGAGGCTGATCCGAGAATGGAACGGGGTCGAGCACACGATCACGGTCCTGCGGGACGGGTTCGAGTGGCAGGGCCGCCCCTACAAATCCTTGTCCGCGATTGCGCGGGCGATCACCGGGACGCGCTGGAATGGCTACCGCTTCTTCGGGTTGCGCGAACGAAAGCGGGGGAATGATTGATGGATCAACGCGCAAATCCCATCCGCCGCCAACGCTGCGCCATCTACACGCGCAAATCCTCCGAGGAAGGGCTGGAGCAAGAGTTCAACAGCCTGCACGCACAGCGAGAGGCCTGCGAGGCCTACATCGCCAGCCAGCGTTCCGAGGGCTGGGTGCTGGTCCGCGATCAGTATGACGACGGCGGCATCTCAGGCGGGACGCTGGAACGGCCCGGTCTCAAGCAGCTTCTGGCCGACATCGAGGACGGCCTGATCGATGTGGTGGTCGTCTACAAGATCGACCGCCTGTCGCGGTCGTTGATGGACTTCTCGAAGCTGGTCGAGGTCTTCGACCGCAACGGCGTGACCTTCGTCTCGGTCACGCAGTCCTTCAACACGACGACATCGATGGGGCGGCTGACGCTGAACATCCTGCTCAGCTTCGCGCAGTTCGAGCGCGAGGTCACGGCCGAGCGCATCCGCGACAAGGTCCGCGCCTCCCGCATGAAGGGCATGTGGATGGGCGGCTACGTCCCGCTCGGGTACGATGTGAAGGATCGCAAGCTCGTGGTGAACGAGGACGAGGCCGCCACCGTGCGGGGCATCTTCGAGAGGTTCGTCGAGGTCGGATCAGCGACCGTGCTGGCCCGCGAACTGCGCCGCAAGGGGCTCCGCAACAAGCAGGGCACGTTGGTGGACAAGGGATATCTCTACAGGGTGTTGGTGAACCGCGTCTATCGCGGCGACGCAGTCCACAAGGGCAA
>Ga0210022_1001327_pt1 | contig 16633 bp, 19 predicted proteins | sample CryGeymeta201520_FD_183984 | JGI IMG/M metagenome (GOLD analysis project Ga0210022, IMG submission 183984) | Groundwater microbial communities from Crystal Geyser aquifers in Utah, USA - Crystal Geyser metaG 2015-20 (SPAdes) (version 2) | ecosystem: Environmental > Aquatic > Deep subsurface >... | reverse complement strand
CTGCTCGAAGCCAACCGCGACGGCATCACCAGCTTTGAAGATACCGAAACCATTATCAGCGCCGCCGACCTGCTGGCCAACGACACGCTGGCGGGTTTGTCCGGGCAGAACCTCAGTATCACCGGTGTCTCCGGCTTCACGCATGGCACGGGTTATCTGGCTGCCAACGGCTTTATCCATTACACCCCGGAGGCCAACTATTTCGGGGCGGCGCAGTTCAATTACACCTTGCAGGCCAGCACCGGACAGACGGCCACGGCTACGGTGAATATGAATATACAGAATGTCAACGACGCGCCGACGGTGACAGTGGATCAGCATGTGAGAGCGGTGTATGGCTATACATCGAAGGTGCGGAATTATGCGGCGGGAGGATATATCCCTGGCAATCCGCAGTATGCACCCTACACCGGCTACGATTATTCCAAAATGACAGTTAGGGGCGCTTTTTTCTATCCGGCTTATGGAGCACATACGACACCGATTTCCTATGTGGATGTAGACGGGCCAAACAAAGCCACCCTCATTGTCAGCGATGTGGACAATGCGCCCGGCACCTTTACTTTTGATGTGGTGGCGCAAGCGCAGAAAGGGTCGGGAAGCGTTGATGCCAACGGCAATATCAGCTATGCCAACTGGGTCGGGCCGAATAGTCCGGGTCAGGCATACGATTCCAGAAAATATAAGCGAGGTGTTCATGGTGGTACCTACACCAATACTTACACCACACAAGCCGACCCCTTTGCCGTGCGAGTGACTGATGCGGGCGGTGCCAGCAGCATCATTCAGGTTAATACCGTTCATACCGGCGCTTATTACCCTACCCTGGGCAGCGGAGGCGGCGGCAAGAAACCGATTTCCATCGATCTGGGTAACGACGGTTTCGGCTTCACCAACGTCAACGACTCCAACATCTTCTTCGATATCAACAGCGATGGTTTCAGACACCGTACCGCCTGGCCAACTGCGGGTGATGGCCTGTTGGCGTTCGATGCCAACGGCAATGGAACGATAGACAACGGCAGCGAGATCAGCTTTGCCGCCTATCTGGACGGTGCGCAAACCGACCTGCAAGGGTTGGCCGCGTTCGATACCAACAGCGACGGCATTTTTTCCGTACTGGATGCGAAGTGGAACCGGTTCGGCGTATGGCAGGATGCGAACCAGAACGGCATCACCGACCCGGGCGAATTCAAATCGCTGGATCAAATGGGTATCGCCGCCATCAGCCTTGCCAGTGATGGTAAGTTCTCCATCATCAACGGACAGTCCATACATGGGCTGGGCCACGTGACCAAGGTGGACGGCAGCACACTCGCTCTGGCAGACGTGACACTGGCCTACAGTGAGGAAGTGCAAATCACCAATGCTGACGGAACGACCAGCGTCACCCTTAAAACGCCCTTTGCCCCTTCCGGTGAAACCGTCACCGGCACGGCGGACAAAGACCTGCTGCTGGGTAACAACGGCAACACCATTATCGAAGCCATGGCCGGCGACGATGTGGTGATGTCCGACATCGGCAACGATATGATTGATGGCGGAGCAGGCAATGACTTGATCTATGCCGGAGGCGGCAACGATCTGGTAATGGGCGGCACGGGCGATGACGTGGTCTTTGCCGGGCTGGGCGACGACATCGTGCTGGGCGGCGACGGGCGGAAGAGGGCGGCGAATGATAGTGAGTGGTTCTGTGAGAGGGAAGCAGCATGAAAAATATATCGAACCGTTTTCCTTTGGTTTGCTTTGGCTTTACGAATTTTGTGAAGAGTAATTTGATGAAAAAAATTCAATCAGGGAGTTTGAAATGTTTATTTGTCGGTTTGATGTTATTCGGCTTAACCGCCTGTGCAACGGGTGGAATCATGGATAAGGATAGTTATCCGGTACACCATTTTAGTTTTGATACCTATCACGATAGCCCAGATATTGACGTGGTGGATTATCAGTACAGCAATAGCAGACATGCGGGCATCCGACCTGAAAGAGAGCGGGTTGCCATGGGGGAGTACTTTGGTGGAACCAACATCGCTGGTTCAATCCTGCGCGGCGATTTCCTTTATGTGAAATGGCGCGTTAAAAAGCCCGGTACTTTGCTACCGGAATATATCGGCACCTATGAGGACAGAGTTGATCTGCGGTCACGCTTACCGGCGGATATAACTGACCTTCGAATTCACTTCGTCATTAAGGGGGCGCAACTTTACGTCTATCTGATTTGGCCGGGACTGAAGGATGCTTCCGTACCGGAAGGCTCTGTAAAGATGTATCGACACCAGAAGCAAGTGCAAATCTATCCTGATCAAGCCAAATAATCATTCCAATATAAATCATAAAATTTAGACGGAGCCTAGTCATGTCAGCCACTCAGATTGCAGGTCAAATCACTTCGCCAACCGACATCAGTGCAGTGCAAGCACAGGGAAGCACGATTTCGACCAGTGTTACATTACCCGTTTCCCCCTCCACGTTTACATTCTGGGCCGGATTTGACGGCACCAATAATATTGCCAGTAATCCTGCATATTCTGGCGACATTCAAAGCACGGCAGTTGGGTCGTTGTGGGGGCAGATTGACCGCGCTCAGAAAGCCACCAGCAACGCTAATGTGGGCGTGGGTTATTACGCAGGCGTCGGCACCCCAGGCACGGCACTGGGCTCATCGGTATTTCCCACCCAACAGGCGATTGTCACGGCAACGAATGCCTATAACGAGTTTGCTGCAGCAGCAGAAACTTGGCTCCAATCTCATCCTGGCGGCACAGTTACAACCATGCTGGCCTCGTTCAGCCGGGGCAGTATCGCGGCAGCGATTTTTTCGCAGATGTTGTATACAAAAGGTTTGGTCGCATTGGACGGCACGATGCTGATAAAACCCGGTCAAGTCGGCGTGTCGGCAAATCTGGTTATTTCAGGCGTGAATTCGGGCGGCAATGGCGATGTGCCGTTCGCGCACAATGTGCAGAACTCGATTCAGGTCGTGGCGGCGAATGATGCAGTGTTTGAGATGAGGAGGGCGGCATGAATATGAATCCATTAAGTGAACTGTACGAAAGAGTAAGGCATTTTGCATCTACCCGACATGGCATATTTTTTATGATTTTCGGCCCCGCATTGCTGGGGATGCCAGTGGCATTATTTCTCCCGGAAAATGTGTTGTCCTCCAGTCCATGGTTGATGTTGCTGACGGATTTTTTTGGTCAGCACTTTCCGATGATAGTCCGGCTTTCAGAGCCGACGGACTTTCCTCAGGTGGCAAAGCTTTTTTACACATTCATGTTCTTGCTGATCCCTCTGTGGTTCTGCGGTTTGTTTTTGCTTCCAGACGAGCGCATCGTTCCACTTGAACACCACATCAAGCACAAAATTCGGTCACCATTAATTTATTTTTTGCTTACGTTTGCTTTTGTATATGTTGAGCTGATTCCTCATGTTACGCAGCCTGATATGGGAGGGATCATGAAGCTATCGAAACATTCTCGATTGGGATTAAGCATCTGGGGCTCCTTGCTAATGGGGGGCGGCGTATGTTTGATTTATATGATCATTCTTTGGATTAAACGCATACCAAAAATTTAGTGGGGTATCCACGTAAATGCGGTAAAGCAGGTGCGATTTTGGTAATACACAAAATACAAGCAATGATTTATGCTTTTAAAACAGTTAATTACAAACAATTTTATTTTAGCGGCGATTTTGTCAACGATAAAATCAAGCGCATTAAATCGTCTTATCAATCAATGCATTAGAACAATCACCGCATTTACGTGGATACCCCACTTTTTTTATTTCGATTTTTTCTTTAGCATGGTTTGCAGGTCGGCAAAGGGGTTGTGCGTTGCCAACGCTTGTTGCCCGCTTTCACGTTTGCGTGTTTCCTCTTCCAGTACCCGATCATGTTCGTTGTCGTGGCAGTACAGGCAGAGCAGTTCCCAATTGCTGCCATCCGGCGGGTTGTTGTCGTGGTTGTGATCTTTGTGGTGAACGGTCAGTTCGCGCAGGTTTACCCCGGAAAAGCTGCGCCCGCAGCGCCCGCATATCCACGGGTAGAGCTTGAGTGCGCGTTCGCGGTAGCCTAATTCGCGCTGGTCGCGTTGCTGGCGTGCGGCAGCGACGATCTGGTCGAGTCGTGCAGGGTTGGGTGTAGTAGGTTTGGACATGATTTGGGTTAGTGTGACGGGTTTGAGGCGGACAGACTATAGCGCAGATCGGTGTAGGTGAAAACGTTCTGCACAGCTTGCTACCGAGTGCGTCTGGTCAGCCTTTTTGCATGTAGCGTTCAAGGTGTTCAAGCAAGGCGCGAGTCTTGGTGGGCAGGTAGCGGCGCATGGGCATCACAGCCCAAGCTGGCACAGCGGGTAACGACCAGTCTGGCAACACGCGCACCAGCCGTTTCAGCCTTAAATCTTCCGTAACAAAACTGCACGGCAGCGCGCCTATGCCCGCACCATCGAGCAATAACTGTTGAATCATGTCGGGAGAATTCAGCGTAAGTCGCCCCGGTGGTACGCCTTGCCATTCAGATTTGCCGTTGATCAATTGCCCATTTATCAATTGCCACGAAACCGCACTGCCCCGGTCGGAAAGCAGGCGTACTGTCGAGTGATGTGTCAGCTCATCGGGATGGCGCGGTTCTGGATGCAGCGCCAGATAGATCGGACTGGCGTAAAGGGCAAAGTGCTGTTCGTCAATTTTCTTCGCCACCAGCGTGGCATCGTCGGCGAGATCGCCCATGCGTATTGCCAGATCAAAGTGTTCGCCAATCAAATCCACGCGCCGCGAACTCAAATCAACGTCAAGCTGAATTTCGGGATAGGCTTCAATAAAAGTGGCGATAGCGCGAGAGAAGTGTTGCCTGGCGTAGTCGCCCGGCATAGAGACGCGCAAGCGACCATGCGGTAGCACTTCCTGGCTGCGCACGAAATCCTGAGCGGCGGCGACTTCTTCCGCGACGCGGCGGCAATGTTCGAGAAATTCCTGGCCGAAATCGGTGAGTGTCAGGCGGCGCGTGGTGCGTATCAGCAACTTCTGGCCAAGTGCGCTTTCCATATTGGACAAACGGCGGGAAACCGTGGCCTTGGGCATCGCCAGAAAACCGGCGGCGCGTACCATACTTTGTTGCTCAACTATCGTGGCAAATAAGATGTAATCATCGGCGGAGAGGTTAATTTGTTTCATTTATGGAATAGTCTATTCCGCTTTGCGGGGTTTATCTATACCTTATAGCCCACTATGATGCGTTCACTTATTCCCAGGGAGTTTATTGTGAACACCGTCAACCCATTCATCCCGCAACAGTCGCGCAGTATCGAACGCCTGATCGAAGGTGTCGCCACCTCGGATGGTGCAGGTGTCAAGCTGACCCGCGTGCTAACCGGCAAGCTGCAACGCCGCCTCGATCCCTTTTTGATGCTGGACGCGTTCGGCAGCGATAACCCGGACGATTACATCGCGGGTTTCCCCGACCATCCACATCGCGGTTTCGAGACCATAACCTATATGCTGTCTGGGCGGATGCGCCACCGCGACAGCGCCGGACACGAAGGCTTGCTGGAAAACGGCGGGGTGCAGTGGATGAGCGCCGGGTGCGGCGTGATCCACTCCGAACTGCCCGAACAGGTCGAGGGTGTGATGGAAGGTTTTCAGCTCTGGCTCAACTTGCCCGCAGCGAACAAGATGGGCGCACCGTGGTATCGTGATTTCCCCAGCGCCGCCATCCCCGAATATGTCACGCCAGACGGCATCACCGTGCGAGTCATCGCCGGGAGCAGCAACGGCGTGGCCGGTGCAGTCACGCGCGAGATCACCGAGCCGCTGTATCTGGATGTGCATCTGCCTGCCGGTGCTGCGTTTTCAACCGCACTTCCAGCCACGCACAACGCATTCATTTATGTCTATCGCGGGAGGGTGAGCATCGGTGATAATCAGGTTGAAGCGCAGCGCATGGGCATCTTGAGCAATGCTACGGAGGCCGATGGCGTGACGATCAAAGCAGCGCAGGAGGCGCGCCTGATTTTGGTTGCAGGCAAACCGATCAATGAACCCATCGTTCAATACGGGCCGTTTGTGATGAACACACAGCAAGAAATCAATCAGGCGCTGGATGATTTTAGAGCCGGGCGGCTGGCATGAAAACGGCTCATTACACCGTAACCGCGATCGTGCTGCACTGGCTGATGGCGCTGCTGATTTTTGCAACCTTTCCGCTGGGGCTTTACATGGCCGATTTAAAGTTTTCGCCGACCAAGTTGCAGCTTGTCAGCTATCACAAGTGGATCGGTATCACCTTGTTGCTGCTGGTCGTGTTGCGCCTGTTTTGGCGGCTCACGCACACGCCGCCCGCTTTGCCCGACGCACTGCCGCGCTGGCAAAAAACCGCGAGCGGTGCAGTGCATCACGGTTTGTATCTGCTGCTGGTTGCCGTGCCGCTGTCCGGTTGGTTGATGAGTTCGGCCAAAGGCATTCAGACGGTTTGGTTCGGCCTTTTGCCGTTACCGGATTTATTGAACAAAAATAAGGAGTTGGGTGATTTTTTGGGCTATGTACACGAGAGTTTGAATGACCTGCTGCTATTGCTGGTGGCGGTTCACATCGCCGCCGCACTCAAACATCGTTTTATAGACCACGATGAAATTTTGTCCCGCATGTTACCTGCGAGGAAACAGCTATGAAATGGACATCCACCATGCTGGTTTTGGGCCTGATGCTGTGTAGCCATACCCAAGCCATTGAATACAATCAGGTTCAGGTGAATCAAAGCGCGCTGACCTTCGGCTACAAGCAAATGGGCGTGGCGATGGACGGCAGCTTCAAACAGTTTACGGCGCAAGTTCGTTTCGATCCTGCCAGGTTGGCGAACGCGCAGGCGCGCATTGAGGTGACGCTGGACAGCATAGATACGGGCTTAAAGGATGCCGATGAGGAAGTCGCGGGAAAGCTCTGGTTCAACACCAGGGTTTATCCGCTTGCCAGCTTTTTTTCCACCGGCATCAGGCCGCTGGGTGGCGGTCGCTATCAGGCAACCGGTAAACTGACCATCAAGGGGCGGACGCTGGAAGTTACTACCCCCGTCACTTTTCAGGGCGCTGGCAATCGCGGCGTATTGGATGGCAACTTTACCCTCCAGCGCACCGCCTACGCGATAGGCGAGGGTGAATGGCGCGATCTCGGCACGGTCGCCGACGATGTTCAGATCAAGTTCCACCTCGTAGTTTTTGCAGCACCCGCAGTCGCTCCAACTTCTTCAAACCTACCACCAAGGAAAAAACCATGAAAAAGCTCATCGCATTGACCCTCGCCGCCTCGTTCTCTTCCATCGCTTTCGCAGCGCCGGAAACCTACATTCTCGATACCCACCACACCAAGCCGCGCTTTGAATATAACCATATGGGCTTTTCTACCCAGGTGAGCCGTTTTGATACGGTCACCGGAAAAATCACCCTTGACCGCGCCGCGCACACGGGTTCGGTGGAGGTCAGCATTGATGCCACTTCGGTTAACACCGGCTACCCCTTGTTTAACGGGCATATTCAAGGGGAAGATTTCTTCGACACGGCAAAATATCCGACCCTCACTTACCAGTCCAGCAAACTGAAGTTCGAGGGTGATAAGTTGGTCGGCGTAGAGGGCAATCTGACGATAAAAGGCATCACTCGGCCTGTCACGCTAAACGTCACCTCGTTTATGTGTATGCCTCACCCCATGCTTAAAAAGGATGCCTGCGGCGCAAATGCCACCGCGCAGATCAAGCGTTCAGATTTCAATATGGGCAAATACGCGCCGCTGGTGAGCGACGAAGTCACCTTGTCCATCCCGGTTGAATCGCTGAAGCAATAAGTGTTTGTTATTTAAGGATTTTTAAAAAACTCCCCCTCGCGCAGCAGGGGGCTATATTTTCAGGAGCATCAAATGACTACGACTCTGTTCACCCCGCTTGCCCTTGGCAAGTTGCCACTCACAAACCGCATCGTCATGGCACCGATGACACGCTCCCGCGCCACCGGCAATGTGCCGAATGAGTTAATGGAAAAATATTATCGTCTGCGTGCCACTGCCGGACTGATTATCACCGAAGGCACTTCGCCCTCGCCGAATGGCTTGGGCTACGCACGCATTCCCGGCCTGTTTTCGGATGCCCAAGTGCAAGGCTGGCGGCGCGTAACGGAGGGCGTGCATCAGGCGGGTGGCAAAATTTTCGTGCAATTGATGCACACCGGACGCGTCAGCCATCCCGCCAACATGCAGCCCGGCACGAAAATCATTGCCCCTTCGGCGCTGGCCGCACCCGGCGAGATGTGGACGGACAGCGCGGGGATGCAACCTTTCCCCGTGCCCGCCGCGATGACGGAGGCAGACATCGCAGAGGCCATCGCCGAATATGCAGCAGCGGCGAAACTCGCCATCGCGGCGGGCTTCGACGGCGTGGAGCTGCACGGTGCGAACGGCTATCTGATAGACCAGTTTCTCAATACCGCCACCAACCAGCGTAACGACCGCTGGGGCGGCAGCGTCGAGAACCGCATCCGTTTCGCCGTGGAAGTCGCCAAGGCATCCGCCGCCGCCATCGGCGCAGAACACATCGGAATGCGAGTCTCGCCTTACGGCGTGTTTAACGGCGCAGCACCCGATGCTGAAATGGACGCACTGTACGAGCGTCTGATGGTCGAACTGAACAGCGTCGGTTTGGTGTATATCCATATCGTGGATCACAGTGCGATGGGTGCGCCCGAAGTCAGCGCTGTGTTGAAGGCAAAAATACGCGCCACCTTCAAGGGTCGTTACATCCTGTCCGGCGGCTACGACGCGGCGCGGGCGAATGCCGACCTGGATGCCGGGCGCGGCGATCTGGTGGCGTTCGGTCGTCCGTTCATCGCAAACCCTGATCTGGTAGAAAAGCTGCGCAACGGCAGCGAATTGACCTCCCCCGATTTTGCGACTTTCTACACACCCGGCGAGCAGGGCTACACGGACTATGGAGTTTGACAGTGCTTATCCCGTGAACAGACGGGGTCGGTCAGGCCTTTACTGTATAGTTTTTTTGTCGCGATGGGGTATGCGGTGGGTGCATTAGAAAGGTTTTAGTGCTTTCAATATAAAGTAAAGGCCTGACCCTTTATGCCCATAAAACGTGGTGACATGACGCAAGGCAAGACGGAAAGAAAAAAGACCTGCATTTCTGCAAGTCTTTGATTTTATTTGGTGGAGGTGAGCGGGATCGAACCGCTGGCCTTCTGATTGCGAACCAGACGCTCTCCCAACTGAGCTACACCCCCAAGGCGGACGAATAATAGACGGAAAGTGCTTACTTGGGAATATCTAATCCGGCGGTAAGGTAAAAATCTTTCAGGTTGGACAGGTCGTCATACACGCCCGCCGCGCCGCTGAAGTCCTGGTCGCGGGTGTATTGGTTGGTGGTGACGTAGGTTTTGATGCCGGCAGCGAGGCTGGAACGCAGGCCGTTTTGTGAATCTTCCAGTGCGATGCAATCTGCTGCCGACAGGCCGAGTTTATCCAAAACCCAAAAATAAATATCTGGTGCGGGCTTTTTGTGCGGCACGATGTCGCCGCAGCCGTTGGCGGCGAACAGGCTCTGCCAATCTGCTCCCAGCGTAACTTCCAGTAATGCAGAGACGTTTTCCGGTGTCGTGGTGGTGGCGATGGCTAAGGTGATGCCTGCGTTGTGCGCATCGCTGATCAGTTGTTTGATACCGGGGCGCAGGGGAATATGGCCTTCGCCCAGCATGGTGGTGTAATGCGCGGTTTTGATGGCATGCAGATTTTTGACGAAACCTTCAAAGTCGGCAGGCGGGTCAAAGTCTTTTAGAAAGTCGCTGACAAAATATTTGATACGTTCCTTGCCGCCCGTTACCTTGAGCAGCTTGTTATACAGCGCGTCATCCCAGTGCCAGTTCAGCCCGTTGTCGGCAAAAGCCTTGTTAAAAGACTGGCGATGCCCGTCTTCGGTGTCGGCCAGTGTGCCGTCTACGTCAAAAATAATGGCTTTAGTTGTCATGATGTTCCAGTCGTAAGTCGTAAGTTTTATCGCATACCGGGGATTTTGCCGGCCATGCTGCGCATCATCTTGGCCATGCCGCCGCCTTTGGAGAACATTTTCATCATTTTCTGCGTCTGCTCGAACTGATTGAGTAACTGGTTTACATGCATCACCTGTACGCCCGCGCCCATGGCGATACGGCGTTTGCGTGATGCCTTGATGAGTTCGGGCTTGCTGCGTTCCAGCGGGGTCATGGAATTGATGATGCCTTCCAGGCGGTTTATAGCCTTGTCGTCCACTTTGGAGTCGGCGGCGGCCTTGGACAATTGTGCGGGCAGTTTGTCCATCAGCGCGGATACGCCGCCCATTTTGCGCATCTGCACCATCTGCATCTTGAAGTCATTGAGGTCGAACCCCTTGCCGGACTGCACCTTTTTGGCCAGTTTTTCGGCTTCCTGAACATCTACGCCGCGCTGCGCCTCTTCCAGCAAAGATAAAACATCGCCCATGCCGAGAATGCGCGAAGCCATGCGCTCCGGGTGGAAGGCTTCCAGCCCGTTGGCTTTTTCGCTCACGCCGATAAACTTGATCGGTTTTCCGGTGATCTGGCGTACCGACAGCGCAGCACCCCCGCGCGCGTCACCGTCCAGCTTGGTCAACACGATACCGGTCAGCGGCAGTGCCTCGCCGAACGCCTTGGCGGTGTTCACCGCATCCTGCCCGGTCATGGCATCCACCACGAACAGGGTTTCGACAGGCTTGAGTCCGGCGTGCAGTTGCTGGATTTCCGCCATCATCGCGGCATCTATCGCCAGTCGTCCGGCGGTATCCACGATCAGCACATCGTGATAATGGCGGCGTGCAAAGTCTAAAGCGGCCAGCGCGATGTCCTGTGGTTTTTGGCTAATGTCGGAAGCGAAAAAATCAATTTCGAGTTGTTTGGCCAAGGTGCGCAACTGCTCAATCGCCGCCGGACGGTAAACGTCGCAACTGACCAGCAGCACTTTTTTCTTGTGCTGGTCGTGCAACAGTTTGGCGAGTTTGCCGCAGGTGGTGGTTTTACCCGCACCTTGCAGACCCGCCATTAAAATGACGGCGGGCGGGGTGGCGGCGAGATTGAGCGCATCGTTGTGTTCGCCCATCAGGCGGGTGAGTTCGCGATGCACCACGCCGATGAACGCCTGGCCGGGGTTCAGGTTGCCGATCACTTCCTGACCCATTGCGGCCTGTTTCACCTGGGTGGCAAATTCCTTGACAACCGGCAGTGCGACATCGGCCTCAAGCAGCGCCATGCGTACTTCGCGCAAGGCATCCTGGATGTTGCTTTCGGTGAGTCGTGCCTGACCGCGCAGGTTTTTAATCACACCGGAAAGGCGTTGCGTCAAATTGTCGAGCATATCCGTCCTTATGGGTAAACGAAGCAAATGATGTAGAATCCGCGAAGTCTAAAACATCCTGACAGAAAATGCCTAATCTTCTCCTCTCATTTATTGCATTTGTCGCTTACGCGCTCTTGTCCGTTTACTTCTGGCGCGCGCATGGGCGCGGCGAAGGCGATAATTTGTCGCGTGGAAAAGTAGGTCATCTGGTTTTGATGCCGATTGTTTTGCATGGCTATTTGCTTGCGGACGGCATTTTGGCCGGAGGCGGGTTCGATATGGGTGTGTTCACCGCCTTGTCGTTGATCGTCTGGTTAACTTTGGTGATTTATTGGGTGGTGCGTTTCTTCTATCCGATCGGTGGATTGCAGGCATTGGTGTTGCCGCTGGCGGCGGTCACGTTGTTGTTGCCGGGCGTGTTTCCCGCCGAACATCAGTTAGCGCATACCGATTTGCTGGCTTTCAAGCTGCACATCGGTGTGGCCATGTTGGCCTACAGTCTGTTTACCATCGCCGTGTTGCACGCTGTATTGATTTCGCAAGTCGAAAAACGTTTGCGCAATGCAACTCTGCCGCGTGTGCTGCGGGGATTGCCGCCGTTGTTGACGATGGAAACTCTGCTGTTCCGCATGATAGGAATCGGGTTTGTATTGCTGACCTTGACGCTTATTTCGGGGGTATTTTTTTCTGAGGAAATTTTCGGCAAGGCCTGGCAGTTCAATCATAAAGTGCTGTTCGGTTTTATCTCGTGGGGCGTGTTCGCCGTGTTGTTGTGGGGGCATAGGTTTTATGGTTGGCGCGGACGTATCGCCGTGCGCTGGACAGTTGCGGGATTCCTGTTCTTGCTAATGGCTTACCTCGGCAGCAAGTTTGTTCTGGAACTCTTGCTGCATCGTTAATCTCTTGCAATATCAATGGTCAATATCAAGGCGCTTGCTATCAATGGGGCATCTGTCGTAGAATGCGCGCCCTTTTGTGACATCTGGGCGTGCTTGTGTGTTCGCGAAACGGGTGCAAGCCCAGCGAAATAAAGTGTTGTAACTCCTTGGTGTTGCGGGAATAGCAGTTGTTATCAGACTAGGAGTCTGTCGGATTTGAAGAATCGTAGCGAAAATTTGGCTGGGCGAGGGCAGATTTTGCTGGTTTCGCAGGTCAATAGTTGTTCTATTGACCAAGAAAGCGGTGAAATATGCGCCGTCCAGGCGAATTTGCAGTAGATTTCCTTTAAGTCCGACAGACTCCTAGGCATTACCCCGCACTCTGTGCATCGGCCTTTACAGGCTAATAATTTAGATAGGTTTCTTATGGTTATCATTCGTCTTTCCCGTGGCGGTTCCAAAAATCGTCCATTCAACAACGTCGTTGTCGCTGATTCGCGCAATCGTCGCGACGGTCGTTTTATCGAACGCGTTGGTTTCTACAATCCTGTCGCTAACGAAAAGCAGGAATCGTTGCGTCTGGATCTCGAACGTGTGGCATTTTGGCAAAGCCGTGGCGCGCAATTGAGCGAAGCCGTTGCCAAGCTGGTTAAGCGTGCTGGTGCACAAGCTGCTGCCGTCTAGCGATTCCGAGCCCATGGTTATCATGGGTCGCGTGGCATCTGCTTTCGGTATACGCGGCTGGGTGAAAGTTCAGCCATTTAGCGAATATGTTGATAGCCTGCTGGATTACAAAACTTGGTACATCGGGCATGAAAACGGCCCGTGGCGTGAAGTGGAGGTTGTCCAGTGTGAAGCGCATGACAGGACGCTGGCCGCACAGTTGCCGGATTGTCCCGACCGTAACGCCGCCGAGAAGCTGAAAGGTTTTTTGATTGCCGTGCCGCGCAGCAGTTTGCCAGTACAGCAGGAAGGCGAATATTACTGGGCGGATTTGATCGGTATGACCGTGATCAATGAGGCAGGCGAGACCTTGGGTGCGGTGGCCGAATTGTTGGAAACTGGCGCGAATGACGTTTTGATCGTGAGAGGCCAGGGCGCTGATATTCTGATTCCGTTCCTGAAGAATGTTGTTGGCAAGGTTGATTTTGTCGCCAAGGTAATGCATGTGGATTGGTCGGCGGATTTGTGATATTCGACATCATCACGCTTTTCCCGCAGATGTTTGATGCGCTGACGCAATGTGGTATTACGCGTCGTGCGGCCGAACAGGGACGTTATGTTCTCAAGACATGGAATCCGCGTGATTTCACCACCGACAATCACCGCACGGTAGACGACCGCCCTTATGGCGGCGGTCCCGGAATGGTGATGTTGGGCGAGCCACTGGCTGCCGCGATCAAGGCTGCGAAACAGCGTCAGGCGGCAAGCGGTGTAGCAAAGAGCCGGGTGGTGTACCTGTCGCCACAAGGCCGTTTGCTGACTCATGCGCTGGTCAAGGAAATAGTAGCGCGGCCGGAACAAGGGTTGATCCTGCTGACGGGGCGTTATGAAGGGATAGATGAACGCCTGATCCGCCAAATGGTGGATGAGGAAATCTCCATCGGCGACTATGTGTTGTCCGGTGGCGAGTTGGCGGCGATGGTGTTGATGGACAGTCTGGTGCGGCAATTGCCCGGTGTTTTGGGAGATGCCGAATCGGCGGAGCAGGATTCGTTTGTGCAGGGCCTGCTGGATTGCCCGCACTATACCCGCCCGGAAATGTTTAATGGTGAAGCCGTGCCCCCGGTGTTGTTGTCTGGCAATCATGCCGACATACAGCGTTGGCGGTTTTCCCAGTCGTTGGGCAGGACGTGGTTGCGCAGGCCGGATTTGTTGGCCCGTCGTGATTTGACAAAAGAGGAGTCTGGTCTTCTGGCTCAGTTCCAGAAGGAACAAGACCCGATAATCAAGGAGTAAAAAAGTGAATTTGATCGAAATACTTGAACAAGAAGAAATCGCCCGTTTGGGCAAGAACATCCCTGACTTTTCCGCTGGAGATACCGTGGTCGTCAGCGTGAACGTGGTCGAAGGCGAGCGCAAGCGTCTCCAGGCTTTTGAAGGCGTGGTCATCGCCAAGCGCAATCGCGGCTTGAACTCAGGTTTCATCGTGCGCAAGATTTCTGCCGGTGAAGGTGTGGAACGTACTTTCCAAACCTACTCGCCTGTGATCGCTGCCATCGAAGTGAAGCGTCGCGGCGATGTTCGTCGTGCCAAGCTGTACTACTTGCGCGAACGTTCAGGCAAGTCGGCACGTATCAAAGAAAAATTGCCAGCACGCAAAGTGAAAAATGTAGCCGCAGCATAATTTCGCTGTAGGTATAAAAAACGGGGGCTTCGGCTCCCGTTTTTTTATTTCCGCTATGATTGCGACATGAACTATCAGGCAAAACTCCTCGTTCCGTTTGGCGTACTCGGCATCCGTTCTGAGGGGGTTACTTTGTGCGGTATTGATTTTCTGCCGCCCGGCACCCTAACACAACGGGCGAGCGATGCTTTTGGCGGCCAGGTGTGCGCTCAGTTGTTACGCTATGTTAATGATTGTGAAGGAAAATTTACTTTTCAGACGCGCCTGGTTGGTACGCTGCACCAGCGTCGTGTCTGGCAAGCCATTGCCGCCATTCCGTGCGGCGAAACGCGCAGTTATGGCGAACTGGCAAGTGAACTGCATTCCAGCGCGCAAGCCGTTGGCCAGGCCTGTGGCGCGAATCCGCTCCCTATCGTCATCCCTTGCCATCGTGTGGTGAGCCAGTCAGGTCTCGGCGGCTTCATGAAACAGGGCGGCGGTGCGGCGCTGGACATCAAACGCTGGTTGCTGAAGCATGAAAGCCGCCACGCGAAAAGGACAGGTGTGCTGGGAGACTGCCCATCTTCTCCCCTACATCCTGACTTTTTCCACGCAGAAGGAGAGAAATGAACAACGCCGAGCTGCTCGATGAATTCAGCGACAAGTTGTGGCTGGAGGATGGCTTGTCGCGCAATACGCTGGAAAGTTACCGGCGCGATCTGAACAAGTTTGCGGCTTGGCTGGAAGTGCAGCGCGGCGCGACTCTGTTGCAAGCCACGCATGGCGATATACAAGGCTACCTCGCCCATCTGTTCGTGGTGCAGAAAGCCCGCGCCAGTTCCACCGGCAGAAATATCTCCAGCCTCAAGCGGCTTTTCCGTTATCTGCTGAGACAAGGCAAGCTGGAAATTGACCCCACTTTGCAAATTGATACGCCCAAACTGCCGCGCAATTTGCCCAAAACGCTGACCGAACAGGATGTGGAACTGCTGCTGGCAGCACCCGATGAGCAAACCCCGTTGGGACTACGCGACCGCACCATGTTTGAAGTGCTGTATGCCACCGGCCTGCGCGTCTCGGAACTGGTGGGTCTGCGCATTGCTCAGGTGAGCCTGGATATGGGCGTGGTGCGGGTGATGGGCAAAGGCAGCAAGGAGCGCCTCGTGCCGCTGGGCGAAGTAGCGTTGGACTGGTTGCGGGTTTATCTGTCTGATGGGCGCGGCGTGTTACTGGCGGGGAAGGTGAGCGACGACCTATTTATTACCCATCGGGGCAGTGGCATGACCCGCCAGATGTTCTGGTATTTGATCAAGAAACACGCAAAATACGGCGGACTGAACAAGCCTTTGTCGCCGCACACCCTGCGTCACGCCTTCGCCACCCACTTGCTGAACCACGGCGCAGACTTGCGCGTGGTGCAGATGTTGCTGGGACATGCCGATATTTCCACCACGCAGATTTACACCCACGTTGCGCGGGAACGGCTCAAGCAGCTTCATGCCAAGCATCATCCGCGAGGTTAGCTGGTGGCACAGGTCTTATGGGTGAGTGAATGATGCATAACAGATGCCCCTCTTTTTAGAGGATGAAGATGACTTGGTCAGGCTGATTTATTTCATGCTTCCTTGCGTTTGAGTAACTCAATTGCCTCCGCGAGTTGTTGTTCTATTGAATGGATGCGTTCCTCCACGCTGTGAATAGCTAACTCTGCGCGTACATTAACTTCACGATTTACTTCTGCATCAATCCGATCTCGTGCGGCATGGCGGTTCTGCGACATCATGATAATGGGAGCCTGAATAGCAGCCAGCATTGAGAGAACGAGATTTAGCCTGAATATTGCATAAGTAGGGCGAACAACACAGTAAGCATTTGATATAATTGAAATTATCAAGAAACCGATTCGTAAAAAATGTCTACTTGTCCTCGCCCTGCTGCTGATTTTACCCCAGAACAACTTCGTTTTCCTGCCATTCCTGGCTACACAGTTCGTGCCGATTTCACGGGAGGCGAACGCTCTTCCGATCTGGATGCCGCTATATTGGGCGCGGTTGAT